>Ga0316207_10002804_pt1 | contig 17232 bp, 12 predicted proteins | sample 6weekpyrite_MG_FD_204943 | JGI IMG/M metagenome (GOLD analysis project Ga0316207, IMG submission 204943) | Microbial mat bacterial communities from mineral coupon in-situ incubated in ocean water Damariscotta River, Maine, United States -... | ecosystem: Environmental > Aquatic > Marine >...
ATTTACTGGGCCAACAGCAGGTTGTAATTAAAAGTCTGGAAACAAATTTCAGAAAAATCGAAGGTTTATCGGGAGCTACAATACTGGGCGATGGTACCGTTGCTCTTATCATTGATATTGCCGGTTTAATAGATTTATATCAGAAAGATATGGCGAGTAATGTGGTCCCAATAAATGGTGCAGCGGCATAGCTGCTTTAGGAGAAAAAAATGTCGGAAACTGCAGAAGACTTAGGGCAACCGGAATCAGAAAAAGAGTTTAAAGAGCTGTTAACCTTTTTTTTAGCCGGTGAAGAATATGGTGTAGATATTCTTCGGGTACAGGAAATTAAAGGCTGGGACTCAGTTACCAATATTCCCAATACGCCTGAGTATATTCGTGGTGTTATCAATATTCGAGGCAGTATCGTGCCAATTATCGATATGCGATTACGCTTTACATTAGAAAAGAAAGAATATGATGCAACTACCGTGGTTATTATTTTAAATGTGGTCAGTAAGGGTAATACAGATAGAGTTATGGGTGTTGTGGTAGATGCGGTATCAGATGTTTATAACGTGCCAGTAAATGACGTTAAAGCTTCTCCTGATTTTGGCACAGCAGTCGATACCGAGTTTGTAACAGGTCTTGCAACCATTGATGGAAAAATGATTATTGTACTGGATATTGATCATATGTTGAATGCGGCTGAATTAGCCGTTGTAGATAAAATGACTGAATAAAATGCAGCGAGGAAAAATTTAAGAATGGCTAGAAAGGTTGCGGTTATAAACCAGAAAGGTGGTGTGGGTAAAACTACAACAACTGCGAATCTAGGATATATGCTGGCTCAAAAAGGTTACCGGGTAACCTTAATTGATTTAGACCCGCAGGGAAGCTTAACTATTAGTCTGGGGGTTAACTGGCAGGAGCATTCAGGTATTGAAGATTTGTTACTGCATGATGATGTTTTGGAGAATGTAATAGTTGAAGGTCGCGATAATTTACGTCTTATTCCATGTGGTAATAACCTGGGACAGGCTGAACATATTGATAAGCAGTCATCAGCGAAGATAGCCAGAAAATTGAAAAATGTCCTCAACCAGTTAGATGATGACTATGTTTTGGTTGACTGTCCACCTTCATCCGGATTTTTAATAGTATGTGCATTAAATGCTATAGATGAAGTTTTAATACCGATTTCTGGCGACTATTTAACATTGCATGGATTATCACATTTGTTAGGTACATTAAAAGGTTTTGAAGAACGACTTAAACATGAAATAAAAAAGTGGTTTGTGGTGACAAGATTTCATCCTCGAAGACGTTTAGCACAGGATGTAAAAGAAAAGCTGATTTCATATTTTCCGGACCAGGTTTTAAAAACATCAATTCGTGAAACTACAGCTATTGCAGAAAGCCCAAGTTTTGGTCTTACGGTTGAAGAGCATCAGCAAGGTGGTAATGGCGCTAATGACTATCGAAATCTTGCTGAAGATTTTTGTATTGGGAGGACTTGTTGATGGCACGTCAAAAAAAATCAATGATTGGATTTGACCCCCTGGCCTGGCTTGATGCTGATGAAGATAAGGCAGTGGTAGCAGAGAAAAAAAAAGAATCTGTAGGTTTACCTGAAAAGAATAGTAAAAAAATGAAACCTGAAGTTATTACGGTATTAGGTCATTCAATTAATGAGACAGCACTGTCAAAAGGCTATAAGTTGGCAAATGAAAAATTGAATGAAGTGATTGCTGATTTTTACAGGGAGTTATTTACACAATATCCAGCTATAGAGCCATTATTTAATCATACTGGTAAGGATGTGCAGACTGGCAAGCTTGTCGGGGCAATCAACTTGCTGTTTGATAACTTACACAATGAAACAGAATTAAAAAATATACTATCGGCTTTGGGTGAACGGCACCAAACTTATGGCGCATTACCTGATCATTACCCTGTTGTGGCAGAGTTACTGGTGGCGAGTTTTAAAAATAAAATTGGTCGTTCCTGGACAAAAGCGATTAGTGCTGCCTGGATGGAGTTACTAGTTGCGGCTGCTGAAACAATGTGTGCAGCTTATAAAGATGAAGTTGAAATAGAGAATAATCTCGAAGTAGAGGAATCAATTGAGGAAGTTTTTATGGAATCAGCTAACCCAACTCTTCAATTAAATAGCATACAGGATATTAGTAAATCGCAGGTGCTTAAAAACGATATGCTGACATTAATCAATGATAACGATGAAATTGATATTTATGCAGCGGAAGTTGAACGAATTGATGGTTCTGCATTACAGCTCCTATGTGCATTGTTTACTTATGCGAATCAGAACAATCTGGTTATTAACTGGATAGAGCCTTCTGATGTGTTAATACAATCAGCACAAACACTGGGAGTGCAGAAAATTCTGGATTTGAGTTAATTAAATATTTTATCTCAGTATATTTTAAAAAATAATGCGTAATACACGCATAGAAATTTAACTAAACAGCATTAAGCAGAGTGTAGCTATGGATACAATGGCAAGTACAGATAATTATGTGTCACCACTAGGGCTGGATGTGGAAACGCTTGAATCCAGTTTTAATTTACTGGCTCCCCGTGGTGAAGAGCTGGTGCAACGTTTTTATGAAGAACTCTTTAAACGTGCACCAGCTGTTAAGCCCCTGTTTGATAATACTACGCCGGTAGAGCAACAGAAAAAGTTACTCGCCGCATTGAAACTGGTCATTGAAAATGTACGTAAGCCCGAAGCACTAGCCCCGGTTCTTACCAGCATGGGTATTCGACATCAAGGCTATGGTGCATTACCTGAGCATTATCCAGTGGTAGCCAACACGCTTGTAGATGTGATGAAAGAAATGGCTGGTGATGTATGGACTGATTCCATCGAATCAGCCTGGAATCAGGCACTAAATGTAATTGCTAAAGTGATGCTGGATGCCTATACATCTAACACAAAACCAAACTCAATGAATGTACCTGATATAGCCCCTCAAGGAGCCACTAAAATGAATGATACAGAATCAGTAGAACTAGCCCGTTTACGCTCAGCAGTAGGGGGTGCCATGCAGGCCATGATGATGATTGATCGTGATTTTAATATCACATATGTCAATCAGGCCTCAATAGATTTATTAACGAAACATGAAGCCACATTGAAATCTGTTTTTCCTGGCTTTAAGGCAAGTGCGATTATGGGGGTTAATATAGATACTTTCCATAAAAATCCCTCACATCAGCGACAGATGTTATCAAGCCCGACAAACCTGCCCTATAGTACTCATATACAAATTGCACACTTAACCATGAGGCTGAATGTGACCGCAATGATTGATAATAAAGGTGAGTATATTGGTAATGCGTTGGAGTGGTCTGATGTTACTGAGCAAGTGGCTAAGGAAAATCATGTAGCACGATTGCAGGGAGCGATTGACTCTTCAGTTCAGGCTGTAATGATGGTTGACCGTGACTTTATTGTCACCTATGTAAATCAGTCAACAAATGATCTGTTAATGAAGTATCAAATGCAATTCTCCTCGGTATTTCCCGGTTTTAATGCAAAGAGTATTGTCGGTACCTGTATTGATATTTTTCATAAAAATCCGGCTCACCAACGACAGTTACTCGCAGATCCAGCAAACCTTCCTTACAAAACCGATATACAGGTAGGTGATTTGACTTTTGAATTGAATGTTACAGCGACAATGGATAACCAGGGCAGTTATGTAGGTAATGCACTGGAGTGGTCTGATGTGACAGAGGTCAGGAAAAAAGAACTGGAAGTCGCGCGTTTACAATCTGCAGTAGATGGTGCAAATGCTAATTTGATGATTTGTGATACAGATCTGATCATTACCTATGCCAACCCCGCTGTAGTGAATATGATGGCAGGTCGAGCAGATACATTACGTAAAATCTTTCCGGGCTTCGATGCACATAATTTAGTTGGTCAATGTATTGATCAGTTCCATAAAAACCCGTCACACCAACGTCAGTTATTAGGTAATGCAGCTAATCTGCCTGCGAAAGCAGAAATTAGTGTAGCCGGCCTGGATTTTATGGTGAATGCCACAGCCATAATTGACCATGAGGGTAAGTTAATGGGCAATATGGTTGAGTGGGGTGATATTACTGAGCAAAAAGATGCGGAACGTCAGATCCAGTCCCTCATTGATAATGCGGTTCAGGGTGAGTTAGACACGCGTATCGATGCCTCACACTATACTGGTTTTATGAAGAACCTGGGCGATGGGATTAATGAGTTAATGAATGCGGTAGTTGAACCGATGCAAGAAGCGCAGCGGGTAGTTAAGGCATTGTCTACGGGGGACCTGAGCGAATCTATGGAAGGTGAATATTCGGGTGAATTTGCTGAGCTTAGAGATGCTATTAATGAAACCAATACAGTGCTTTCAGATATGGTTGAACAGATTATGGATAGCTCTGAAAATATTCTTACATCTTCAGATGAAATCTCTCGTGGTAATGCGGATTTAAGTCAACGCACAGAAGAACAGGCCTCGAGTCTTGAAGAAACTGCATCCAGTATGGAACAGATGACTTCTACAGTAAAACAGAATGCAGACAATGCAAGGGAAGCCAATCAACTCGCATCCGCAGCCAGGGATCAGGCAGAAAAAGGAGGCGAGGTAGTTCAAAAAGCCGTTAATGCCATGGGCGAGATTAATACCAGTAGCAAAAAAATCGCTGATATTATTGGCGTTATTGATGAAATTGCATTCCAGACCAACTTGCTTGCCCTGAATGCAGCGGTTGAAGCGGCACGTGCAGGTGAGCAAGGTAAAGGTTTCGCGGTAGTTGCGGCTGAGGTAAGGAATCTTGCACAACGATCAGCTGGTGCAGCAAAAGAAATAAAAGGTTTGATTAATGACAGTGTTGAACGCGTAGATGAGGGCTCAAAACTGGTAGATGAATCAGGTAAAACCCTCGATGAAATCGTTAATGGGGTTAAAAAAGTAAGTGATATTATTGCAGAGATTGCCGCCGCTGCACAGGAACAATCAGCCGGAATTGAAGAAGTGAATAAAGCAATTACTCAAATGGACGAAATGACACAGCAAAATGCAGCATTAGTAGAGGAGGCGACCGCTGCGAGTGAATCAATGAATGAAGAAGCCAAAGAAATGAATAACTTGATGGAATTCTTTGATTCGGATGATGAAGAGCCGGAGCCTGTAAAGGTAGTCGCAAAACGAAAGCGTAGAAAATCAAGAGAAGTAGAAGTGGAAGAGGAAGTAGCTCCCTTATCCAAAAGAAGGAAAGCACCAAAACATAGTAAGAACCAACGAATACCAACACCGGTAGCAGATGATGATGATGAATGGGAAGAGTTTTAAAATAGAAATTTTTAAGTAACTCTTCATTATTAACTTATACAGATAATTATGCTTCTATCCTGCTGCTTAATTATCTGTATGAGCAAACCAGTCATAAGAATGTCCAGACAACCAGAAAAATAAAGGCTGTAAATTGAGTACACATAGTAGTCCTAATGGCGTTAGCTTTGAAGAAAAGGAGTTTCCTTTCACCGATGAAGATTTTCGCTTTATACAAAAACTGGTAGCGGAACGCACCGGTATTGTATTAAGTGATATTAAGCGAACCATGGTGTACAGTCGAATTGCAAGACGCATACGTCAATGTGGTGTAAGTAATTTTGCTGAATATTGTGACTTGTTAAAAGCCGGAGACGAGTCAGAATTAGTTTCATTCACTAATGCAATAACAACAAACCTGACTTCATTTTTTCGTGAGCCCCATCATTTTGAGTATCTAATGAAAACAGTTCTGCCCGAGTTAGAGAAAAATAAAACCAATAAACGTATTCGAATATGGTCTGCTGGCTGTTCATCCGGGGAAGAACCTTATTCAATCGCGATGACAATTATGGATCACTTTAAAAATAAATCTGGCTGGGATATAAAAATACTGGCTTCAGACCTGGATTATGAAATGGTCGAGCGAGCTTCAAAAGGTGTTTATAAAGAGGAAAGAGTCACTGGGCTGGATAAAAAACATTTAAGGAATTATGTAAGAAAAGGTAAAGGGAAGCTGCAAGGTATGGTCAAAATTGATCAAAGTCTAATAGATATGATTACCTTTAAACAATTAAATTTGTTACATGAGTGGCCATTTAAAGGTCCGTTTGATTTTATGTTTTGTCGTAACGTTGTGATTTATTTTAATAAAGATACACAAATAGAATTATTTGATCGATACGCTGATGTATTACCTGAAAACGCTCCATTGTTTATTGGTCATTCAGAGTCACTTTTTAAAGTGACTGATAGATTTAAGTCTATGGGTCATACTATTTATAGAAAGGATAAATAAGGTGGTTATTTCGCGGCTTAGTTCAAAATCTGAAATGGAAAAATCTATGCCAGCATGCCTGAACGGCCTGGAGCATATAAACAGATTTTGGGATAAAAGACATAACATGTTTTCTGCAAAAATATTACCTGGTGAATATTATGTGAGTATGCATGGTGAGCTAATAGGTACAGTGTTAGGTTCGTGTATTTCTGCTTGTATACGTGATGTAAAAATGGGGATAGGAGGAATGAATCACTTTATGCTACCTATTGGTGATGAAGAGGAACATGCTGGGAAAACCCATCTAACGAGTGCTACTCGATATGGTAACTTCGCAATGGAAATGTTGATAAATGAAATTTTAAAAGCAGGTGGAAATAGAAAGAACCTGGAAGTTAAACTGTTTGGAGGAGGGCGAGTTCTTTCAAGTATGAGTAAAATGGATATAGGTAAAAAAAATATTAAATTTGTACATGAATATTTAAAAGATGAAAACCTTAAAATTGTATCTGAAGATATGGGTGATATATACCCGAGAAAAGTTCTGTTTTTTGCTGACACGGGTAAAGTGAGAGTTAAAAAATTGCAGAATATGCATAATGACACAGTTAAAAAACGGGAAGATATATATCGTAAAAGCATTGATAAAAAACCAGTGCAAAGTGATATAGAGCTGTTTTAATGGTGAAGTAATGTTGAAAAAAATTAAAGTTTTGATAGTTGATGATTCGGCACTTGTAAGGCAGGTTTTAACAAAAATAATAGATTCTTCAAAAAATCTAGAAGTCATTGGTTCAGCAAGAGATCCAATTGATGCTCGTGAAAAAATAAAACAGTTGAACCCTGATGTTTTAACGCTAGATATAGAAATGCCAAAAATGGACGGTGTAACATTTCTTAAAAATTTAATGCGTTTGCGTCCAATGCCTGTGGTGATGATATCTACCCTGACTGAGGCTGGGGCTGATATTACGCTGGAGGCACTGGAAGTGGGTGCTGTAGATTTTATAGCCAAACCTAAAATAGATGTGCAGGGAGCCTTACAGGAATATAGTGATGAAATTATAGAGAAGTTAGAGATTGCAGGTAAAGCAAAAGTCAGGGAGTATAAAAATCCTATAGATGTACGTAAAGTTTCTAAAAAATTAGATGCGGGTGCGGTGCTTGAGAAAAAAGAAGGAAAGATAAGGTTTAAAACCACGGATAAAATAGTTGCTATAGGTGCATCTACTGGTGGCACAGAAGCAATTAAAACTGTTCTGGAGGGCTTGCCAGCTAATGCTCCCGGTATTGTTATTTCTCAGCATATCCCTATTACGTTTAGTAAGGCTTTTACCGAAAGGGTAAATAAAACCTGTCAGATAATGGTATGTGAACCGAAAGACAGGCAGAAGATTGTTCCAGGATGTGCATACATTGCACCAGGCGATAAGCATCTTTTAGTTGAACGTTGTGGGGCAGACTATATTTGTCGGCTAAATGACGGCCCACCGGTTAGCCGGCATAAACCTAGTGTTGATGTTATGTTCAGGTCAGTGGCCCAGAATGTAGGACCCAATGCAATGGGAATTATGTTAACAGGGATGGGGGCTGACGGAGCTGAGGGTATGCTTGAAATGAAACAACAGGGTGCCTATAACATATCTCAGGACGAAGATAGTTGTGTTGTCTGGGGGATGCCAGGTGCAGCTGTTAAAATTGGTGCAATAGATCAGGAATTTACATTGAGTAAAATAGCTAATGAAATTATTAGATACTGTGATTAGAAATTGCGTTTAAGTATCTGGATATAAAATTGAAGTTTATAATTACAGCAATCGTATTATCACTGTTTGTTCTTGTTTTTGAACAAATATTTTCGCGTGGAAGTTATGTGGTTTATGAAATTATACTTATTATTTTAATATGGATTGTGAGTAGCCTTTTTTTAATGCTTGATAATAAGAAAAGGTTCCAGGAAGTTAAACAAGCTAAGGTGAATAATCACAATCAGGTAATTGCTGATCTTTTATTAAATTCTAATGATCAATACCAGAAGCTGTCAAATGAGTTAAAAGTGATTGTTTCTAAGGTTGACATAATGAAATCAATTATTTCAGATGCGGTTCATGGCTTATCCGATAGTTTTAATAACTTATCTCAACAGTCTTCTTTGCAAGATTCCTTAATGCATGAACTGGTTGACGGATTACACGTCAATGATGGTGTAGATAACCAGAAAGATTTCATAGACGAAACTAAAGAGGTGTTAGAGTATTTTATAAACAATATCACCGATGTTAGTCGAGGTGGTATGACAATGGTACATACTGTTGATGATATTGAATCACAGATGGATGATGTTAATCATTTATTGAGTGAAATTAGTGCTATAGCTGAGCAGACAAATCTTCTTGCTTTAAATGCGGCTATTGAAGCAGCCAGAGCGGGTGAGGCAGGAAGGGGGTTTGCTGTTGTAGCTGATGAGGTTAGGGCCTTATCTACAAATTCGAATAATCTGAATTACAAGATTCGGGAAGTAGTTGATAAATCAAAATCTAATATCGCAAAAGCTAAAAAAATAGTTGGGGAGATTGCCGGTAAAGATATGAGTGTAGCGATGCAGCATAAGTCCAGAGTCGATGAAGTACTGGTAATGATGGGTGAAAAAAATGATTATGTTAATACCAAGCTTGAAGATGCACAACATATAGCCTCTAGTATAGAAGCCGGTGTAAATATTGCGGTTAGATCTCTGCAGTTTGAGGATATCGCCAGGCAGCAGTGTGAACAGTTAAATTCACATATTGGTCTAGTTGATGACTTGTTTAAAGATATGAAATCTGAGTTATCCTCTATTGAACATACGTCTGATGCGATTTCTTACTTAAGCGGGTTAATTTTTCAGCTTAATTCAAATATTGAGCAGGTAACTGAAAAGGCTAAAATAATTCACTCTACAACCTCAAGCCAGAGTGATATGAATGCAGGTGAAGTTGATCTTTTTTAACCTAAAAGGAAAAAATTATGAGCATTTCTATAAATATTGCAGATGATGGTAAGTCAGCAACCCTGAAAATTATCGGTCGGTTTGATTTTAGTTTACATAATGAATTTAGAAAGGTATATAAGGATGTGACGCTTAAATCGGGTCAGTATGTGGTGGATTTATCCGGGACTGAGTATCTGGATAGTTCTGCGCTGGGTATGCTTTTGTTATTGAAGGAACATGCAGAGTCACAATCTTGCACGGTAGTGATTCTAGGGTTTAATGCTGAGATAAAAGAAATTTTAACCATTGCAAGTTTTGACAGGATATTTAATTTAGGTTAAACAGTGATAACTGATAAAAACCAGATTAAAACGGTACTTGTTGTTGATGATGATATAACTAATCGTCTTATTTTGTGTGCCCTGTTAAAAGATTCGGGGTATTCATATATTGAAGCAGTAAATGGTGAAGAAGCTGTCCAGGCTGTTGAAAAATATTATATAGATATAGTATTACTGGATATAATGATGCCAGTAATGAATGGTTATGAAGCTGCAAAAATTATTAAGCATCGGCAGTCCCGATTTATACCGATCATTTTTCTTACTGCGATGACCGATGAAGTCGCTTTAGCCAAATGTATTGAATCAGGTGGCGATGATTTTCTTACCAAACCATTTAACCATGTCCTTTTGAATTCTAAAATTGATTCAATGTTGAGAATTGCCGGTCTTTATAGGAGTATTGAAGATCAACATAACGAAATAAAAGAAAAAAACCTGCTAATACAGCAGGAGATGATTGTAACCAAGAAACTATTTGAAAAAATAATTCACAACGATCTGCGTGGCGATAAAACTGGCTTGAAATATTCAATGTCACCCATGTCTATGTTTAATGGTGATTTAATTCTGGCAGAGAAAAACCAGACTTCTGGGCTAGATGTGATAATTGCTGATTTTACCGGGCATGGCCTTTCGGCTGCTATCGGTGCTTTACCTGTTACGGATGTGTTTCATAGTATGACTCAAAAATGTTTTACATTTACTGACATGTTGGTTGAAGTTAATTTAAAATTAATTGAGTTATTACCAACTCATATGTTTATGGCTACAGGCTTCATTAGTGTTGATAGAAGTAATAATGTGCTCAGTGTTATTAATGCCGGGTTACCCGATATGTATCTCTATCGAAAAGGGAAAATTGTTCATGTTTTTAAATCAAAGAATATACCTTTGGGAATTAGTAAATTATCGGCTTCTCAATTTGAAATTGAAATGCAAAGCCTGGAGTATGGTGATCGTTTAATTGCGGCAACCGATGGAATTATGGAAGCCAATAACCCTCAGGGTGAAATGTTTGGTTTGGGCCGTTTATTAAAAACATTTGAAGATAATACTCATAGTAATGAATTATTTGATTCTGTTTTAGAAAGTTGTATTCGTTTTTGTGAAGGCGCTGAACAAACAGATGACATCACCTTGCTTGAAGTTTGTCATTTAGAAGATGTAGAGTATGCATCTGATAAGGCTCTTCAATATGAACATAAGGAAGCATCTGAATGGTCAATAGAGTTTAGTATGGATATACAGGGATTACGCCAGTTTGATGTTCTACCCTATATAATGCAGGCAGTTAACCAGTTGCAACCTTTAGAAAGCGGTAGAACCAGTGTACATACGGTGTTGACTGAGATGTTTGCAAATGCCCTGGATCACGGTATTTTAAAGCTGGATTCTTCAATAAAAAATACCCCCCAGGGATATATGGATTTTTATCAGGAAAAACAGAAGCGTCTCGAATCAATGGAAGAAGGAAATATACAGGTCTCTTTGCGTCATGAGTTAAATAGGGAAGGGGGGGGGCGTTTAAGCCTGCATTTAATGGATAGTGGTGAGGGTTATGATTTTAAGAATGCAAATATTGATAAAAACCAGTATTCCGGCAGGGGGCTCCAGCTGGTTTCATCACTTTGTACCGAAGTGGAAGTATTAGGCAAAGGGAATTCTGTTGTGGCTTATTACGACTGGGTGGACAAACCTTCTTGAATTTTCTTCCTGAATCAACACATAAAGCTGTTTTTATATCTATTCCAGGTCGCGTTTATTGGTCATAAAATTATTTCATTACTATAACACATTGAAAAATAAACTTTTATTTTTAGCAATGTAAAAATAACTTGCTTTTATAGTATCTCAGACTAAAGTACCTAGCAGAATATTCAAGCTCCGGGTGCTTTCTCGGATAAAAACCAGCTAAAACTGGAGATACTGTACATGTCTACATCAAACCTTGATCAGGATATTGATCAACAGGAAACCCACGAATGGCTTGATGCTATTGAAGGGGTTCTAAAGTCAGATGGTGCCGATCGTGCCCATTTTTTATTGGAGCAAATGATTGATCTGTTACGCCACTCAGGGGCTAACTTGCCCCATAAAGCCACTACTGCTTATGTCAATACGATTCCAACACGTCTGCAGCCTAATCGACCGGGTGACCTGACCCTTGAACGTCGAATTCGTGCATTGATTCGCTGGAATGCAGCGGCAATGGTGGTTAAGGCAAACAGGAAGTCATCTGAGCTGGGCGGGCATATTGCCAGCTTTGCTTCTGCTGCTACCTTATATGACATAGGTTTTAATCATTTCTGGCGTGCACCCAGTCATGAGCACGGCGGAGATCTGGTTTTCTTCCAGGGACATTCGGCTCCTGGGATGTATTCGCGTGCATATCTAGAAGGTCGTTTAGAAAATGATCAGTTAGACAATTTTCGCCAGGAAGTGGATGGTAACGGCCTGTCCTCTTATCCACACCCCTGGTTAATGCCTGACTTCTGGCAGTTTCCAACCGTATCGATGGGCTTAGGTCCAATCAGTGCGATTTATCAGGCGCGTTTTATGAAGTATCTGCAGGACCGTAGTCTGGCTAATACACAAAATCGTGACGTCTGGTGCTTTATGGGTGATGGTGAAACCGATGAGCCTGAATCATTAGGGGCTATTTCCTTAGCTTCTCGCGAAAAGCTGGATAATTTAACCTTCGTGATTAACTGTAATTTGCAGCGTCTGGATGGTCCGGTACGGGGTAATGGCAAAATCATTCAGGAACTGGAAGCAGTATTCCGTGGTGCTGGTTGGAAAGTCATTAAAGTTTTATGGGGTGGTTACTGGGACCCATTATTAGCTAAAGATCATGATGGCCTTCTTCAAAAGCGTATGCTTGAAGCGGTGGATGGTGACTTCATGAACTATAAATCCAAAGACGGTGCTTATGTGCGTGAGCATTTCTTTGGTAAATACCCTGAGTTAAAAGCGATGGTGGCGGATATGTCAGATGATGATATCTGGCGTTTAAACCGCGGTGGACACGACCCCCACAAAGTTTATGCTGCATATCATGAAGCAGCTAAACGTGATGGTCAGCCTACGGTTATTCTTGCTCACTCAGTTAAAGGTTATGGCATGGGAGCTGCGGGTGAAGGGCAGATGCGTACCCACTCACAAAAGAAACTGGATGAAGAAGAAATGATTGCTTATAAAAATCGTTTCAATATTCCGATTACCGATGAGCAGGCGGCAAAGGCGGAATACTACCGTCCAGATGAAGATTCAGATGAAATAAAATACATGAAAGCGCAGCGCGAAAAGCTGGGTGGTCCAATGCCCGCACGCCAGCGTGTAGCCGCACCTTTAGAGGTGCCGCCACTTTCCGTATTTGAGCCCATTACCAAAGGTTCTGGCGAACGTGAAATGTCGACAACTATGGCCTTTGTTCGCTTACTGACACTCATCACCCGTGATAAAAAAATGGGTAAATATGTTGTGCCGATTGTTCCAGATGAAGCGCGTACGTTTGGCATGGAGGGTATGTTTCGTCAGCTAGGTATTTATTCTTCAGTCGGGCAGTTATATACACCTCAGGATAAAGAACAGGTGATGTTCTACAAAGAAGATAAATCCGGACAGATTTTAGAAGAAGGTATTAATGAGGCGGGTGCAATGTCGTCATGGATTGCGGCTGCGACCTCTTATAGCACACATAATGTAAACATGGTGCCATTTTATATCTACTATTCTATGTTTGGCTTCCAGCGTATAGGGGATCTTGCCTGGATGGCGGGTGATATGCAGGCACGAGGTTTCTTGCTCGGTGGTACCGCTGGCAGAACAACACTGGCGGGTGAAGGTTTACAGCATCAGGACGGGCATAGCTTCCTGGTATCTGGCACTATTCCAAATTGTGTATCCTATGACCCAGCCTTTGCATATGAGCTTGCGGTTATTATCCAGGACGGTATGCATCGTATGTATAAAGAACAGGAAAATGTGTTCTACTACATTGCAGTTATGAATGAAAACTACATCCAGCCTGCAATGCCCAAAGATGTTGAGGAAGGCATTGTTAAGGGTATGTATTTATTACAGGGTGGTGGAAAACGTCGTAAAAAAGTTCAGCTGATGGGGGCGGGCACCATTTTACGTGAAGTTATTGCTGCAGCAGAATTACTTGATAAAGACTGGTCGATAGATGCTGATATTTGGAGTGTTACCAGTTTTAATGAATTAAAACGTGAAGGGGAGGCCGTTGATCGCTGGAACATGTTGCACCCCTTAGAAGATAAACGCATTAGTTACGTTGAAAAATGTATGAAAGATAAGCGTGGTCCGGTAATCGCGGCAACGGATTATGTTCGAACCTATGCAGAACAAATTCGTAAGTGGATACCAGCACAATATGATGTGCTAGGTACCGATGGCTTTGGTCGATCTGATACCCGTGCACAATTGCGTAAACATTTTGAAGTTAATGCTAAATACGTCACCGTTGCAGCGCTTATGGCACTGGCCGATGATGGCCAGTTCCCGGCAGGTAAAGTACAAGAAGCGATTGAGAAGTATGGAATCAATCCTGATAAACCGAATCCTGCGACAGCGTAAAGCAAAAGCTATTTGTCCGCTAATTAACGTGAATACGCGCAAATTAAAGCGGATTATTTTAATGTAGGTGCGCCTTCAGGCGCACATCATTACTGGAGTAAACCATGAGTGAAATGGTCGAAGTAAAAGTTCCTGACATCGGTGATTTTGATTCCGTCGAAATTATTGAGGTTTTAGTTTCGGTCGGTGATCAAATCGCTGAAGAAGATTCATTAATTACTGTTGAGTCTGATAAAGCCTCAATGGAAATTCCCAGCAGTCATGCGGGAACGGTTAAAGAAGTTAAAGTTAATGTAGGCGACTCAATTGCAGAAGGTGGAGTCGTTGCTATTGTCGAAGCCTCGATTGGTGCTGCACCTGTTGAAGTTGAACAACAAGATGAGCCCATAGCAAAAATTGAAGCAAGTAAAGTAGAGGAAAAACCGAAACCGGCTCCAGCACCTGCACCTGCTGTTCAGGAGAGGCCCTCTCCAACAGCCAATATCGATCCAGTCAGTTTCAAAAATGCTCATGCATCACCTGCTGTTAGAAAGTTTGCCCGCGAGTTAGGTGTAGACTTGAGTAAAGTGGGTGGTAGTGGTCGAAACGCGCGTATCGTTAAAGATGATGTGCAGGCTTTCGTCAAGCAGGTTATGAGTACCGGTGGGGGTTCTGTTAATAGCGGTTCCACATTAGGTGTAGAGCCAATGCCTGACATTGATTTTAGCCAGTTTGGTGAAATAGAAGTGCAGGCACTTAGTAAAATTAATAAACTGACTGGTAAATTCCTGCATCGTAACTGGGTAAGTATTCCACATGTTACCCAGTTTGATGAAGCGGATATCACTTCACTGGAAGCATTCCGTAAGCAATCTAATGCAGAATATGCAGATCATGGTGTTAAATTCACCATGCTATCTTTCATTATGAAAGCCGTTGCTGCAGGCCTTAAAAAATATCCACGTTTTAATTCGTCACTTGAATCCAGTGGTGAAAATTTAATTTTGAAAAATTATTTCAATATAGGTGTAGCAGTAGATACACCAGATGGTTTAGTAGTGCCCGTTGTACGTGATGTAGATAAAAAATCACTGGTAGATATTTCAATGGAGTTACGTGAAATTTCCGTCAAGGCACGTGAGAAAAAATTAAAACCATCTGATATGCAAGGTGGCTCTATGTCTATTTCAAGTTTAGGTGGTATTGGTGGTACTAAATTTACGCCAATTGTTAATGCGCCTGAGGTTGCGATACTAGGTGTGTCAAAAGCTGAAATGAAACCGGTGTGGAATGGTTCTGAATTTGAGCCTAAATTAATGTGTCCATTAAGTCTGTCATATGATCATCGTGTTATTGATGGTGCTGATGGAGCAAGGTTTATAACCTATGTCAGTCATCTGCTTGCGGATGCGCGTCGATTATTACTGTAATTTTTTTACTTAAAGGCGTAGAGGCACAGAGTGATATAATAATTATGTCATTCTTTGTCATCCCCGAATACCCTTATTTATTATTTATGGGATCGGGGATCCAGCGGCATTTAGTATAAATATTCAAAGATATCATATTCTCTCTCGAAAGAAGTATTCGGAGATGACGAAAATTAAAGGCTTAAAATTATGAGCACAATAGAAGTTAACGTACCTGACATAGGTGATTTTGACTCAGTAGAAATTATCGAAGTTTTAGTCGCTGTAGGCGATAAAATTGCCGAAGAGGATTCATTGATAACAGTTGAATCTGATAAAGCTTCAATGGAAATTCCATCTCCTGCTGCTGGCACTGTAACTTCCCTTAAAGTTTCGGTTGGCGATTCTATCGCCCAGGGCAGTTTAATACTCATGATGGACACTAATGGTGAATCCGCTATACCATCTGAAGAAAAACAGGTAGAAGAGCCTGAAGAAGTTAAACAATCAGTAGAGGAAGCACCCACCGCAAAAAGTTATTCCGGTGATGTAGATGTGCAGGCTGAAGTCGTCGTATTAGGCTCTGGCCCCGGTGGTTATACCGCTGCTTTTCGTGCAGCGGATTTAGGCAAACAGGTTGTACTCATTGAAAAGGAAAATGTATTAGGTGGTGTATGTTTAAATGTGGGTTGCATACCATCAAAAGCATTATTGCATGTGGCTGAAGTGGTCAGTGAAGCGGAAGAGTTTTCAGCTGAAGATGTAGGTGTTAAATTTACTAAGCCAAAAGTTGATACACTTAAATTACGTACATATAAAGATGGTGTAATTCGTAAATTAACCGGTGGCTTAAAATCTATGGCCAAACAACGCAAGGTAATAACGGTGCATGGTTATGGTAAATTTACATCGGCTAATACCATTGAAGTTGAAGCCTCAGATGGCACTAAACAAACAGTTGGTTTTGAAAATTGCATTATTGCTGCGGGTTCATCCGTAACTAAACTACCTTTTATTCCCTGGGAAGATGAACGTGTGTGGGACTCAACCGATGCGCTGGAGTTACACACTATTCCTAAACGCTTATTAGTTGTTGGTGGTGGTATTATTGGTCTGGAAATGGCTACGGTTTACTCCGCCCTGGGTGCAAAAGTGACTGTTGTTGAATTAAGCCCTGGCTTAATACCTGGTGCTGATAGAGACTTAATCCGCCCATTTGAAAAAGCATTGAAAAAGAAATATGAAAATATTTACACTAACACAAAAGTAACCGAGTTAACCCCGGGCAAGAAAGGTATTACCTGTAAGTTTGAAGGCACAAAAGCACCGGCAGAAGATACTTTCGATAATGTACTGGTTGCAATTGGCCGATCTCCAAATGGTAAATTAATTGACGCTGACAAAGCTGGCGTCATTGTAAATGAACAGGGTTTCATTCCAGTTGATAATCAGATGCGTACGAATGTAGATAATATCTATGCAATTGGGGATGTGGTTGGCCAGCCAATGCTGGCACACAAAGCAACCCATGAAGCAAAAATAGCAGCAGAAGTTATCGATGGTCAGAAACGCTTTTTTGATGTAAGAACTATTCCTTCTGTTGCTTACACTGCTC
>Ga0316207_10002805_pt1 | contig 17226 bp, 22 predicted proteins | sample 6weekpyrite_MG_FD_204943 | JGI IMG/M metagenome (GOLD analysis project Ga0316207, IMG submission 204943) | Microbial mat bacterial communities from mineral coupon in-situ incubated in ocean water Damariscotta River, Maine, United States -... | ecosystem: Environmental > Aquatic > Marine >...
TCGAAGATATTGCTCATGAAATAGTGACACTGAGTGATAATTCACTAGAAGCAATTGACGTCATGTCTGAGTTCTTAAACTAGAACAAGACCTAAAGGAAATAGTTATTATGGGCTTATTAAAAAAAATATTTACCGCAATTCGCGGCGGCGCCACTGAAGCTGGCGAAGCATTTGTGGATGCAAACAGTATTCGCATTCTTGAACAGGAAATTAAAGACGCTGACAACCATATTACTAAAGCAAAACAGGACTTAACCACTGTCATTGCAAAAGAAATGGCGGCAAAAAGGGAAATTGAAACAATTTCTACTAAGATAAGTGAATATGAAGGATATGCTGGTTCTGCGTTAGAAAAAGGTGACGAAACACTAGCATTAGAAATTGCGGAAAAAATTGCAACTTTGGAATCGGATCTTGGTCAACAACAGGAAGCACAAAAAAGTTTTTCAGCACATGCTGACCGGTTGCGCGAACTTGTTAAAAAGACTGAACGAACGTTAGCTGAATATAAAAGACAGCTGACTATGGTAAAAACAACTGACAGCGTGCAAAAAGCGACGTCAGCAATAAGTGACAGTTTCTCGAATAGCAACTCCAAAATTATGAGTGCTACTGAGTCACTAGAAAGAATCAAACAGAAGCAGCGGGAATTTGATGATAAATTACAGGCTGCAGAAAGTTTGGATAGCGAGAATTCTGACACATCTTTAGAATCAAAGATGAAAGAAGCCGGTATTGGACCCCAGACCACATCAGCTTCTAGTGTGTTAGATAGAATAAAAGCAAAAAAAGGAGCGTAAGTCTGAAAGCCCCCTCCCTTTTTCAGACCTACATAGGCTCCACCCCTCCCGAAATCGCCACGACCGTTAAACGTCGTGGCATTTTTTTACGCGCTGATATACTTGCACCCAACTGAGTACAAATTCAAAGTAAAATGGGCTAAGCCATCGTATAAACTAAATATTTAAAAACAGAGGCAATATATGAGTATGAAAGGCTTTGTAAAATCGTTTTTTAATAAGGATGAAAAAAAAGAAAAACGCGTACTGGAGCATCCAAGAGACCTAGATGTTGGCGATATAATTAAATTTCATTTCACTCCCCAATCGGATATTAGCAACCAACAGTTTCAAGTGACTGCGGTTAACACCTATGATTTCGAAGATAGAAAGCAAACAGAGTTAACCTTAAAAGGTGACTCATCAACACCGACCTATATGATTGTTGATGAAAATAGCGATGAGCCTTATCTTTCATTTGGGCGAAAAATTAATAGAAACGTAGTGGAACAAATTTTTGATTTAGAAAATTTTGCTGAAATTTTCGATTCTGACGAGACGACAACGCTTAAAAGGTTGTCAGAGCCAGCAGAGCTAGAAAACTGGACCACCGGCGAATACATACAAGAAATATTCGCGGAGGGCGGTTATTACCATAAAGGAGATTATCGAAATAAAGCAGTTCCAGAAAGTGAAACCGAAGGTGATGACTTTGAATATTATATGTTAATCGGTAATAAACGACAGTTTTGTATTGAGGCAGAAGTATATGAAGGTGGAGAGACTGATATAATTGTTTCCGTTCGCCGTCCACTCACTGATATAGAAGAAATGTACCCTGCATAATGAGTAAAAAACAAAAAAAAGACCTCCCCAGTAAATGGCAAGCATCAGATAAAGCAATGCGCGCTGTTCAAGTTGCGTTTTATGTTGATGAACAAGTGCAAAATAAAATTCGGCAAGCCGCTTGTCTTAATGGCATGAGTCCATCTGATATGATTCGACAAATCACAAAACTTCCCGTATCAGCTCCCCCTAAGCGGCCCCGATTGACGGCATCTCTTAACAAAGACGATTATTCCCAACTGGCCGAACGTTATAATTTGGAAGAGGATGACACATTGGAAATTAAACGCCGAGTTATGCAAGAACTCATTGAGTTTGCAACGCAATACGATTAAATTTACATCTTCTGAATAAGGAGACTCCATTGGAATGAAGCTTTCCAAACACATAAAGACAGTAGACGAGTTCGGCATACACAATTATCGAGGTACTTTTTTAGCATTTCTTGCCATCGCTGCGCTTTACGGTACCATCACCATCTTTTCTTTTCTGCTCGTTAGTTTTGAAGCCAGCACACCCAACGCAAATATAACCACTTATCGGGACGCATTTTGGACCTTGCAAATGAGTGCAAGTACAATTGGCTTTGGTGATCACTTTCCGATTTCCACCGGGGGACGCATCATTGTCGCGCTCATGTTCTATATCGGGGTGGGACTTGTAGGATTCATTGGCGCACTTGTGGCTGATAAAATAGTAGGTTTTGCCAACACAAATATTAAAAATCGCCAATTAAAAAAGCAAAATGAAGATTTGCTCGCACACAACATCAAACTCGAACAAAAAATTGACCTATTAATCAACAAGGTAGAGACTTTTATCGAAAAAGAAAAGACGGGGAATAAAAATGTCTAATTGGTTCATGTTAACCCTGGTTGGAAATGACCAACCGGGTATCGTTGCCAAAATAACAAATGGCTTACTTAACGCTAACTGCAATCTAGGCGAAGCATCTATGATGCGATTAGGTGGCAATTTTACTGTCATGCTGATGATAAATTCAGAACACCCGTCAGAAGATATACGAAAAGCCATGCAGTCGACTTGTGACGATATGTCACTAACACTGCATATTGACCAAATTAGAGGCCGACTTCACCAACATCATATACCCGACGTACGGGTTGTAGTGAGTGGCTCAGACAGGGCAGGTATTGTTGCCCAAGTCAGTCAGCTATTGTTTGATGCAGGAATGGATATACTCGATCTTAACTCTGATGTCGCTGGTACAAACGAGGCGCCGATTTATATTATGCAAATTGAAGGGCTTGCCACTCAAGGCATTGATTCAATAGAAAAAGCCATTGATTCACTACCCAAGAATATTGATGTATCTGTGCATCCAATCGAAACTTTTGTTGGCTGATATATGGCCAAGAAAACAATTCTTACTTATCCAAACAAGGATTTGAAACTCACGTCTGCGGAAGTGAAGTCATTTGATAATGATCTTCTGGCTTTTATTCAAGATTTGGAAGATACTATGGCTGATGGTCCAGGGGCAGTGGGAATTGCTGCACCGCAGGTGGGTCATGCCATTCGAGCGGTAATCGTTGATGTTTCCAATCGTAAAAAAATTAAACACCATGGTCACTTGGTTCTCATCAACCCCCAAATTACGCAGTGGGATGGCCTGGCGACGGGCAGAGAAGGTTGCTTGTCGGTTCCAGATTATACCGGCAATGTGGTTAGAGCGAAAAACATAACATTAGAGGCCCTCGATCAGTTTGGTGAAAAACACCAATATGAGATGGAAGGATACGAGGCGAGAGTTGCTCAACATGAAATTGACCATCTTGACGGTTTATTATTTTTAGATCGACTCGTAAGTCGGCACCATGATTTATTTGAAAGAAAAGTTTATAAGAAATGAATGAAGAATTATGCCCCTGCGGCTCTAAAACTGACTACAGCGATTGCTGCGAACCCTACATAACAGGCACCAAGAACGCGCCAACCGCCGAAACATTAATGCGATCCCGCTATACTGCGTATGTAAAACAAGCCTATCAATATGTATACGACACCTATCATTCACGTACCAAACAACATTTCACTCTCGCTTCCATTGAAGAGCAAGCAGAAAAAATCACTTGGTTAGGTTTGACCGTTAGTGATAGAAAAAACGGTCTCATGAATGATAAAAACGGCACTGTAAGCTTCACTGCCAGATATGAAATGGAAGGGAAAACGCAAAATTTAGCGGAAAAAAGTTATTTTTCGAAAGAAAAAGGACGCTGGTACTACATCAACGGAGAGACTCAATTTACGACAACAGCCAAGTCCGATAAAATTGGCCGTAATGACCCATGCTCATGTGGAAGTGGGAAAAAATACAAAAAATGCTGTGGAAAAATTTAGCTAATTTTTCTTAAACTTTGAAATATCCAACTTACCTGATTTTAAATCATCAAAGACGTCGGATTGAAGAATTGCCATCATTTTAAATAATCGACCTAATTCTGGATCATCCATAAATTCTTGATTAGGTGACTCCTTAAGCGCATGCGTTAACAATTCAATTTGTCTGCTGGAGATATCTAAAATATCCAAGCCATTATTATCATTCATTTCAACTTTCATTATTTTATCTGCTTTTATATTCCAAACAATTCCACAAAAAAAACTAAGAGTAATCTTCACTTATCCAATCAGATACGGTTTCATTTTCGAACGTGGAGCCTAAAGCACTCTCAATCCGTTTAATCAAAACACTCACCGATGGCAGATCTTCTGAAAACGCACCTCCCGACAAACCCGTTAATGCTTTTGCAACCTTAATTAACTCAACTATTTTTATATTTCTTAATGACCTTAGTGGTAGAACGGCATCAATATCATCAACAGCGATTAAATAACCCTCCGAAGATAATGCATCAACCACATCACGTACATCCTGCTCCGGAACATTGAGCTTATCTGAAAGCTCGCTAATACTCCATTTTTTATCGTCGTTGTCAAAGTGTTCAGAAACTAAATATACAATCGACATTTGCAATCGAAGACTATAATCATATGAGTGATCATAGAGATGTCCTAAATGAGTTTCATACGCAGGATGTTGAAAAAAGAAAGCAACTTTGCTCCCTAATAAGAAAATTAGCCAACTCACAAATAACCAAATCAGAAATAAAATGAGTGCTGCAAAGCTAGAGTATATTGCGTCGTAATTTGAAAAATTCGTCATAAATGTCGCGAACAAATCACCAGAAACTCTCCACATCACACCACCAACAATCGCCCCAATGAGGGCAGCAATCACATTGACTTTTGTATTGGGCAAGAATATGTAAACCAACATAAAAGCCAAAGATAAAAGTATGTATGGCACTAGAAGCACAAGTAAATAGAATAAACTGCCAAAAGGTTCTATCGTTATTATCGACTGAACCAAGTCCGCATTAAACAGGCTCGCCATCAAACCGATACCAGAAAATAACAACACGGGAGCAACAATAATTACACTGAGATAGTAGCTAATTCTCTGAAGAATTGGCCGAGGTTTCTTGATTTGCCAGATAGAATTTAATGTGGACTCGACTGTGGAGATCATCGATACCACAGTAAACAATAATACTGTAATACCTACTGCACCGAGAACACCAACGTTCACGTTATCGATAAACCCAACAATATTATTTGCTATTTCGCTTCCTTTCTCACCTAACGGTAGTAATACTTCATCTAAAAATGGCTTTACGAGATTATGTACACCAAAGGCTTTTAAGAAAGAAAAACTAACAGCAAGAAAGGGAACCAGTGACAGTAGCGTTGTAAAAACCAAACTCTTCGCACACATTATGAGATAGCCGTTGCCAAGGTCTGCAAATACACAATATATCGAAAATAGTATACGAAAAAATATTTTATCTTTGGATCTTAATGCGAGATTTTGTTTAATCTCAGCCAATTTTTGCGGGATGATTTCACGAGGAGTCGCTAGCATATCGATAAGGGCATCATAGTTTTTATCAGGTTAACGTGAAAAAACTAACGCTTACCATTAGCTTTTCGTATTTTCCCTATGTATATACCATAGTTTAAATAGTTTTTTTGGCAAATTATCAGGAACACGAATAATTGAAGCGACGGTATATTTGCGCGTTAAATTAAATTCAGAATAATAGTTGCCCATTTTATCGCCGACTTTTGTAATGAGAGGCCGATTTTTCTCGTCAGTACTTTTTAGAATAATGCCAATGCCACCTTCTTTTATCTCTACTAAGGTACCCGGCGGTAGAATACCAAAACGCTTCACTGCTGCCATTACAGCATCTTTGTCTAACCTCGTAGCATACTTTTTATAGAGTGTTTTTAAAGCCGTAGGCGGATCTATGCTTTTCTTTGGCATCACTAACTTTAAGTAGGTATCCGCAACTGCCAGTATCTTTGCACCTTTAGTGATTTCATCGGTGCTTAGTCCTCGTGGATAACCACTTCCATCCAGATACTCATGGTGCATAAAAACCGCATCTAACCATCGGTCGTCCCTCACACCCGCTCTTGTTAAGAGAATCAACGATTCATAGGGATGATTAAGCCGTTGATCTTTTTGAGACGAAGTAAGTGCCGTTTTTTGATTTAAAAGAGTATCTTGCAGTTTCACTATACTGCCGTTAGCGGTTAATGCGGCTGATGCGTAAATCCGCGTTTCCTCGTTGGATAATTTTAGCGTATGGCAAATCAATGTGGTGATGATGCTATTGTACGTTGCAGAAAGCACCGTGTGTTTAGCTTGTTGAAACATATGAATGGTCGCAATTGTCTCTTCCGGGTGTTTTTTGCACACATCTAATATTACATCAATAATAGAATTTATTTGTTGGGTGAGATCATGCTTTTCTTTAAAAAAGGAGTCAGATTTAAAAACGTCTAAGATGTAAATCAATGGCAGCTGTATTTCTAGCAATGCATCTAAAACGGTGTCATAAATATAAGATTTTTCGACTTTTACTGGCTTTTTATTGTCTTTTTCAACAATCTTTGTCGAAGTATTAGGCGGTATCCATTCTTGTAAGTCTGACCTAAACCCCTCTTTTGCCAGTTTTTTTACTTGGTTTTCACTTTTTACAACACTACCGGCCGCCCAAAGCAATACACCTTTTTCATTGAATACATCACATGAAAGCTGCATACCAACCTGGACTTGAGAAGCAAAAATCTTTTTCACGAACTACTACCAATTATCCCTATATTTCAACGTGTTATACGGTCGCTATTTATTTACTGAACACCCACTCGTATTTCATTAATGAATATCGGTTTTTATCTGAATAAATGAATAGAAAATAGGAAATTTTAGATATTTTTCTGTTCTGGAACAGAGGGATAGTGGGAAAAGACCGAAGAATATTTACCGTTTGTTAAATGCTTTAACGACGGACATTTAGCTGAAAATCGAATATTTCACCAGATTTCAATTGAATGCTAATCGGAATCAATACGCCATCGACAATGGATTCTTGGGGCTTAATCAGCATCAAATGTTTACCCCCTGGCTCAAAAAGCAAGGAGTCACCACTTTTTAATGTCACTTGATTGAGTTTTGTCATTTTCATCATGCCATTAGAAAAGGTCGTAATATGTATTTCAATTCTTTTAAATGAAGGTGATGAAATTGATGCAATGCTCACTTCTCTATCTGAGTTATTTTTTAGTTCACCATATCCTGCAAGGTTTTGTGCCGTTGGTGGCGCCTGCCTAACCCACGGCTCAATGAAAACGAGTGACGATTGGGCAAGTATCGAACTTGAACTAACGAGGCATAGAACAACAAATAATATCAGTCGCATATTTATTTGTAATGATTATAGACAAGTGAAATCGCTTTACTAACCTGCTCACTAGAATGAGGCGGCAGAATATAGGCCCTTTCTCTCGCCTTAGGATCAATCATATAAATCGCCGCAAAATGATTAACGATATATTCGTCAGAATTGGTGTCACCTTCATAGTCAAAAATAACACCCAAGTCTTGAAACTTTAATAATTCCTGTTTCTCACCCGTGGCAGCAACAAAGTCTTTATTAAAAAATGAAACAAATGATTTTAGTTTTTTCTCATTGTCCCGTTGAGGATCAACAGATACAAAAACAACTTGTGAGCTTTCCCCAAGTAATGTTTTATTTTCTTTAGTCACTTGGTTTAAAACCGACATCGTGTTAGGGCAGACATCAGGGCAGCTGGTATACCCAAAAAAGACCAAACTCCACTTCCCTTCAAAATCAGATTTTGTGAAAGATTCACCCAAATGATTTTTAAAATTGAAATCCGGTAATGGGGCTGCTGGAGAATCTACCACAAGACCTTTTAGTTCGGCCGGCACCTCTAATTTGGCAGGCTCTTTATCACAGCCTGCTAGAACAGCAAATATCATTACGACCAAAATAAAATTAACCATGTTTTTCAGCATAACTAAACTCTCAGAATCGACTATTTATTTTAGCAAGTTTACCGCCCTCAATACGGTGGGCAAAAACTTTCAACTCTTCCTTTGTATTGATTTCCTGGATAAGTGTTACTATTTCTTTGGTAAACCCACCTTCATGCTTGATTGAAAACTGGTAGGTATAAAATCGCCCGCTAAACCTGTCATCTGCTTGATGCCTGGACAACTTAACCGAGATAATAGGACCAAGTTCTTTTGAAATGGCTTTGTAGTATTCGATCCATGTTTCGCGATCACGAACAATAAAAAATTCTTTTTCGTTTACCAATTTAAACGCTTCATCATAGTTGGCCGATGTTGTCGCAGCGATAAATTTTTCTGCAATTTCCGTTGCCACATCAGTAGAAATATTGGGCGCTTGACACGCACCTAAAAAAGAAATCATTACTAATAATGCAAATTTTTTAATTTGAGATAACATAAAATTTTTCCTTTTTATCAAACACGCTCTTTAAGCAAGAGTGTTTGAATATTGTTAGACTTCATCAGCGAGTCAATTTCGTTAATTTGTTTCAAATCATTATATGGACCAACAAGTACGCGATAGTGGATTTTATTGCTGGTTCTAATGGAATGTATTTTTGAACCAATTCCTAATAGCGCTAGATTTGCTTTGTGTTTGTCAGCGTCTTTAAAATTCAAAAAAGACCCAACCTGCAATGTATAGATATAAGAACCTAGCGGCTCTTTCTTCTGTATTGAATCAGCGCGACTATTTACTACCTCTTTTGATTTCTCACCACTAGCACTTTCGTTCACTCGCGTATCAGATGATGAATCAGAAGACTTTTCTTCTCGAGAAATCTCAGTATCTTTTTGATTCGTGAGAAACTCGTAAAATTTAAATGTATTTTTTCGTTCGGTTTCTTGCTCGCTTGGTTTATTATCACCAGCACTATTTTCACCGTCAGGTGACGCAATGCTCTTAACATTGTTTTCTATAAAATCAATATCGCTAGAAACGTTTAATTTCAAATAGACAATAAAAGAAATAAAACCGCCAATTACAACACCCGACGTTAACCAGACCCATCCAGGTAACCCTGCTTTTTCCTCCGGACTCTTCCGAGAAGTTTCAATTGCACGTGCTCTTTTTGCGCTAACTTTAGCTTCTGTTATATTTTTATAGTCTCTAGCCATTTACATTGCCTCGGGAGCACTAACACCAAGGAGATTGAGTCCATTATAGATGACTTGCCGTACCGACGTAATCAAAAATAAACGAGCATTACGGCTCTTCTCATCATCAACAATAAATTTATGAGCGTTATAGTAAGTGTGAAATTCGTTTGCTAACTCTCGCAAATAATGGGGCAACAAATGTGGCTCATAATTAATTGCTGCGGTTTCCACAACTTCAGGAAAACGCGCTAATGTTGCCATCAATGCATCTTCATGTTCATTGGTCAATGCATCTAGCTGTTCACTCGCTACGTGAGGATCGAACGTGATATTTTTTTCTTCCAGCTCACGAAAAACACTACAAATTCTCGCATGCGCATATTGAATATAATACACTGGATTTTCGTTTGACTTTGATTTTGCCAAATCCAAATCGAAGTCTAAGTGCTGCTCACACTTTCGCATCACATAAAAGAAACGTGCTGCGTCATTACCGACGTCATCCCGAAGTTCTCTTAAAGTGACAAACTGACCGCTACGTGTAGACATCTGCATTTTCTGCCCAGACTTATACAACACAGCAAATTGCACTAATAAAATATCTAATGCGCTCGGGTCTTTACCCATGGCTTCAATAGACGCTTTCACTCGAGGCACATAACCATGATGATCTGCTCCCCAAATATCGAGGCACTTTACAAAACCACGATCAAATTTATTCAGATGATAGGCGATGTCTGCTGCAAAATAGGTATGTTGCCCATTGTCTCTAACAACAACACGGTCTTTTTCATCCCCAAAGTCGGTGGAACGAAACCATAAGGCACCGTTGTTTTCATAGACATAGTTGTTTGATTTTAGTTTATCTAGTGCCTTTTCAATGGCACCCGCATCTAAAAGACTGCGCTCTGAAAACCACTCGTCAAAATCAACACCAAAATCTGATAAATCTTCGCGTATATCATCAACAATGTTGTTTAAACCAACATCAAATAGTTCTCTATAGTGAACCACACCCAGCATATGCTTGGCTTGATCAATTAACCCATCAATATGCGCTTCTTTGTCGCCCCCTTCACATCCTTCATCAGCGGGCACTGGTGCGACAACGTCTTTAAAATTTCGAGCAAAAGTGTCGTCATATTTTTCATATACGATTCGCGCAATATCGTGAATATATTTTCCTTTATAGCCATTACTCGGAAAAACAACTGATTCGTCACAAATTTCTAAATATCGTAACCAAACACTCGTCGCGAGAATATCCATTTGTCTGCCCGCATCATTCACATAATATTCTTTGCTCACATGAAAACCAGCTGCCTTTAACAGATTTGCCACAACGGCACCATAAGCAGCACCACGACCGTGTCCCACATGCAACGGCCCCGTCGGATTGGCAGAAACAAACTCAATTTGAATTTTTTTGTTTTCACCAAAGTCACTTTTGCCAAAATTTTCTTTGACTTGTGCGATGTTCTGCAGAACTGAATGATATGCATTATCCGTGAGCGTGAAATTTATAAATCCTGGACCAGCAATTGAAATACCTGAGATAATTTCTGAGTGAGGCATATGCTGTAAAAAGAGTTCAGCAATTTTTCGTGGATTTTGTTTAGCCACTTTAGCGAGACGCATAGCGATATTACAAGCAAAATCTCCATGCGTCTTGTCACGTGCTCGTTCAATGACAATTTCGGCAACTGCATCGTCGGGTAATAGTTTATTTTCTTTTAGCTGCTCAAAGGCCAGCTTAACGATATTCTTAATTTCTGATTTCAAGTGTTAACCTATAAGGACAAATTGATTCTTTACTAAGCTTTAATTTTTTTTACTGGTAATTTTGCTTTCTTTTCCAGCAATGAGGCCCACGATATTTTTCTTATGCCGATAAATTATCATAACAGAAAGAAAAACTGCCATTGAAGTGTAGGCTGATTCTCCCAAATAAAAATGGGTAAAAACGGGCGCAAGGCTTGTCGCAATCAATGCAGATAATGAAGAAATTTTCGACAAATAAAAGACAATCATCCAACTCGCCAGGAGCATCAAGGCGACAGGCGGTGATACAGCCAAAAACACACCGATTGCGGTAGCTACACCTTTTCCACCCTTAAACGCAAAAAATACTGGGTATAAATGACCGAGAAAAGCAGCCGTCGCCACCAAAGCGATAATGTTGACGTCAGTGGTAAGAATCATCGCTAGCATAATAGGAACAAAGCCCTTCACAGCATCTCCCACCAAGGTGAGTGCCGCAGCTTTTTTGCTCCCTGTTCTCAGGACATTCGTCGCACCGGGGTTTCCAGACCCCAATGAACGTGGGTCGGGTAATTTCATTAATCGAGAAACAACAATTGCAGAGGAGATAGACCCCATTAAATATGCAAGTAAAACAAGCGATGCAGAAATAAGCATAATTATTTTTTTTTAACTGGTTTTGTTTTCTATTGGGATTGCAGATTATAATGCTTGCTTTTCTTCAAGTCGCGTACAAAATGGACATTATTTTCTTATCAGACCTAAAAATCGAAACAATCATTGGAATATATGATTGGGAACGTGAAACAAAGCAGACTATTGGTATCGATCTCGAAATGGCTACCGATATTAGAGTCGCCGCTGAGCACGATCATATTGATCATACATTAGACTATAAAAGTGTAGCCAAACGCTTAATTGCTTTTGTGGAAACCTCGAACTTTCAATTAGTTGAAACGCTTGCAGAAAAAATTTGCGAGATAGTCACCGAAGAATTCTCGGTGCCTTGGGTGCGTTTAAAACTATCCAAACCGGGTGCGATTCGAGGCGCTAGAGATGTTGGTATTTTAATCGAGCGAGGTTCTAAACCAGTATGAAGCATTTGCAATGACACAGGTTTTCATCAGTGTTGGAAGCAATATTGAGCAAGAAAAACACATATGTGCCGGTTTACTTGCGCTAGACAAACGCTACCAACCGATTACTTGCTCCACGGTATTTGAAAGTGAATCCGTCGGTTTTGCCGGGGACAATTTTTACAATTTAGTGGTCGCCTTTCATACAACCGACAGCGTCGCTCAAGTTAGTGCTTACTTATCACTTATTGAAGATGAAAACGGACGTGATCGGTCGGGACCTCGTTTTAGCTCGCGAACTTTGGATCTTGATTTGTTACTTTTCGGGGATACTGTAGTTAATTCCAACGACATTGTGTTACCTCGCCCAGAAATTTACGACAATGCATTTGTATTGTTACCACTTTCCCAAATCGCGGCAAAACTGACCGACCCGATTAAAAAACTCGATTATTCAACGCTTTGGAAAAATTTTGACCAGAAAAAACAAAAACTTTGGCCCATTACTTTTCCGTTTCCCGCAACCATTAATTCGTCCTTGGAAAAACAAGTCTAACTACAAATTAAGTGAACGCCCACCATCAACAGGTATCACTTGTCCCGTAATGTAATCAGATCCATTTATCAGAAAGGATACTGTTTTAGCGATATCTTCTGGTGCACCTTTTCGTTTTAAAGCGGTGCGTGAAATAATTTCATCTTTTACCGTCTCTTCGATTTCACTTGGCCATAAAATCGCGCCAGGCGCCACCGCATTGACCCGAATTTCAGGACCAAGCTCTTTTGCCAAGGATTTTGTCATCATAACCAGGCCTGCTTTTGCCATACAGTAAACTGGATGCTCCTTTAACGGTCTATCAGCATGAATATCGACAATATTGATAATGCATCCTTGAGTATCACGAAGATACGATGCTGCAGACTGCGAAAGAAAAAAGGGCGCTTTGAGATTGCTATCCATAAGATCATTCCATTGGTCTAACGTCACCTCGCCAATTTTTGTGGGATAAAAACTGGATGCATTGTTAACAAGGACATCTAATCTACCATGCCTGTCTATCACTTCCTTAATAACACTTTGATACCGAGTTGCGTCTTGTAGGTCGGCTTGAAGTAGGTCGACCGTATTTGGTCGAATATTATTCAACTCATCAGCCACGGCTTTTGCTGCAGTGGCAGACTGTCGGTAATGTAAGACAAGAGAAAACCCCTGCTTGTGCAGCAATCGAACGATAGAGGCTCCAACTCGGTGTGCGGCTCCAGTGACTAATATCACTTTGTTTTTCATATAATCCTCAAAAAATACTAACGAAACAGTATGTTACTATAGCTCAACTAAAATTATTTTTTCGAAATGCACGATATTTTCGAAAAATGTCCGATTGAACAACAAGTTAAAGGAACGCGCGTCAGCTGCCGACACATTATTGAATATGAGCCTAAGAAACGTACCACAAACATTGCCACCTCCCAGCGTTGACGAAATTGAACTGTCTCAACCGCTAATGGCATTAATTTGCTCAGAAATCACCAAAAATGACGGTAAAATAACCTTTAGTCATTTTATGGAATTGGCACTATATTCTCCTGGCCTTGGCTACTACGCGACTGAAAAGCCAATTTTTGGCGATCAGGGAGATTTTATAACGGCTCCCGAACTAACACCGCTGTTTTCTCGATGTATCGCGATGCAAGCCAAACAAATCCTAACATCTCTCGATTCGCCCGGCGACATTATGGAATTTGGCGCAGGTAGCGGCGCCATGGCATGCGATATTCTAATGGAGCTAGACAAGCTAGAGTGCTTGCCCCAGCATTATTATATTTCCGAAATAAGCCCTGCGCTAAAACAGAGACAACGTGCCCGCATTTCTGCCTACGCACCACACCTAGTCGATCGTGTGCAGTGGATTGATGATATTCCCGACTCATTTACGGGTGTGATTTTGGGGAATGAATTGCTCGATGCATTACCAACGCACCGCGTTTTATTTGATGCCACGGGAAACCATCAAGAACTTTTTGTCACATTTAATGATAACAAATTGTCGTGGGTTTCCGATAAACCAAGCAGCCAACTACTAAAAGAAACAATTAGTAAGGCATATGAAACGCATAAAGAGAATATCGATATTCCTGACCGATACGAGTCGGAAATTAATGTCGCCAGTATCAACTGGATAAAATCACTGGCAAATTCATTAACACAGGGCGCTGCCATATTAATTGACTATGGCTTTGCAGCAGATGAGTTTTTTCGCCCTGAGAGACACGAAGGTTCCATAATGTGCCACTACAAACATCGCGCACATAACGATCCACTGACTCACATAGGCCTTCAAGATTTAACTTCTCATGTTAATTTTACTCAAATTGCAGAAACCGCATTTGAAAATGAATTAGATATTATCGGTTATACAACGCAAACTTATTTTCTCTTAGGCTGCGGATTAGAATCACTATTAAATGAGATTGATATTAGTGATTCCAAACTTTTTATTGCTGAAACGCAACCGGTAAAGCAACTCATTTTACCCGATGAAATGGGTGAGACATTCAAAGTCATAGGGTTGGGCAAAAACCTCAACACACCTGTAATGGGGTTTGGCGTTAAAAATTTACTGGAAAGATTATAGCGATGCGCAGCAAGTACTCTCCATTATCCAAGCTAGCAGTAAAAGCGGACCAACCACTTTTATTTCCTGTTTTTAATAAGCAAGGGACGCTTTTGGCTGAAAAGGGTACACTACTTACTGATAGCCAGGTCAACAAAATAACAAGTCTGGATGAAATTTACACCCATGACAGGGCGCTTCAATCTGTTCTCGTAAATAAAAGTTCAAGTGCTAACGAATCTGATGCCATCATCAAACTTCCACCGCCACTAAAACGTTTCGCTGCCTTGGAAAAAATTCTTTCCGAGATTTATGAAAAACCCAATGACGTTATTAACCAATCAAAGATATTAACGTTAATTGTTCGCTTGCAAACCATTTGTCAAAAGTCTCCGGATGCCGCCATCGCCAAAATTATTACCGATGACAATTCGGATTATGCCATTAAACATGCCATACACACGGCGATATTATGCGAGCTCAGTGGAGAACATTTAAACTGGGAAAACGAAGAACGACGAAATATTATCGGCGCAGCTTTAACGATGAACATTTCCTTAGGGTTCATGCAGAACAAGCTGCTTGATCAGCCACAACCGTTGACATTAGAGCAGCAACAAATAATTCACGATCATCCAAAAAATTCAGCCAAGATGTTACGTAAAATGGGAATGAGCAATACGAAGCTTCTGGAACTTGTAGAAAAACATCATGAAAACTTAGACGGCTCTGGCTATCCGGACGGTCTCACTCAAGGAGAAATTCCACTGGCCGCATCATTGATTTCTCTTTCAGACGTTTATTGTGCAAAAGTGACCGGTCGAAACTATCGCGAACCAATTTTCGCAAACGTGGCCGCACGAGACATATATTTGGAAAAAGACCAAGCTCATAAGGGCACCTTGATTGAAATTTTTGTGAAACTACTGGGAATTTACCCACCAGGATGCCTAGTGAAACTCAAAAGTAACGAAACTGCCATTGTAATCAAACGAGGCAGCCGTGTTGATACACCGAAGGTAATGATATTAAGTGACTCTAAGAATGACTCACTATCATTCAAAGTAAAACGGGATACCAGCCAAAAAAATTACGCTATTCAATCAATCATCAATAATGATTCAAGAAAATTGATAAATTATGATGACATTTGGCCCTATTAATTTTCCTCTTTAAAATTCACCAGTACTTTAATTGCCGCTTTATCTTCCTTCGCCTTTTCAAATGCACCTGCGAAGTTTTTTGACGAGAATTCGTCAGTGATAAATTCTTCTATAAATTGCTCACTCTCACTCGAAGAATCATCAAGCATCTCCAGTGCTTTATTAAAATTTCCACAACGGGATGTATGAATGGCTTTACCATTTCTAAAAAAAATGCCTAAATCGGTTCCCTGTAATTCATGTTCATCATCAATCCAGATAGCACCTCTTGGTTTTATGCGACTTACGCCGTTCTCATTCCTTACTACTTTATTAACAAGCGCCAATGAGCCGGTAAACACCTCATCAAATTTTGACGACAGTGCAATCTCTTTTCCTTCAACTGTCAGCAAATCACCATACACAATCTGCGAATTTGGTCGCATGCAACAAATATTATTCTTCATCGTTTTCGGCAAACTATCATCAATCAAAACAATCCGATTATTTGCATCCGCTTCACAGATTTTTAGTGGCAAAAGCGATATTTCATCAATCACTATTTGAGTCAGGACATTTATTCCAAAAGCTGTTTGACCGTTGGTTGATTTCAAATGGACGGTTCGCTTTGCAGCTCGCATAGCTAACTGCAGTCCATCCAACGAACCACTCGTATCGTAAACAATATCAAATGAATTATCCGTCACGTTTTCGCTATCTATCCATCCGTCACTACCCGCTGCAAGCACTAACGCTGCTAAATTTGTATTCCTAATAACACTCGTCAGTGAAAAATCACATTTGTTTTTCTTTCTCCATAAATGGAGCGCAAATATCAACAAAGCACCTAATTTGCGAGGGCCAATTATTGCGATACTATCCCCCGGTCGAATATTTTCCGAGGTGACCGCATGCAAAGCTGCCGCGAACGGCTCAACAACGCTTGCTACTTTTAAAGAAAGATTCTTGGGTAGAGTAATGATGGCGAACTGAGGGACAAGAATGTAAGGAGCAAATCCTCCTGGTAATCGATCTATACCCAAGGTAAGTCTTTGGGGACAATGGTTTGCCAAATTGCCCTGGCAATATTCACACTCTCCGGCTGCGCCTGTTAATCGATGCGAGGCGTTGATATCAATAGCAACATACTGATCTTCATAAAGACCAATAACTTCATGACCCGTGATTTGAGGCAGAGGAAAAGGAAGTTGTGCACGATGAATATCGGTAGAACAAATACCACACGCTAGTGTTTTAACTTGCACGTATCCCGGCGGGAGTTCTAAATAAAGTTTGTCATTGCGGAAAATTGTCCAGCCGTCGGCACAAGAGCCGAGGTATCGATAATCGACTTGTGAAAAGTCTTCAGAAGCTTGAAATTCGTAGGCTGTAAATCGCGTGTCGGTCAGAAGTTGGCACCTTGATAAAGCAAAGC
>Ga0316207_10002806_pt1 | contig 17222 bp, 14 predicted proteins | sample 6weekpyrite_MG_FD_204943 | JGI IMG/M metagenome (GOLD analysis project Ga0316207, IMG submission 204943) | Microbial mat bacterial communities from mineral coupon in-situ incubated in ocean water Damariscotta River, Maine, United States -... | ecosystem: Environmental > Aquatic > Marine >...
ATAAATTATCGATAACTATAGTGTCGTCTTTTTTGAGAAGAAATCAAGCTTTTTCTTAATAAATTTAATAAGATAGCGCATATTCCTATAGTAATTAGTCAGGAAAAAGCGCTAAAACGATATTTTTGCCCTGTTCTGTCTCTGCCAGTAACTCACAGTTTCTACCTTCTTCGGCGTAACTGAGCTTTATAATGATGTCTGGCTTAGGTAAATAGCCCTCAGCCTGCTGAGGCCATTCAATGAGACTCATCGCCTGACCATCAAAGTAGTCTCTGCCTCCTGCATACTCCAGCTCTTCAGGATCCGTCAGACGATAAAGATCAAAGTGATATACCATTCCATTGTTAAGCTGATAAGGCTCAACCAGTGTATAGGTAGGACTTTTAACGATACCAGTAAAGCCCAAAGCTCTCAGGAAACCGCGGACAAATGTTGTCTTACCCGCACCCAGATCTCCGAATAAAAATACCAGCATACCGGCGAATGATTTCTCTGCCAGTTTCGCAGCAAAGGCTAATTGGGCTTCTTCATCAGGCAGATGAACAGTAAATGATTCTGTAACTGAGCAAGGCATAAATAACTTCAATAATTGATTAACTGACGTATAAAAGGAAACAAGTCACTCGCTAACAAGCCTGTTTGTCCGGACTCTGCGGCCATGTCTGCCGCCTGGGAATGTAGACAAACACCTAATTTTGCTGCCTCCGACTTGTCATACCCTTGAGCGATTAATGCCGCAATAATACCACTTAAGACATCGCCCATACCGGCAGTAGCCATACCCGGGTTACCAAATGGGCATACCTCAATGGGATTTTCACCGTCATATATCAAACTGCCCGCACCTTTAAGCACAACCACCGCATTATATTCAGCATAAAGGCGTTCAATTGCCTGAAAGCGATCTTGCTCGATATCTATAATTTCTGATACCAGTAGGTTCGCAGCTTCTCCGGGGTGTGGTGTTATAACAGCATCCGACAGATCAGCCGCATGATCCGGTAAAAAGAACAAGGCATCCGCATCAAGCAGTTTGTAGTGAGGCTGATAAAGTACCTGATCAAGCAAACTACGAGCCCACTCATCTCGCCCCAAACCCGGACCTATAGCAATCGTATTAGCACGTTGTAATAACTCCGCTGGTAGTATCGGCTCGTTGAGCCCATAAACCATAACTTCAGGCTGTACCGAGACCACAGCAGCAACGTGCTCAGGTCGCGTTACCACACTTACCCGCCCCACTCCGGCTCTAAGTGCTGCCTGAGCGGCGAGGATAACAGCACCACACATACCATAATTACCACCCACAATTAATAAGTGGCCGGTCTGGCCTTTATGTGTACAGGCATCTCGCTGCAATAATTGCGTTGATATTTCTTCGCCACTCAGTAAATGTGCGTCTTCATTAGACTGCGCATAAACAGATGCCGGTAGCTGAAGGTCATTAAAGATAATTTCACCGCAATACTTTCTGGCCTGAGCCGTGAACATGCCCTTTTTCAGACCGATAAAGCAAACACTGTAATCAGCAATGATCGCATTACCCATTACGGCACCGGTATCCGCATTTAAACCCGAAGGGAGATCAACAGCAATAACCGGGGTTTCCATATCGTTGACCTGATCGACGATAGCCGACCAGGCTGGCGTTAAATCACGCTGTAATCCTGTACCAAGGATTGCATCAATAATTAAATCGGCACTGTTTAATGCGCTCGCCAAGTCGTCTTCAAACTCTTCGCCAACATCAAGCCAGTCCTGATAGGCATTCGCTGCATCAGATATTAGGTCTTGAGGATCAACAAGGCTATAGACCATTACATTTCTGTCTTGCTCAATGGCTTGTTTAGCAATTAAATAACCATCACCCGCGTTATTACCGGCGCCGGTTAAAATTAGAATGGAGTGAATTTGAGGAAATTTAAGCTGATAAAACTCTGTAACGGCAGTTGCTGCGCGCTGCATTAATTCATACGACGCAATACCATCATCGCTGGCATTGCCTTCGATCGCTAACTGCTCCAGTTCGCGGCTTTGTTGTGCACTATAGAGTCTATGTGAGAAAAACATAGTGGAATCATAACAAACCTTATGCAGTTTCTGACAGTTGTTTTATTAAGCGGCCTGCTCACTCGCTATTTGAATCTGGTCACGCCCCATCTTTTTAGAACGGTACAGTGCAGCATCAGCTCTGCTAAACAAAGAATGACTACTTTCACTCTCAATATAATCGGCCATACCAATACTCATAGTAATATTGATCAGCTGATCTTCGAATTCGATCACTAGTCCGCGTATCGACAAGCGAATGCGCTCAGCCACATCCATTGCAGAAAGCGGATCAACATCACTTAATAAAATTGCAAATTCTTCACCGCCGTAACGGAATACCACATCGCTATTTCTGGTTACATCTTTTAATGTGTCTGCAACACGGCGTAATACAGCATCTCCGGCAGCATGCCCATAATCATCATTAACCTTCTTGAAAAAATCGATATCAAGTAACATCAGTGACAGTGGTTTATTATGACGCTCAGTCAGACTTAATTCACGTTCAATATCACGGTCATAAGCAGCACGATTATTTAAACCGGTTAATGCGTCTATCTGTGACATCAATACAGCTTTACGGTACATAATAGCATTGCGCAGTGGGTGTACTAATACGCAAAGTAATTTTTCTAGATGTTTTAATTCTATTTCGGAAAAACGGCGGCCACGATAAAGTGTCAACTCACCTAAATTAACACCTTCAATACTCAGGTTATAGGAACATTTATGCCGTGAATCTCTGCCGAAGTGGAGATTTATTGCCGGTTCTGGAAAATCCAGTGAATAATGAAAGCCATCAAATAACAAATCTTCAGCCAGTGCCTGCATAAAGATTTCAACACAACGATCAACCTCTAGAGTAGTCAGTAAGCGATTGGTGATACTGTATAACCGCTGTTCCAACTGCGCCTGACGGTATTCTTTAATGCGTTCAGCACCAAAGTTTGGAACATCAAGGTTGCGCTCTAGCGCCGGTAATTGAATTTGTGTACTCATAACCTGTAAATCCTGTTAACGATTTACTTAGTAATAAGCTAATATCGTGCCAGAAGCATTAAACTCAATATATTCAATCACTTAGACAATATTATTAATCTTTCGTCAACTAATTGACGAGCAAAAACACTATTATTCTTTGTTTTCAGGAACACAACGGTCAATTGACTGACGGGCACAACGTTTTCCATCCGTCCAGATTGCATAGTCAAAACGCGTATTTAAAACCATTACATTAGCAATCGTCGCATTTCTTAGATCAGCATATGATAAGTCGGCAGCAGATAAGTCCGTATTAGTTAGATTCGTATTATTTAGATTTGCACCAATTAGCTCAGTGTTTTTTAATATTGCCTGAGACATATTAGAATTTGCAAAGCTCACATAAGATAAAATTGAATCTGTAAAGTTCGTCCCTACCAGCAAAGCGTTATTCATATGAGCACTGTGCAAATTACTTTTTGACAGATCTTTACCCACCAGATTAATGCCATTTTTATTACATGAACGCCAGTCAACAGCAGGGCCAGCATTGACACTGCAATCCGTCTTTTCAGCTTTCATTGCCGGATCTACCAAAAAGAAACTGACTAACAGAGCAAGAACGATTACCACCAGCCCGATCAGTCCATAAATTGCTCGTTTTTTAGCCCGTTTTTGTTTGTTTGAGAAATCAGATTTTAGCTTTAAATATGATTTGGAGATTTTCTCATCATTTTGCCGCCTATCATCACCCTGTCTTCTGCCTGCTTCTTCTCTATCACCTGAGCGTCGACTTTCACCACTTCTTCTGCTTTCTCCACGGCGTTCATCTTCACGGTTTCTGGCCTGATCAAGACTTAATTTACCTTCCACGGTAGCAGCATTTTTTATTTCATCGGGTATTAATGAGGGCAAGCGACCGATAGGAATCCACTTTTCCTGATCAGTGCTAACCATGGTATCAAGATCGATGCGACCGAGAACAAGGTAACTTCCAATTAATTTTACGGGGAACGGACCAGTGGCTTTGCCACCTTTTTTTATATACCAGTGAGTATTTGATTTTTTTGGCTGATCATTCATCTTTAAATGATAGCTTAAGTTGAGAAGATTTGCGGTATTCTATCGGCAGTTTTAAAAAGCATAAAACAAAGCTTATAGCTAGACAGACAATTCTTTCTGACCACCCATGTATGACTGTAAAACTGTTGGTATCTTAATACTGCCATCAGCCTGCTGATAGTTTTCCAGCACAGCAACCAGACAACGCCCAACAGCCAGGCCAGAACCGTTAATGGTGTGTAATAATTCCGGTTTATTAGTTTCAGGGTTACGATACCTCGCCTGCATTCTGCGTGCCTGAAAATCCAGAAAGTTACTGCATGATGAAATTTCACGGTAGGCCTGTTGCCCAGGCAACCATACTTCCAGATCAAAGGTTTTAGCCGCAGAGAAACCCGTATCACCGGCACATAAAGCCAGTAAACGATATGGCAATTCCAGTTTTTGTAAAATAGCCTCAGCATTCGCTGTTAACTGATCCAGTGCAGCCCATGAATCTTCTGGTTTGACCAACTGTACCATTTCAACTTTTTCAAACTGATGCTGACGAATCATGCCGCGAGTATCACGACCGTACGAGCCTGCTTCTGAACGAAAACATGGTGTATGTGCAACAAACTTTTTCGGTAAGTCTGTTGCGTCTAAGATCTCATCACGCACTAAATTCGTCACAGGTACTTCGGCTGTTGGTATCAGGTAATACTCATGGTCGCCATTAATTTTGAATAAGTCTTCTTCAAATTTAGGTAGCTGACCCGTGCCGCGTAAACTATCGGCATTGACAATATAGGGCACATAAACTTCTTCATAGCCGTGTTCATTGCTGTGTGTATCAAGCATAAACTGAGTTAACGCACGATGAAGTTTCGCCATGCCACCACGCATAGTCACAAATCGAGAGCCGGTTAACTTTGCTGCCGTTTCAAAATCCAGCCAGTTATTTGGTGCACCTAAGTCAACATGATCTTTTGCTTCAAAATCAAGTTGTGTCGGCTCACCCCATTTACGAATTTCTACATTATCCTCTTCTTTTAAACCGTCTGGCACCGAATCATCCGGCAGGTTAGGAATTTCCATCATCAGTTGATGAACACGTTGCTGGACAGCTTCATTTTCTGCTTTAGCTATATCCAGCGCCTCACCAAGTGTTGACACTTCCGCTAACAATGGCTGAATATCTTCACCAGCAGCTTTTGCTTTACCAATACCTTTTGATTTTGAATTACGTTCACTTTGAAGCGTTTCAGCTTTAATTTGCAGCTCTTTACGCAAAGCTTCAAGCTCTGCAAAAGCTTTAGTATCCAGTTCATAACCGCGACGTTTTAATTTTGCAGCAACTGTTTCAAGGTCAGTACGTAATAATTTTTGATCTAACATAATATTAAAATATCTTAAAAGTAGTGTATTAAAGTTTACATGTTATACAGTAACAGATTTATAAAAACTGTTTACCCAGAATAAAACCAAGCCATATTGCCAATACGCAGGAAAAAACGCTGATTAACATATTTAAGCCAGCTTTCGATAACTCACCCTGCTGGATTAGTTGCAATGTTTCTAATGAGAATGTCGAAAAGGTAGTAAAAGCACCTAAAAAACCAATCAATACGGCTGCCCGCCACTCAGCTGAAATACTGAGCTTTTCAATCAGAATGACACTCATCAATCCCATTAAAAAAGAACCGACCACATTAACGGTTAACGTGCCATAAGGAAAAGCACGGCCGCTAATGCTGTAAACAAGACTGGACACACCGAATCGCATAACCGATCCGGCAGCGCCTCCACAGGCAATGAATAACAAGTCCTTTATCATTCCTTTTTCTATCTTATTTAAGACTTAGCTATACAATGGATACGGGGATGACTTTATCAGCAACATCACGGTATTCTGCCATCTGATCAAAATTCAGATATTGATAAATATCATCTGCCATAGGCTCAATATTAACCATCAGTTCCATGTACTCTTCCATTGTCGGAATATGACCTAATATTGAACACACGGCTGCCATTTCTGCAGACCCCAGATACACATCAGCATTATTTCCTAAACGGTTCGGGAAGTTTCTGGTTGATGTAGAGAACACAATGGCATTATCGGCGACTCTGGCCTGATTACCCATACATAATGAACAGCCCGGCATCTCAGTCCGTGCACCGGCTTTACCGAAAGTTGAATACACCCCTTCTTCTATCAGCTGTCGCTCATCCATACGAGTCGGTGGTGCAATCCACATACGTGTTGGAATATTTGATATACCTTCGAGCAACTTACCCGCTGCACGATAGTGACCAATATTTGTCATACATGAACCGATAAATACTTCGTCGATTTTTGCACCCTGGACATCAGATAACTTTTTCACATCATCAGGATCGTTCGGACAAGCCAAAATAGGCTCTTTGATTTCGTTCAGGTCGATTTCAATTACTTCTGCATATTCAGCATCAGCATCTGGCTCAATCAATGAAGGATTAGCTAACCAGGCTTCCATCGCATCGATACGACGCTGTAAAGTACGCTGATCTTCATATTCATCAGCAATCATGCATTTCAGCAATGTGATGTTTGATGATAAGTACTCAGCAATCGATTCTTTACCTAAGCGAACGGTACAACCATTGGCTGAACGCTCAGCCGAGGCATCAGATAATTCAAACGCCTGCTCTACTTTCAGGTCAGGCAAGCCTTCAATTTCCAAAACGCGACCATTAAAGACGTTTTTCTTACCGGCTTTTTCAACGGTTAATAAGCCTTTCTGAATTGCAACATAAGGAATGGCATTAACCAGATCACGGAGTGTGATACCCGGCTGCATTTCGCCTTTAAATCGAACCAGTACCGACTCTGGCATATCCAGAGGCATAACACCCATGGCCGCACCGAAGGCAACCAGACCTGAACCTGCCGGGAATGAAATACCAATCGGAAAACGTGTATGTGAATCACCACCAGTACCGACCGTATCCGGTAATACCATACGGTTTAACCATGAGTGAATTACACCATCACCCGGGCGCAAAGAAACACCTGCACGTGTTTGCATAAATTCAGGCAGAGAGTGCTGGAGATTTATATCGACAGGCTTTGGATACGCTGCCGTATGACAGAAACTTTGCATGACAAAATCAGCTGAAAAACCTAAACACGCGAGTTCTTTTAGCTCATCACGCGTCATTGCACCGGTGGTATCCTGAGATCCAACCGTCGTCATCTTAGGTTCACAATAGGTGTCCGGACGAACACCTTCTACACCACAAGCTTTACCAACCATCTTCTGAGCCAGCGTGAAGCCTTTACCTGTATCAGCAGGAGGCACCGGGCGTAAAAATAATGGTGATGCACCTTCACCCAGATCTTCACGCGCTTTATCAGTTAATCCACGACCAATAATTAATGGAATTCGGCCACCTGCCCGTACTTCATCAGGCATGGTGGTCGGGCGTAGATCAAATTTACAAACTTCTTTACCCGCTTCGTTGATGACTACACCATCATAGGGTTTGATAGTAATAACGTCGCCTGTTTCCATGCCAGACACATCACACTCAATTGGCAATGCGCCAGAGTCTTCTGCTGTGTTGAAGAAGATAGGTGCAATCTTGCCGCCTAATACAACGCCGCCCTGACGTTTATTTGGAATAAATGGGATATCATTACCCATAAACCAAAGCACGGAATTGATCGCTGATTTACGCGACGAACCGGTACCAACGACATCACCCACATAAGCAAGTGGGTGGCCTTTTTTCTTCAGCTCTTCGATAGTCTCAAGTGGCTTTTCCATTTTTGTAGCTAACATAGACTTTGCATGCAATGGAATATCCGGACGACTCCAGGCTTCAGTCGCTGGAGACAGATCATCAGTATTGGTTTCACCGGGTACTTTATAGACAGTGACGGTAATTTCTTTTGGCATTTCGGGTTTATTAGTAAACCACTCACCATCAGCCCATGAACGAATGATGCGAGCAGCATGTTCATTATCAACTGCTTTTTCTTTCACATCATGATAAGCGTCATAAACCAGCGTGATTTTAGATAATGCATCAGCTGCGATAGCACCGGTCACATCATCGTCCAGACAATCAATTAATGGCTGTATGTTATACCCGCCTAACATCGTGCCCAATAATTCAGTAGCATATTCACGGCTAATCCAGCCACAATTTGTTGTGCCTTTCGCAACATCGGCCAAAAAAGCAGCTTTTACGTAAGCCGCCTGATCCACACCCGGTGGCACACGGTTTACCAGCAGGCCCATTAACTCCGATTCATCACCAGAGCCCGCTTTAATCAATTCAACCAGGTCAGCAACCTGTTGCGCATCCAGCGGTAATGGGGGTAAATTCTCAGCTGCACGCTCTTCTACATGTTTTTTGTACGCTTCTAACACAAACCTGACCTCAGATTGAGTAAATTTCAATAATTATCAGAGCATTATAGCATTTTGAGGGGGCTTGATCTAAAGAAATTATTACTTAGACCAGGGCAGCATTAAGCAATAACACTCGATTAACTAAAACTTCGATAAGGTTAAAAACTGAAAACATAAAGGACCAGCATTTAACAATCAACACCGTCACTAACTGCCCAAATAATGATATTTCCAATATCAGCGCCACTTAATAAGTGGCTTGATTATTCTCACTTTATAAACTATCTAATAATATACGATACTTATACACCCTTCCCAAACTATGACTTACACGACATGTCTATTTCAGGCAAATTAAAAAAAATCAGCATCACAAGCAATATCGTTGCCCTAGCTAGTATTGCCATATCAATACTATTGTTATTAATCGTCTTTATTATCATTAATTACAACTCACACTTGAAAACAATGGCACTTGCATTAAAACAAGGCGATACCATCAGTCAGAAAATGCAACTTAACAGTGAACTGATGGAACTTGCCAGATCACGTAGCCGAATTACACTGCAAATAGTAGATACTGAAGATATCTTTGATCAAGATGAGTTAAATATGGAGCTCAATATACTTGCAAGCCGTTTTGCCAAAACGAGATCTCAGCTTTTAAATATGCCTCTGACCGATTCGGAAAAAGCGATTTATAAAAAGCACGATAAAATTGTCCCCGTCATTCTTCCTGCACAAAGAAAGGCTGTACAACTTTCCATGATGAGCGAAAAAAGTAATTTAGCAGAAGCCAGAAACATCATCTATAGCACCGTCCTTCCCGGGCAGGGAATGATGATAGATTCACTCAACGAATTAATAAAACTTGAACAAGATACTATCTCAGAAATTTCAAGAAAATCAAAAAAATCCATTGAAGACATGCAGTACCGTAGCACGGTAACAATTAGCATCATAGTGTTTATAGTAGTACTGTTATCCATAATCGTCATCATCAGAATCAGACAAATACAAACAGAACTGATTACATCGAGAAGCAATCTTGAACAGCGGGTTAAAGAAAGAACCCAGGAAATGCAAACTGCAAAATTAGAAGCAGAAAAAGCAAGTCAAACAAAGTCAGAATTCCTGGCAAACATGAGTCATGAAATACGAACCCCGATGAATGCTATAATAAATCTTAGCCACCTGGCATTAAATACTTCATCTACAAACAAGACCAATGATTATCTTGTAAAACTCCGTTCCTCAGGCAAAAACCTTTTAAATATAATTAATGACATTCTTGATTTTTCAAAGATAGAAGCCGGAAAATTATCTATAGATAACATCCCTTTTAACCTGATAGATATTTTATCTGACATTACTGACACATATACAACGATCACAAAAGAAAAAGGACTTAACTTTAAAACAAAATATTTAGATTGCAATAACATAGAACTTTTAGGAGACCCTCATCGCCTTCGACAAATAATGGAGAATCTTTTAAACAATGCTATTAAGTTCACCGAGAAAGGCACAATCACTTTGACAATAACTGAAAAACAAGACACTTCCGACAACACGACATACACGTTCGAAGTTTCAGACACCGGAATAGGATTAACAGAAGCACAGGCTAAAAATCTTTTCAATTCGTTTCAGCAAGCCGATAGCTCAATCACTAGAAAATATGGCGGCAGCGGACTGGGGCTTAGCATATGCAAACAACTGGCTGAGCTAATGAAAGGAAACATATCAGTTACCAGTGAATATAATAATGGTAGTACTTTTTCATTTTCAATCCCATTTGAGATAAATAAAAAATCATCGCCTGAGACCAGTCAAAAGGCTGACAACATTAAGAGCAAACTTAGCAATCTTAAGTCCGTTAATATTTTATTAGTCGAAGACAATGAAACCAATCAACTAATTGCCAGCACAATCCTTTCTGAGTTAAACATGACCGTAGTCATCGCCAACAATGGAAGCGAAGCAATACAGCAGATGAAAGAACAAGAATTCAGCCTAGTATTCATGGACCTTCAAATGCCTGTTATGGATGGATATGAAGCCACGTTAGAAATAAGAAAAAACCCTGCGTGGTCTGACACACCAATTCTAGCCATGACAGCAAACGCCTATGCCAGCGACATTGAACACTGCCTTAGCTCTGGCATGAACGCACACATTTCAAAACCAATTGATATTGATGAGCTATATAAAGCTTTGGGTAAGTTTTTAATAACGAACAAGAAAAAACGATAGTAAAAATGCGAGCAGACTCAGCTGATAGATCTGATTCAGAACCCAATATTCTAACCTATCGAAAATCAAGAAAATCTGTTTTCTTCATATTAATGCTGATATCTCCCCTTTAATAATATCAGCCACCCTGAAAGAATTTGCATATATCGTCCAGGTATAAGGGACACTACCACCTGTTGGCATAAAGCTACCATCTGTAACATATAGATTAGCCACATCATGTACACGACAATTTTTATCAAGAACTGATGTGCGAATATCATTACCAAATCGACAGCCACCAGCCACTAAATTAGGCGGCGGAGAACCACTAACATTTGAACGAATATTTTTTGCACCCATTTGTTTTAAAACACCCTCAGCCTTATCTGCCAGAAAACGCCCTATTTTCAGGTCATGATCATGATAACCAACCCTGACATTCGCAACAGGAGAACCCCATTTATCTTTTACCGATGAAGCCAGCGAAACAAAACAATCATCAGTTGGCAGCCAGTCGTTAAACACTTCAAATCTTAAGTCCTGAGTTGACGTAAAAGTATTATGCAGCTTATCTTTAAAAGACTGTCCCCAGACAAGTTTACCCTTTTCATCCCACTTTAAATTATTCGCGCGAGAAATTGCATTGGGGTGGCGCAGCAAAAAATCTATCGTTCCACCTTTAAAATTTCCACCGAGCTTTTTATCTTTAAAGAAATACCAGTCCTGCAATCCACGATTTACAAATGCACCCCGCTGCTTCATTACCTCGGCTTCTGCAGTCTTCATATCTTTGTATTGAAATTCACCAGTTCCTGAACCGCCAGCAGAAAACAAAAGGTTTTTACCCAGCTGGTTATAGTTATTACCTAAACCATAAGGGTGTTTACTACCGACAGACGACAACAACAGACGAGACGTTTCTATGGCATGACATGCCACTACAAACACTTTGGCATCAACACTTATAATTTGATTTTCTTTATCATAAAACTTTGCCGCCGTTATTTTTCCATAATTGTTACTAGAAAGTTTAAAAACTTTACTGTGTGACCTGATCTCACAATTGCCAGTTTTAACAGCATGATTCAGCAATGCTGCACGCGCACTACCCTTCGCTCCGGACGAACAGCCATAACTACCACAAAATCCAGAGTATTCACAACTGCGCCTGCCCATGGCTGGTTCTGACAGAATCGCACGCGGTGTTTGCAACGCATGGTAACCCAGCTGATCACAGGCCCTATCAATTTTCTGACTAATGTAATGTTCTTGCGTCGGCGGGTACGGAAAGTCTTTTGTTGAACGAGGCTCCTGATTAGGATGCGATTTAACCCTGCCAGATATACCAATCAATTGTTCAGCCATAGCATAATATGGCTCTAATTCTTCATAACTAATTGGCCAGTCTTCTACATTAGCACCTTCAATCTCACCAAACTCCGACTTTAATCGAAAATCCTTCGGTTTGAGCCGGTAAAAAAAACCACTCATGAAATTAGAAGAACCACCAACACAATTTCCGTTCCAGAAGCTAGAACCTGAATCTTCAGTTGATTCTGCTTTCCACTGATAATTTCCTTTTGCATCTTTTCCATCATAATCTTCAATAACATGACGCTCATCTTTTAAAGAAGGCGTATAAACTGAGCGTCTGCAACAGGCCAGCTCATCTTTATAAAAATCTTCCTCGGCAAACCAGGGGCCTTTTTCAAGAACCAAAACTTTATAACCAGCCTTAGATAGCGTATAGGCAACCGGAGATGCTCCTGCACCACTGCCTACAATACATACATCAGCCTGTAGGATTTTTGACCTCATAATTTAAAATACATTTTGTCAGCCGGAGGCAATGGAAAGCCCGGCTGGTATTGTAGCCATCGCCAGCCCTGAGAGTTTGTATTGCCGCCATACACAGGAGCCGTCAATAACGCTTCAACCAGATATAACATGATTAAAGACAACCAGTTTTCACCCGCCCTGCTCATTTCTATCTGTCTTAAAATTTTTTCTTTATCATTATCTTTTAATTCAAAAAACAGGCTGCCAAATTGCTTAATTGACAGATCATTTAGCCAGGTAACGCCATTCATAATAAAAGTTTTATCAGATTCATCTACGCCCGGCCATTCTAATATTGATTTCAAATATGCAGTCGCATTGATAGACAGCGCATCCGGTTCATTATTGTTCTCAGGAAACATATGAAGCTGTACGGCCTGTAATGTATTCCAGGCTTTAGTATTGAGCCTCAATGTATTAGCAAGGACTTGCTCTGAGAACATAACAGCAGCTGACGACATTAATACCGTTTTTAAAAATGAACGCCGGGATTGCAAGTCATCCAACGAGCGTAATTTCTCTTCAGTCATTGAGTGATCCCATTTATTTAAAAATCGTTGGATGTCACGCTGATGCATTATTTTTTAATTTTCCAGCGGTCAATAAAAGTAAAAAAAGCTTTTTTACTATGACGACCCTTTTCACTGAGTACAGACGGGCCTGTCGAATGTATCACCTTGCCATTACTTTCTGTAACAAAGAAATGAGGGTAGCCATTTACCCGGCCAAAATTAGACATGAACTCACGATTTTTATTCTCATCGCTAACATTGACTTTAAGCACAACAAAAGCTTTATAAAAAGCTTTCGCCACATCATCATTGCTCTGAATAAATTTATCCAGAATGTGACAATACTGGCACCACTCTCCACCTACCTCAATTAACACCCGTCGCTTAAAAGCTTTTGCCCGCGCCAATGCTTTGCGCCCGTCTTCAAATGGGTTGCTTTCGGGACTATAAACCCTGCTGTACTCAGGTTGTTGTTTAAATGCATTAACTTGTGCTGACAGCTCAGTCACAACAACTATATTAAGAATAACAAAACAGTAAGATATTATTGATTTCATAGTGACTTATGATCGGTTAAATTCCAAATAGTTTCAAGAAGACACAAAAAAGCCTGCATTTGCAGGCTTTTAGATTATATGACTCAGAACATCCATGCACTAAGCCTTCGATATTTTGCTTCTGGGTAGGCGCGAAGTTAATTTTAAAGCGCAGTTTGCTTGTGGCAAATGAGCATTTGAAATTAGCTTCGCAACACCGCCAGAAGTGAAATAGCGCAGGCGTTTTCTAATGAGCAGCCCATTGGACTGAATCCAGATCTATGCCATCCTTAAACATATCCCATAAAGGACTCAGTTCACGCAGTTTCTCTACCGCTTTGCGTACTTCTGTAATCGCGTAATCAATCTCTTCTTCTTTAGTGAAGCGACCAATACTGAAACGCAGTGAGCTGTGAGCTAATTCATCATTACGGCCTAAGGCACGTAGTACATAACTGGGCTCTAAACTCGCTGATGTACAGGCTGATCCACTTGAGATAGCAAGATCCTTAAGTGACATCATCAGGCTTTCACCTTCGACAAAGTTGAAGCTAACATTAAAGATACCCGGAATACCCAGTTCCATATCGCCATTGATATAAACTTCTTCCATGTCTTTTACACCTTCCCATAAACGGTTGCGTAAAGCGACAATGTGCGCACGGTCTTTATCCATTTCTTCTTTGGCAATGCGGAATGCTTCGCCCATGCCTACTATCTGATGCGTCGCTAAGGTACCGGAACGCATGCCACGCTCATGACCACCGCCGTGCATTTGCGCTTCCAGACGTATTCTTGGTTTACGGCGCACATATAATGCACCGATACCTTTTGGACCATAGATTTTATGAGCTGACACACTGATCAGATCAATTTTCATTTTCTCTACATCAATTTCAACTTTACCGGCGCTTTGTGCTGCATCAACGTGGAAGATAATACCTTTTTCACGACACAGTTCACCGATTGCTGCGATGTCCTGAATAATACCGGTTTCGTTGTTTACGTGCATGATGCTGACTAAAATAGTGTCATCACGCATGGCATCTTCAATTGTCTTTAACGGGATAATGCCATTTGGCTGAGGATCAAGATACGAGACTTCATAACCTTCACGCTCAAGCTGGCGGCAGCTATCTAAAACCGCTTTGTGCTCAGTTTTACAGGTAATGATGTGCTTGCCTTTTTTCTGATAAAAGTGAGCAACGCCTTTTATCGCCAGATTATCTGACTCGGTAGCGCCTGAGGTAAAAACAATTTCTTTTGGGTTGGCATTTAATAACGCCGCTACATTGGCACGCGCTTCATTAACACCCTCTTCCGCTTCCCAGCCAAATGAATGTGAACTTGAAGCCGGGTTTCCATAATGGCCGGTTGGTGTTAGATACTGGATCATTTTTTCTGCAACACGAGGATCAACCGGTGTGGTTGCTGCGTAGTCAAAATAGATTGGTAAATTTAAATCAGACACTCTTTAACACCCTTAAATTAATTCACGCTCAAACTTAAGTTTGGACGCAAAGTTTCTAAAATTTCGTTTACAGCTGAGAGAAAGTTTTCAACATCAGCCGCTGTATTTTCTATTCCTAAGCTTACACGGATGGCAGCTGAACCAATCCGGTCATCAATTCCCATTGCCTGCAGAACGTGACTCGCTTCAATTTTACTGCTGTGACATGCTGAGCCACTGGAAACCGCAAAGCCTTTACGATCCAGTTGCATTAACAATGTCTCACCTTCAATACCCTCTATGGCAAACAAAGTGGTATTGGGTAATCGTCTTTGATTTTCGGCAAATATTTTTACCGATGGAATTTTATGCAAACCTTTTTCCAGTTGTAACTGCATCTGAGATAATACCTCCGCTCTCGATTGCAGTTCGCTTTTTGCCAGTTCAGCTGCCTTACCGAAACCCACGATAGCAGCGATATTTTCAGTACCACTGCGTAAATTCTTTTCCTGACCGCCACCAACAATAATTGGCTCTATCTCAATACTCTTATCAATAATTAGAGCACCAACACCACGCGGGCCATATAGCTTATGTGATGATAAGGTCATCAGCTGAACTGGAAGTTGTTTTATATCAACTTCGATTTTACCTGCTGCCTGTGAAACATCACTATGAAACCAGATATCTCTATCAGCGGTGATATCAATAAAAGGCTTTATATCCTGGATAACACCGGTTTCATTATTCGCTAACATCACCGACACTAATTTTGTATCGGCCTGCAAAGCTTTTTCAAACGCTGCTAATGTTATTATGCCCTGCTCAGTAACCGGAATAACATCAACATAGCCGCCATCCGCAAGCTGCCTTTGAGCCGGCTCTAATACTGATGGGTGCTCGGTAGCCGAAATTGCCAGCCTGGCATTTTGCCACTTTCTGCAACTACCTGTAATTGCAAGATTATTGGCTTCTGTACCGCCAGATGTAAACACGACTTGTGAGGGTTCAGCATTCACTAATGCAGCAACCTGAGCTCGGGCATTATCAATCGCCTGCCGACTCATTCGTCCAAAACGGTGAACACTGGATGGATTACCGATAGCTTGCTGCAGATAAGGCAACATCTCAGCCAGCACCTCTTCTGGCATATTGGTTGTTGCATTATTATCCAGATAAACCGGCATTAATTAAGCAAGGATCTGGTCAGCAATTTTAGTCGGCGTGAGCGTTGCATCCTGTTTGCAGGCAGTCTCGATGGTTTCTTTGTGTGACATTAGGTCGGCTAATGAAATCCCATCTAAGAAACCATGGATTTTATCACTCAGCTCGTCCCACAAATCATGTGTCAGGCAACGTGTACCACCCTGGCAATATTCAGTCGATGAACAACCATTCGCACGGTATGATTCATCCACAGCAATGATAATATCAACGATTGATACTTCTTCAGCAGGGTTTGATAATTTATAACCACCACCCGGGCCACGGGTACTGCTAACGACATCACTCTTGCGCAACTTTGAAAATAACTGCTCAAGATATGATAATGAAATGGCCTGACGCTCAGAAATATCGGCCAAAGACACCGGGCCAGTTTGTTGATGAAATGCCAGATCTAATACTGCCGTGACAGCATATCGCCCTTTTGTTGTAAGTCGCATAGTAAACCTCATCAATTCAGGCGCGTGAGTATCCTATACCTGAGTAAATTGGTCAACTACTCTAACAATAAAACCTTACATTTTTATATATTATTGCCGAAAATTGACTATTCGAGCGGTTTTTCATCGTGCTGAGACTCTTTTGACAGATCATCAATCTCACACGGCCCCAGATGCGGTAGCTTTTCGATATCAATCTCTGAACCCAGCTGCTTTAAAGACTTGCACATATTGACCATCTGACTATCCATCGCATGGATATGGTCGAGCATGTTATTTATTGCCGTAGCGACAGGATCCGGCATATCCTGCGTGGCACCATAAGCATCAAAACCCAGTTTTTCTGCGAATTCTTCGCGCTGTTTTTGTTTTTGAGATGCTTTAGCTTTATCTTCATGAGAGCGAATGATACGCCCCGGCACACCAACTACGGTTGCTTCTTCAGGCACATCTTTAACCACAACTGCATTTGAACCCACACGTGCCGCCATGCCTACCGTGATCGG
>Ga0316207_10002807_pt1 | contig 17214 bp, 17 predicted proteins | sample 6weekpyrite_MG_FD_204943 | JGI IMG/M metagenome (GOLD analysis project Ga0316207, IMG submission 204943) | Microbial mat bacterial communities from mineral coupon in-situ incubated in ocean water Damariscotta River, Maine, United States -... | ecosystem: Environmental > Aquatic > Marine >...
ATTGTTACCGAGGTGTTTTTTTCACACTTCGATAGCTAAAACCCGCGTCATCGAATAGCTGTTTAAGCTGGCTTTCCGTTATTTCTTCGCCGTCTTTCAAGGTGACTTTGACCACGCCTTTTTCGAGATCCATATCAAACTGCTTAACGTTTTCTCGCTGCATGAACTTTTTCTCGATACCATAAGCACAGTACGGGCAGGCTAACCCATCGACCCGAATTTCATACAAAGTCTCTGCAGATAATGTGACCGCAGGCCAAATCAGCGCAAGTAATAAAGTGAATAGTAGTACTTTCATTATAAATACCCTCTATTTATGCACCGTCTTATGCATCGTCACTATCGGTGCCACTCGAATTCGAGCACAGCCCGGTAATCTGATTCATTCTGGTCACCATTCAAATTATTTACCACAGGCAGTTGCACGCCCGCTTTAACTGCAAAATTACGCACGGTCCACATCAGTCCTGGCGAAATAAACCATTCCTGGCCACGGCTGTTCGCCAGTTCGCGACCATCCAGCTCAGCTCGCTGGCTAATTTCACCGTTGAGCTCCAGAAGCCAAACCGTATCTGGCTTCCAGTAATCTGGCGGAGTAAGACGAATCCCGCCGGCCAGGTCGACCAGAAACGTATCGCCTCGCTGGAAACCTATATCCGATCTTCCGTTGCGACGGTAACGCGCACTGGCCCAGCGATACCACTTTAGGCTTTCATAACCATAAGTAAGCCCTGCTAAAGCATCGGTAGTACCGGTTCCAGTTGAAGGTACGCCATCCGAACTTGCCGTATCAGGTTTTACTTTGAATAAAACCGCCATAGATTCCTGCGTACCCAGCGCGTCCTGTCGCCAAAAGCGGTATTTAGTTGAAAAAGTGATATCTCCCACCCCGCCATTGCGCTCGCTGCCTTCCTTCAGGTATTGATAAGGCAAAGCCACGCCAGCCACCCAATTACCGGTGAGTCCATATTTAAAAGCGATAGCGGTCTCGTTTTCAGCTTTATCACCACGATCAGAGCGATAAAGCTCAGTATGTACTTCTATGCCCTCTTTAAAGAGTACATGAGGACCGGGGCTGAAAACCGGATCGTGACTATATACGCTCCCAGATAACCCAAGGAGCAATCCAAAACCCAACACCATCGCAGTTGGATATCGCATCTTTTCCATGGCTAGGGCTCCTATTGTTCAAATAACTATAAATAGCACTATACCCCTTGGAGTTAACTCCAAGTCAAGAAAAAATAAAGGATTAAGAGTCTGCTCAGCAAATGGCAGTACACAGAATTATTTACAGCGGTCTACAAGCATTGATAGCGATACGATTCCTCAATATCGGGAAAGAAAACGACAGCCGCGAGACCACCGGATTTGGCGGCTTCAAATATCATTTGACCTGAATAGCTTTCAACGATGTCCTTGCAGATAGACAAGCCCAAGCCATGGCCGTGGACATTTTCATCCAGGCGTACTCCGCGATCTGAAATTGCCTTCAATGCGTTTGGTGTGACGCCTTTGCCATCGTCCTCAATGCTTATTTGCCACCCCTGATCAATTCGCTGAACACAAATCGAGATATTTCGAATGGCGTACTTGCAAGCATTGTCGAGCAAATTGCCCAGAAGCTCCAAAATATCATCCCGGTCATGCGGTAATACCAGGTTTTTAGCGTAGTTGGTCTCAATTATTTTATCTGGGTAGAGACTCTGCATAATCTTGACAAGGTGTGGCAAATCATCGTCAATGACGGTGTGCCGACCCGGTGTCGCCACGCCGACGATCCGTGCCCGCTTCAGCTCTCGCTCTACGATAGCGTTAATCTCCTGGAGAATAGCGTCACCCTCTATGCGCTGCTCTATACTCAATGCCCCCAGCTGAGACCGATAACGTTGCAAGGGTCGCTTCAGCTCATGGGCCAGGTTGCCTAAGGCATTTCGAGAGCGCTGCACTCGATTGCTAAGCTGCCTAAGAAGGCGATCGATTTCGTCAACAAGTGGCGAAATTTCAATGGGAAGTTTATCTAGAAACATATCGTGCTTGCCAAGATGCATTCGCCTGATTGCCTCACGCGCGTTCTCTAGCTGACTAAAGCCGCGCTGAAGGATATGGTATTGCATCAACAGTAAAACAATTACGGTAAAAATCACCGCCCCCACCGCAAACAACATAAACCCTTGCAGGGCTTTTTCCTGGGGTGAAATATCTTCTGCCACCCAAAGTGTAAACGTACTGCCTTTCTTAACAAGTTTCTGTAAACAGGTCATCCACCGCTGACCGCCAGGACCGTCCATCGGATAACAGCGATTTTTGTCAGGTGCCGAACCGGGTAGTTCAACGTCAGTATCGAATAGCGAACGAGAGCGTATTGTCTGAGTATTGACGGTTACCAGGTAATAATGACCCGACTGAACCCGGTTATAGACAGTCGACATTCTCTCTGTCGGCAACGACCACAGACCCTCTGAATTTTGGTGTAGCGCGGCTACCAGGCTATCTGCATCATGCTGTAAACGGGAAATGACGTAATCTTGAGTCAGATTTCTAATGCCCTGATAGAGCACCGAAATGAGCACGATCATGACCAGAGTGACCGTTATTAGAAGATTTCGATGAAGCCTCTGTCTTAGCGAATACAATTCTACTCGCCTCTCAAACGGTAGCCCTGGCCACGGCGGGTTTCAATAAAGGTTTTTCCTAAACGCTGCCGTAACCGGTTGATATACACCTCGATCACGTTGCTATCCTTAATCTGCTCTTCCTCATAGATACGTTCACTGAGTTCTGTCTTGGACAACACTTTGTCAGGATTCATCATCAGATAATGCAGAAGCCGATACTCAATGCCGGTTAATGCGTAAACCTCCCCGGCTGCATTGGTGACCGACTGCGTTTTAACATCAAGCGTAACGCCTGCATGGCACAGGCGATTATCTGCATGGCCGAATTTTCGTCTAACGAGCGCCTCCAGGCGCGCCAGCAACTCTTCCGTATGAAACGGTTTTCCCAGATAGTCATCGGCTCCCGCCTTGAGTCCATCCACTCTTTCATGCCAGGCATCTCTTGCCGTCAAGATTAATACGGGCATATCTAAACCCTGCAGCCGCCACTGGCTCAACACCTCCAAACCCGACTTGCCAGGCAAGCCTAGATCGAGAATAACGATATCAAATGTCTCTTCTTCACCCAAAAACTGACCATCAATACCATTTTCTGCCTGTTCCACCGTGTACCCGGCACGTTGTAATGCCGGTTTTAGGCTGCCCACCAGATTAAGGTCATCCTCAATCAACAGCAGCCTCAATGTTCTACCTCCTCCGTTAGCCATTCGCCACTTTGCGCGTCTATTTTAATCTCGTAGACAACCGAATCCGCTCGCATGATCTCCATCTCATAGATAATGCGCCCATTTTCCCGTTCTACTTCAAGGTCGAGCAAACGACCGTCAAGGCGCTTACCGTACCGGCGCATCAAGGTTTCAAATGGTATGACTTTTCCCTCTTTGACCCATTGTAAAACATGATCTGCCAGATCATCACTGTCATCGGCAAAAAGCAATGCACTATCAGTCGTCCCAACGACCAAAGCCAGGAATAAAAACCCTATCTTCATCAAACGACCCTCTCGCAGCCTCTTTATGACAGCGATCACATTGACTCAACGACCCCACATCAGGGTTTTCTGTGACCATTCGCTTAGGTATCTCATCGTGCTCATGAATAAAATAGGGGAGCTCGGTGATCCTCAATGGCGGTTTACCCGCAAGATTTCTCAGCATTTTGCTCATCGGAGAAGGCTTCCCTTTTTGCAGAGCCTGACGATCAAGATAGCTGGAAATATGTGAGGCTGTTTCCTGATCCAGCTCCGCATTTTCACCAAAGTGATCTTCTAATCCCGCCATCATAGCACGCCAGCTTTCAGCGGGTAATAAACCCGGAGGATAGGCTAAATGACACGCGCCACACTCTTCAATATAAACCGCATCCTGCTCAAATGCGGTGCGTGGCCTGTCCGCATGCTCGCCATTTTCATAGTCACCCATTTGCCAAGTTTCTTTGGCACTGATCGATAGGCCTCCGAGACCTAAAGTGAGCGCGGTCCCGATCATGGCAACGCCGATCAGCCATCGTATTTTACCTGGTTGTGTATTCATCGTATTCACCTGTTTTTAAGATAGATATTGTTGTGTCCTGTACATCATTGCTGGCTCAGCCAAAGCAAAATGTCACCTTTTTCCTGAACAGTACATTCACGCCCAAAGGTCCATTTGCAGTTACGCAAAAACCACTTCTCAATCTTTTTTGAGTCGGTTAATCGTAAGACGTTTTCAGTGGGTGACATGGGTTCAATCACCTTGCCGGTACGTTTATGCCTTCCCGGCGCTTTGACAGAATCCGAATGACAACTGGTACAACTACGCCCGTTCAGATCCTGGCGCCATAATATTTCGCCGTTATTGGCGGAAAACGGCTTTGCTGCGGCCTGCTGGTACTCCCGTAACAATGCATCACTTACCTCAGTGGCACTCGCCAGTGAAACCGACATCATCAGAACAAAGACCGAAGACATTAAATCAGGCATATCGATACGTAATCTCATGAGTGCTTCTCCTGATAATGACCATCACACTTTTCCGAGTGCGCGCCAGGAGCTTTTCGTTTTCTACCGGAAATCATGGCTCTCACCAGATTTTCCCGATGCTGCAGGCTGCTGAACAATACACCTCCTACATGGATCGCAACCATCAACACGGTGAAGTTGGCAAAGAACTCATGGATCTCCTCCAGCGCACCTTCCGGCCATGAAGACAAAAATGTATTTGCTAACGGACCGTATCCTTCTGTGGCATACAGGGATACTCCGGAGAGAATGGTAATGGACAAACTGATCAGCAAAACCAATATCATTGCCGCCCCGGCCGGGTTGTGGCCAATATAACGTTTTGCCTTGCCATGCCAGATTTGTTTCAGATAGACGATAACGTCAGTGGGAGCAGTGACAAAATCAGCGAAACGCGCATGATGGGTACCGATAAATCCCCAGATCAACCGAAACAAAACCAGTAGTGCGATGCAATATCCGGCATAACTATGGAGGGTCATCCAGTCATCTTCGGTGAAATAAGCCAGGAAAAAGAAAAATACAAGCGACCAGTGGAACACCCGGATCAGTGGGTCCCAGACCTTAACCGTGTCGTCGATAGGAATAGACATGATTTCTACCTCTTTAGTTGATTTAGAGGTAGATTACGACACTGTAGATTAAATGAAGCTTAAAATGACGGACTCACGGATAAGCGGCCTGCTGCCACAGGAACGGTAACAGTAGGCGCCACGTTTATGCAGACACGATGGCTACGCCATATCGTTTAACTTACCTTTTGAAAACCTGGCAAACAACACCGGCAATACAAACAGTGTCAAAAAGGTAGCGGTTACCAGCCCACCCACGATCACACTGGCCAAAGGCTTTTGAATTTCCGCACCGACGCCATTAGACAGCAGCATAGGAATCAGGCCCAGCGCCGAGGTAGTGGCGGTCATCAACACGGGTCTCAGCCTTGAAACAGCCCCATCAAACACGGCATCCGCAACCTTCAGGCCGTCCGCAATTCGTTGATTGATACTTTCCACCATGACGACGCCGTTCAGTACCGCCACCCCAAACAGGGTGATGAAGCCCACTGAGCTGGGCACCGACAAATATTGGCCTGAAATCCAGAGTGAAAATACGCCGCCGATCACCGCCAGCGGAACATTCACCAAGATCAGCATGGCCTGACCAACCGAGCCAAAGGCAAAATAGAGCAATAAGGCGATCAGTCCCAGTGAAACCGGCACCACCAATGACAAGCGTTTTTGTGCCCGCCGCTGGTTCTCGAACTGGCCACCGATATCGACGGAATAGCCGGTGGGCAGAGCCACCTGCTCGGCAATCGCCTGACGAATATCCGCCACCACACTGCCCATGTCGCGCCCTTGCACATTCGCCTGGATCACCACCCGGCGTTGCACGTCATCACGACGCACCTGCGGCGGGCCCGATGTGATGCTGACCTCGGCCACATCACCGAGGCGCACCCATGCACCTGATGGGGCCTGTAAGCGCAGATCGGCAATAGTTTCACGGTCTTCACGAAACCGTTCGGCCAGTCGCACATAAATGTCGTAACGCTCGTTGCCATTGATGATTTGACCGGCACTGGCACCACCCAGCCCTTCACGCACCAGCTCCATTACATCCCCCACGGCCAGCCCGTAACGGGACAAGGCACGGCGGTCCGGTTTCACCACCAGTTGTGATTCACCGGCAATTTGCTCCATGGCCACGTCTCGTGCACCTTCGATTCCCTTAACCGCGGCCTCAATTGACTGACCTTTTTCGGCCAACACAGCGAGATCAGGCCCAAACAGTTTGATAGCAAGCTGCGCTTTGACACCTGACAGTAACTCATCCACACGCGTCGCGATGGGTTGCGAGAAGTTGAACAGCAAGCCCGGGTGTTGCTCCAGCTTCTGCTCCATCAATGACTGGAGTTCATAGCGGTTGTTTGCACTGATCCATTCCGGCACAGGTTTGAGACCGATATAAATCTCTATATTGTTGACTGGCTCCGGATCACCGCCGATTTCAGGTCGGCCAATGCGTGACAGCGCGTAGGTCACCTCCGGGAATTCCATCAGCATGGCCTCCAACTTGGGGGCCACTTCCAGCGCGGTGCTCAGACTGGAAGAAGGTGCAAGTGTCACGCGCAGATTGATGGTGCCTTCTTCCAGCTCGGGTACGAACTCGGTCCCCAGGCGGGGCAGAACCAGCGCGGCAGATACCACCATGACAGCCGCAACACCTACCACCATTTTGCTGTGCCCCAGCGCCCAGGTTAAACCTTTACGATAGAGCAGATCGAGCGGCTTCAATACCAAGCTCTCGCGTTGACGAACGCCCCTGCGAAACAGGTAAGTCGCTAAGGCAGGCACGATGATCAAGGCCACTAACACGGCGGAGAGCATGGCCAGCATGATGCTGATGGCCATAGGCTGAAACAGTTTCGCTTCGACACCCTCAAAGCTGAACAGCGGCATGAATACCACCAGAATAATGGCCGTGGCGAAGAAGATGGGTCGCGCCACCTCATTGCCGGCCTCTTGCAGGCGCAAGGCGATGCCGTGACGGTCATAGGGGGCATCAACCGGGTCTTTGTCATTGGAACTCACCCGCGACTGCCGATGGGCATCATGCTCGGCATCCGGGTGGGTCAGATGTTTAAACATGTTTTCCACCATGACCACAGAACCGTCTACCAACATGCCGATGGCCACCGCGATCCCGCCCAAAGACATTAAATTGGCAGACAGACCAAACCACGTCATTACCATCAGGGCGATACCGATGGAGATTGGAATGGAAATCAGCACCAGAAAAGTAGCGCGCAGATTCATCAGGAACAGCGCGAGGATCACAACAATGAACACAAACGCCAGTAACAGGGCATTGACGACGGTCTGCACTGCCTGCGTGATCAAATCCGCCTGGTCGTAAAACGCCTCGAAGCGAACGCCTTCCGGCAGTGCCTGGTTGATCCGCTCGATGCGAGCATTAACGCCATCAATGGTGGACTTGGTGTTGGCCCCCATGCGCTTAAGTACGATGCCGGACACCACCTCGCCGAGATTCTCCACCTGACTATCGGCGTTCTTGCGCGTCATGGTCACCGCGCCCTGGCGGATTTCACTGCCTAACGCCACTTGAGCCACGTCAGACACGGTGATCGTGGTACCATCCACCGTTTTCAGTGGCACCTGACGGATCTGTTCCAAGCCCTGCTCACCATGATCCAGCCAGCCGGTACCCCGGATCACCAATTGCTCCTGGCCCCGGTTCATATACCAGCCACCGACGTTGGTGTTGTTGCGCTCCAGCGCCGCGATGATCTCGTCCTGAGACAGGCCGTAAGCCAATAGCCGAGAGGGGTTCAGGTTGACCTGGTATTGGCGCACCTCACCGCCGAAGGAGAGCACATCGGTCACGCCCTCGGCTGGAATCAACAGCAGTTTCACCACCCAGTCGTTAAGACTGCGCAGCGCCATGGCGTCGAAACCGGCACCCGGTTCGGCAACTAACAGGTACTGATAGACCTGACCGAGGCCCGAGGTATTCGGCCCCATTTCCGGCGTACCAACGCCTTCCGGGATCAGCTCCCTGGCAGCTTGCAGCCGTTCAAACACCAGTTGCCGGGCAAAATAGATGTCCGTGCCTTCCTTGAATACCACTGTGACACCGGACAAACCAGTCTTCGAAATAGATCGCACCTCTTCCACATCGGGCAAGGCATACATCACCGCTTCAATCGGATAGGTAATGAGCTGCTCCACCTCCTCGGCAGCCAGCCCCGGCGCTTCCGTATTGACCGACACCTGCATGTTGGTCACATCCGGAAAAGCATCCAGGTTCAGTTTTGGAATAATAAAAACGGCACTGACCGTCAGAGTAATGAGCGCTATCACCACCAACAACCTGTTGGTGACCGCACTATCAATGATTCGGTTAAACATGAGGTCTCCTATTGCTTAGTGGTTATGGGGGTCGAAACCGCCTTTGGCGATCTGCGAGGCAACAAAGAATGCGCCCTTGGTGACGATACGTGTCCCCGGCTCGACGCCTGAGATTTCACGTAACAGCCCGAATGCACGACCCAACTCAACCTCAACGGGCTGAAACTCGCCCGGATGGTCTTCCACGAATACCGTCCAGTCCCCATCGGCTCCGCGCATCAGCGCAGTCTCGTGTACCGCCAGCACAGGTTTTTTCGTGCGGAAGCTGAAATACACCTCGGCAAACTGGCCCGGATGCAGGCGGTGTTCGGGGTTGTCCACCAACAGACGCACGGTGCGGGTACGGGTGACCGGATCGATGGTGTGCGCCTCCTGAGTGACCGTGGCCTTCACACGCACATCACCCGTCACGACTTCGGCCTGTGTTCCCGCGCTCAGAGTCAGGGAAAGGTTGGCTGGCAGGCGAGCTTCCACCCAGAGCTGCTTTTCATCGGCCAGCGCAATCAAGGGTGCGCCCGCCTCGATGCGTTGCCCTTGCTCGAAGTCGTCAGCAAGCACCGCGCCGTCGATTTCAGCGCGCAGGGTATATTCTCCCAAAGCCACAGATTGCCGTGACGCCAACGATTGCAAATCCGAGGCGGACAGACCATAGGCCAGCAGCGTCGCTCGCACTGCTTCCAGGCTGGCTTTGGCCCTAATGTAACGCTGCTCACCCACGGTTTTACGCCCAAGTTTCTTCACCCTTTGCCATTCCGGCCGGGCTGTGCGGTATTCGGCTTGTGCCTGTGCCACGCGCTCGCTGAACAGGGTAACCAGTGGCTGGCCTTGCGTGACATGATCACCCAGGGCGACATGGCGGCGCAGCACCACGGAAGCCACTCGAGGCGAGACCCGGTAACTGGTGTAACCGTTAGAGAGCAGCTCACCCGGTGCATAAAGCTGATTGTCAACGAGTCTCGCGGTCAGGGCCTCCACTTGAATATCCGCCAGCTCCATTTGCGTTGGTTTCAAAGATGCAGAAGCCGCTTCTCCGTGATCACCATGTTCAGCGTCGGGTTTGTGCTCATTGTGGGGATCATGATTTTCCTCTCGATGATCGTCATGTTCATCTTGCTCGTTATGAGCTGTGGCTGAGGTTACTTTCTCGTGCTCATGCGCGTGCTCAGACTCAGATTCCTTGGCAAGGCTTGCCGTGGCTGTCGCAAGACCCGCGATCAGAATAGCTATCAGTGTTTTGTTCATAGTCATGCTCCTGTTATTTAGTCGTAGGCATTGGTGCAGGCGTTGTTGCGGGCGTTGTTGCGGAGATTGCCGCGCTCGTCAGACGACCCGATTGCTGAAGCGCTTCGGTGAGCGCGAGCTGTGCCTGTTTTTCCAGTTCGATGCCTGCCAGCAGACTTTCGGCGCGTTGATTCAAAGCCAGCAAATAATCAGTGGTGGACAGATCACCGCTGCGCCACTGACGTTTCAGCAGCTCGGCGCTATTCTCCACCCGTCCCAGAACCACGTCCTGCCAGCGGCGGTATTGCTGTTCATAACGCTGCCAGACTGCATGGGCGGCCTGCCAGTCGAAGCGCCGCTTGCGATAAATAGCCTGGAAACGGGCTTCCGCCTCCTGCGCCGTGCGCTCGGCGGCACGCGTTTCAGCACGGTAGTTGTTGCGCACATTCAGCGGAATGGAGAAGGTCAGCCCCACCACACTCTCGCCTTCATCGCGCCCTGCATTGACGCCAAAGGTAGGGTCCGCCTTGGCGGTAAGCCGTGTCACCTCCGCTTGCGCCTCCAGCAACTGCCAGCGGGCTCGGGCACTGACCACGGCAGGGTGTTTTAACAGTTCCTGATCCGTGGTCGAGCCGGGCCGGGACGGCCAGAAATCATCGGGAATACCACCCCGCTCTGATGACCATTCTGGCAGCAGCTCGCGAGCCCTGGTTTCAGCCTTCTGCTGGGCGGCTTCCACCCCAGCGACCTGAGCCAACTGTTGTGACAGAGACAGAAAGGTAAGTTCAGCATCAATACTGCCCAGGTCACCTGCCTTCTGCCTCTTTTCCACCAGTTCGAGCAGTGAGTTAAGTTGCTGTTGCTGCGCTTGGGCAATAGCGGCAGCGCGACTGGCGGCATACCACTCAACAAGCGCCACCAGCGCCTCGGCGGTCTTGTCCTGCACTTGTTGCCGGTACAGCGCTTCGGCAGCGCTTCGCAGATAGCCCGCTTGCTGTGTTCTTGCACCCTGCCTGTCGCGCCAATCGATGGTCTGCTGAATGCCGACTAGGTAGTTGTTATCCTCGCCATTACGTTCCAGATCGGTGGACAGCTCCGGGTTGTAGAGCGGCTGCTCCGCCGCGTCAGCGCTGGCGTTTGACCCCTGCCATTGCTCGCGCGCAGCGAGTACGTCGGGGTGTTTTTGTATCTGGGTTGCCAGCCAGGCATCCCAGCCGGAAGTTTGCGCATGCCCAAGCAGTGGTAATACAAGCACGCATGTGCCCAGCAAGACCCGCCGGGGCCAATCAAATCGTCTCATAATGATGCTCCTAATATTCAGCTGGCGACGGCGAGGTTGTGCACCGGATTTTGAGCTTGTTGGGGTTCATTCCGGTGCAAGGCAGGGAACGTGTCGGAAAAGCGCACGTGAGACTCCATCCGTCCGGATACGCTCAGTTCCGTGTCGGTGTGTTTCACTGTCACCTGGCGGAAATGACAGTATTGGCTTTCAATGTTGACGACTTCAATGTCAGACAATTTTTTTCCGGCCTGAACGGAATTAACAAACGCGAGGCTCAGCGCGAGCCCGATAGTGATCGCTTGCATGATGTTTCACCCTAAAATAAAGACCATTTGTTCGCCGTAACCTGTGATTACAGCGGCTGATGACGTGTATTTTCGACGCGATCAGGCGATGGGAGGGCGAAACAAAGAGGGGGAAATACCAGAAGTGAGGTTGGCCTGATAGTCGGCTTGTCCGTTTCCTGAAAACAGGGCGGCCGAGTGTGAAGCGGCAACGGTCAAAACCACTGAGCCATGGCAATGGCAGCAATGGTGGCAATCGTATACAGACTGCTCCAGTTTGTCAGATGCCTGTTTGGCGAGCTTGCTATCGTTTTGGGTATCAGTGGGCTGATGTAAATGATCGAATTCCAGGTGCTCCGTCCCGGATTGATGAAACTGGAAGGCGTCCGCCATGGCAACCACCGATTGCAGTACAATCAGTAAAGCCAATAAACAAGTTAAGCAATGGCGGATCATGGGATTGATAAAATCCTTATGTAGAAAGGCTCAATATTTGAGCATCGACACTGTCAGCATCGACACTATCACGTTATAAACGAGTTTCCAAATTATTATTAGAGACCTTTGCACGGAAGATGATCAAAAGTAGAGTGTCAATTCGGTGTAGTAAAGGTGATTAAAAAAACCGTATTCATCGGTTTCGCCCCCGTAAAATAGCTGAGCGCCGCCTTCCAGATACAGGTCTTCAAAACCGGGAACAGCATAGCTGGCAGAGGGGAAAAGGAAATAGCTGTGATCATCCAGATTACTGATCGCGTAAAGCGCCAATGTCATCAGCTGCGTCAGATCTTTTTCCACCTTAGCCCCTAAATAACGACGTGCCAGGCCAAACTTTTTGCCCGAAATTAACAGATTAAAGTCATAATTGGCGGGCGTCGATTCGCCATCGCCGTTGAAATAGCCCTCTATCAGAAACGATGTTCCACTGAGCGTGGTGTAATCGGCGCTGACAACCCATTCGCTATATCGTTGTCGGGTATCACTATCACTGAACACGATTTCAGAGCGTAAACCCACCATACCCACCTGGCTGGCCAAACCCAAGCCCAGCTTGTTTTCGTTGGCAAATTTCCCCGTCATTATCGACCAGTCCAGGGCATAGGCATTACTTTTGAAACGCACCGCGCCTGATGCATCGGAAGCATCGCGCATAGGCGCGTAAACAAAACTCCATCGACTCAGATCCTGAGTGCTAATATCCAGCAACACAGCATCGACCCCGGTCCGTTCATCTCGTTCCAGCTGTAAAGGGCTGAGAGGATTAAACAGATCAAGCGGATTCCAGATCAAGGCGGTAGCCCAGTTTATTTGCTGACGTCCCACCCTTACATCGACATTGTCACCACGGTATTTGACCGTCCCTCGATAAAGCTGATGACTGCCATACACATCTTTTCTGTCAAGGCTATTGCCTTGCCATTCCCAATAACGAGGGTCATCCATTTCAACCAATTGTCTGAATTGAAGCGTCTCCAGATAACGGCCCACCTGAATTTCATGATCATAAACAAGCTCCAGTTCGAATTGCTGCCAGCTTTCAGAGATATCCAAGCGCAGTCGGTTGATATCAAGCCAATAGTCTGCCTTTTCCCCAAGCACTGTCTCGCTGTCGATCAGCAGATTTTTGTAATATCCGCCAAGTTCAACCCCGCGGACAGGCGCCGAAAGCAATACCAGCACAAGGGTCATGTGAAACAGATGTTTATGCTCGCCACCCCATATTGCTTGAAGCTTAGCCATGCCGAATAGCCTCGACCGGATTGAGTTTTGAAGCCTTAATGGCCGGATAAACCGAAACCACAATACCGCACACAAAAAGCAATAAACTCGGTAGCCAGATATGATCGAAGATCAATACCGGGTAAATAATCTCCGTCATTCCGGGAATGGTTTGCATGGACTGGCTAAGACTAGACAAATCAATTCCCGCATTAGCATAATACGCGGTGATCAGCCCACCTAATACTGCCCCGACTAACATCCCGGCCGCCCCCAGTACAATCGACTCGTACAAAACCAGGCGAATCACCTGGTTACCCTGCGTCCCCAGTGCCATCATGACACCAAACTCTCGTGTGCGCTCTAATACCGACATCAACATGGTATTCATCACACCCATCGCCACCACAATAAACACCACAATCAAGATCAGATAAAAATCGATTTTAGTCATGTCAACCATCTGCACCACGATCGGCATGACTTCTTCCCACGGCTGAACCAGAAGATTTGACCCCAGCAATTCTTGATTCAAACTATGTGCGAATGCCTCACTGATCGAACGAGACTTCAAGCGCAAAGCGAAAACAGAAACTTCATCTTTCTCGAAAGCCAGTAGGCTGTGAAGGGAAGCAAAGTTAATAAAGGCATAGCCACCATCAAATACCTCACTTCCCGTATCAAATATGCCGCCGATAGAATACGCAGATGACGCGAGTTCCCCATTTGCCTGCTGAGACGTGAAGACCACTTTGTCACCGAGTTCAACGCCCAGTTCTGCAGCCATTTTCGTACCAATCACAATACCATCCATAGCGCGCGTACTGACATACTGGCCCGCTGAAATATGCTTAAACAAGGTCGTGACTTGCTTTTCTTGATCCGGCTCAATTCCCGATAACTCCACCGGCCAGCTTTTTCTGGCGCTGGCCAGCATGCCTTTAACAATCACTCTGGGCGCAAATGCTTCCACTTCGGGGTAGTCCATCAGCTGCTCAGCCAAGGCACCAGACTGTTCGATTCGCAGCCTGGGGGAATAATCCTGACGAAATTCCGGTGCCGATATCTGGATATGACCACTGAGTTGCCCGGTGGAATTTTCAATCATTTGCTCAAAAAAACCATCAGTGAAGGCGTAGAGAAACCAGTAAGCCGCCAAGCCAAAGGCGGTGGCCCCTGCGGTTAACATCGAACGTTTAGGGTGGCGAAACATCGAACGAAATGCAATTTGCCAGAAGATCCAGCGATTCTTTCCCGGTTTTTTCGATCCTGCATGAAACCCCATCCAGCCTTCTTCAGACAAGCCTCGAATAGCGGCGACAGGCTGCAACCGGGAGGCACGAAAAGCCGGATAAAGCGCGGGCAAAATAGCGACCACCAAAACCACCATATTGACCAGCCATACATGCGCCATATCAGTGACCATGTACACCATGCCAGACAACCCTGGCATGGTTTCCATCGCCTGGGTAAATTGCCCAAGATCCATTCCAACCTCGCCAAAATACTGGTTAATACTGATGCCCAATAAACTCCCCAGCGCTACCCCGACGATTCCGATCACCACCGACTCTGACAGTACCAGTAGCAGAATTTGATGACGCTGGGTACCGACAGCCATCATCACCCCAAACTCCTGAGTACGCTCCATCACCGACATCAAAATGGTATTCGCAATACCGGCCGTGACCACAGCAAAAACAACAAACAGCACCACGTAGGCAACGGCGTCATGAAACTGTAGCATTTGTAACAGTGAGGGCATCATCTCTTGCCAGCTAAGGACTTCATATTGACTGTCCAGCTGTTTGCGAAGCGTCTCTGTCATCATTTCGGTCTGGTTGCGATCATCAATTTTGATGGACCATGCGCTGACTCGCCCCCATAACGAAAATAGCTCCTGCGCACCGGCCAACGAAATATAAGCCAGATTACGATCCATCACTTCAATGCCTGTATTAAAACTGCCCACAACCTGAAAACGATCAGCGCCAATGGAGCCGTCCGCCGCCTGAGTGATCAGAACAACTTCATCGCCGACGACAGCTTTGAACGCCACCAGTGCATCATCCCCTAACACCACCTCGTTGTGCGCACCCTTCGCCAAATAGCGTCCCTCAACAATGGCCTGTTCGATCTGGGTGACAGAAGGCTCAGTGTCAGGTGACACCCCGATCACCTGCATCATGCTGGACTTATCGCGCACACTGGCCAGTGCATAGCCTTCCAGGCGGGGCGAATAGCCTACGATACTTTCATGCTGACTTAATTGCGTGGCAACCGGGCTATTTTGATCAATCGCAATATTGAGTTCTTTGGTCTCATGAAAACCGGCACGATGAATTTTGATATGACCACTGACATAACCGGTACTGTTATCGACCATCTGAGAATTAATACCATCGATAAAGCCCCAAACAAATATGAGCGATGCACAGCCAATAACGACCGAGGACAGGGTGATGATTGTGCGACGACGATTATTCAGCAGGTTTCTGAGCGTCAGCCAAAAAATAGCCATCCCCTATCTCCTTTCCTCAGAATCGATTCGGCCATCTTTTAAGCGAACTACGCGTTTTGCCCGTTCCATGACCATTGGATCGTGGGTAGAGAACAGAAAGGTGATGCCATGCTGCTCGTTAAGCGTTTTCATCAAGTCGAGTAAGCTGGCACCGGTTTTGGAATCCAGATTAGCCGTCGGCTCATCGGCAAGAATAATCGAAGGCTGAGTGACCATCGCTCTCGCCACGGCTACTCTTTGCTGTTGGCCGCCGGAGAGTTCATGGGGACGACGATTCGCCATCGCCGCCAACCCTACTTCCTGTAAAATGGCTTCTGCACGCTGCCTGCGTTCAGTCGCTGTGATGCCCTGAAGCAGCATCACGTATTCAACATTTTCCAGCGCTGTCAGAACGGAAATCAGATTATATTCCTGAAAGATAAAACCAATCTTCCATAAACGCAGTGTGGTTAAAGCGTTACGGCTAAGCTTGCCCAAAAACTGGTCACCAATTCGTATATCACCGGTCGTGGGCGAATCTAACCCTCCGATATGGTTTAACAGGGTCGTTTTTCCTGAACCGGATGGCCCGACCATCACCGTAAATTCCCCTGCGTCAATCTTGAGGCTCACCCCCTGCAAGGCATGCACTTCTATGTCATGTTGTCGGTAGGTTTTGGTGACATTTTGGGTTTCAACAATGCTCTTTTCGGCCAGATTCATGTGCACCCCCTATCTTGGATTTCGAAGATTACGAAGCGAGAATAAGCCATCTGCCAGTGGTTGATCGAAGCGTATGCTCTTTACGACAATTTCAGTCGACTGATCCTTCTTATCTTGCGGAACCATGCGCCAGCGGGTCGGTATATAACGATCATCCATCAAGCGTATTTCACTGTAGTCCAACACTTTGACGGCGCGTTCCCGCTCATCAAAAAATGACTGTTGTAAGGGTACAAAGTCTTCGTATATCAAAAACTCTAGCTTCCCCCAGACAACTGGCGCCTCGGGCTTAGGAGTGGAAGTGATACGATAAACAGTTTTCCCGTCTTGTTGATAAGATTCTGATATTGTGTGCTGGTAATCGTTTTCCAGACTACTCTCTTTGACCAGATCATCGTTACTGAAATCCGAGCCCATCCAGGGCTGCAACATCATCGACGGCGGAATTTTAATGGTACGGTCAACCCTGGGAAGGTAATTCCACATTTCGCCTTCAATGCGTAGCGAGCCCACGCCTTTTTCTTTTCGGGGCGCGTGAATTCGCACAAAGGTCTTGCCGGGTCGATCCAACCACGCTTCCAGTTCAAGTTGTCGCTCCCAATACTGGGTCTTAATCGACATGCTGAAAACGCCGTGAGAATTGTTACTCCACATAAGCTTTTCCATGCCGACAATGAGTTCGTTTGCGGTTGGGGCTGCGTGGAGTGGCATGGCGAAGAGTAAAATAACGACTGATGTGAAATGTCTGAACATAGTCTTGCTCCTTATTTTTTATTCGAGTGTAACTATGTGTCTTACACACAAGTCAAGAATAATTTTGAAGGAGAGTATCGGACTAATCTCAACCTGAAATAAACATCCCCGCCGCAAGCGGACGGGGTATTTCCTCATCGTAGGTTGGTGTTGTGGGGACAAAACCCAAAAAAAAAATAGGAC
>Ga0316207_10002808_pt1 | contig 17205 bp, 18 predicted proteins | sample 6weekpyrite_MG_FD_204943 | JGI IMG/M metagenome (GOLD analysis project Ga0316207, IMG submission 204943) | Microbial mat bacterial communities from mineral coupon in-situ incubated in ocean water Damariscotta River, Maine, United States -... | ecosystem: Environmental > Aquatic > Marine >...
TAAAGCCATGCTGGTCATGTGAAGGTCATAATGATCAATACGGGAAATTATGGAAATTACCGCAAGTGTGGTTCTATACTTGTTCGCCATGTTATGCGCATCTCATCGGAAAGTTTTTATGGGAAATGAAAAAAACAAAATTAATCCAATATGATTGGCGTGTTAGCCTTTCAGCCTTTGGTGATCTAAGTTGTGCAACATATATTATTGAAACTGCGCTGTTGCCTGATAATTGTGAACTGACAGAGCTTCAACTTGATCTTGAAGTGTTGGCGAACTGTTTTGAAGCAGGCGTCACTGGAATCGCTTACCGAGCTTTAATGAAATAATTTCAGAAGATAATAATAGTTGCGACTATGCCTTTAATACCACATTTTGATATTGATTGGTTAACCCGGTTGTTAGGTTCTCCAGAAATGCGTATGCAAGGTGTGCTTGATGCTCATTCGTATCAAGCATCTATTTTAATTCCAAATTTTAAACAAAACTTAAGAAAGCATTATAGTGAATTGATTCAAGGTGGAATTAATGAGTTTTGTGTCAAAGCAGAGATATCTTGTGAATTTGAACATTTTGGCCTTGTTATTGAGTTTCAAACGCCGGCAGAGCTAGTATTACATAGTGAATCAATGGTGATTGATTCAGGGCTTTGTGACATCATGGCGAGGATTGGCCCAGTCATTATTCGTAATGCCTATGTTGATAAAACATGCCGCTCTATGGGGCACCGTAATAAATTTCCACATCTTAATTTTCATATTGACAGAACCAGTATGCAGGAAACAGTTTATTCTATGTATACACGGGATCCATTTGATGAAGAGCAAAAATATCCACGAACATCATCGACGCTGTTTGTCGCCAATATTGTTGGTCACTTGCAAGGCATAAAAGAAGGTCTTGTTAAGCCAACGGATAAAGGAGTGAAAGCGACCTATAGTTTATTCCAAAAAGAATCAATAACAGAGTTAGTCAATGACATTCTGCTTGAGCATAGATGGGATTTGCCTGAGGGACAGGGAGAGATATCTATGTTGGACAATAGGACATGTTTGCATGCAAGTTATTATCGCGGTGTACGTGGAGAAAGTTATAAAATAGGTGTGCGGTATTTAGCACAGAAAATCACAGAACTATAAATATCGTTTTTTACGAATATTCCTAATCCGAAAACTAAATAACTTATTAAGGGACTATTGATTTATAGTCTGATAGAGAAATATGTTAAAAAAAATACTCGATAAAATTCTTGGCATTAAAGATATAGGTTATTTAGCCATTGTTTTTGTACCAACAATATTGGTTTTGATTTTTATCGCATATCCGGCCTTCCAAGAGTATAAAGAGAAAAGAATGAGAGAAAAATTAGCTAATCCTGTATTAGAGCAAGTGGTCGAACCCTCTAGAGAAAATAATTTGATGCCAGCGTCAGGAAAGTAACTATTTGTTTTAAACGATTCGGTTTCGATTGAGAGTTATTGCGTGCGCAATGGTATAATGAAGCCATATACAGTAAGGAGTCATAGTGATGAGTGAGTCAGATGTGTTGCGGGAACAGGCTCGTAGCAAGCATTTAGCAGGCGATACTGTTGAGGCGATTAGTTTACTAACACAAGCAATACAAAAAGATCCGCGTAATACAATGGTTGCGATGGATATGGTTCAAATATTTATTGATATTGGTGAGTTAGAACAAGCAACTGGGTTATTTAATAAATTACCAGATGCAGATAAAGAAAGTGATACTGGCAAGGTCCTGTTTGGTCAAATAACTTTTCGTAATTTGGCGGCCAAAACAGATGGTAAAGCAGCATTACAAGCACGATTAAATAATCAGGCAGATGATTATGATGCGCATTTTGATATTGCTATTTGCTTAGTTGCAGAAAATGACTATCAACAAGCGATCGATCACTTGTTCGAAATATTTATGCGTGAACCTGAATATAAAGAAGGTGCTGCGCGTGAAATGATTGTGACATTAACGAATATGATTGAATCGAATGAACCTGAGTTGGCGCGTTCATTTAGACGGCGTCTTGCGAATTCGATGTCATAGTAACGATAGAAGCATCTAATAAGCATATGGATGAGAACAGAATGCAATTTCGATATGGAGAACGTGAGTTACTACTCGAAATTGGCGACCTATTCTTAGCACCGGTGGATGTTATTGTGAATCCCGCAAATGGTGGCTTATCTCATGGTGGTGGTGTAGCCGGTCAATTTGTTGAACGTGGTGGCGAGATTATTCAACAGGAAAGCGATCAATTTATTAAAGAGCATGGTGAGCTTGAAACAGGGATGGTTGCGCTAACCTCAGCCGGTTCACTGCCATATAAAGCCGTGCTTCATGCAGTTGGACCAAGGATGGGTGAGGGCGATGAACAAGAAAAAGTAAGGCTTGCTGTATCACATAGCTTAAAGTTGTGCGGGATGCATGGTTGGGAATCGATTGCCTTCCCTGCAATTAGCTCGGGTGTTTTTCATGTACCGATTGAGACTGTTGCAAGAGGTTTTTTTCATGCCATCGCTTCTTATTGGGATGCACGATTTGATGACCCACCAAGTAAGGTGATTATTTGTCTTACACAGAATAATTTTCAGGCGTTTAGAGATGCCTTTAACGAAGCAGCAAATGGGCCAAATGAAGCTGAACATCAACAAGCAGTAAGTCGGCATGATGAAATCGAACAGGAAACAGGCGTGGTTAGTTTAGACGAAAATGAAATCGCGGAATTAGAAGATGATAATGATGTTAATAATTGGTTCAAATAGTGGCATGAGTGCAGAATAAGCGATTTCCCTAGTATAATAGCGGGTTTTAGCGGCATTTTTATCAAAAATGCTGATTTTAGAGTCTACAAAAAGGCGAATTAAGGCCGATACAGTTATTACTAGAACATCATAGAGATTAAGATAATGGCTATTGGCGTATTTTCACCACAAAATGCTGCGACTTTCACAGGCCGAGTTCAAAATGCGGTACAGGAAGTGAGTGTCGCGAAAAAGATTAATGAAAACCAGGAAATTGAGGGAAATGCCGCGCTTCAATTGATTCAGTCTGCTGCGCAGGCTGGGCCTCAGGTACCGAGTGTGTCAGGTAGTGTGATTGACGTAAAAGTCTAAGCAATAAAAGTTGTTTAAGAATTGTTTAAAAGCCCGCTTTATGCGGGCTTTTTGTTGCTTTATATTATGACTATGTGACACTAACTTGAGTACAACTACTATCAAGATTGAATTAATATGAAGCAGGCTTTCCAAGAGGTTATAAGACAGGCAACCAATGCTGAAAAAATATTTCACATAGAAGACATACAATCACTCTGGAGTGGTTACGGTAAGATCATGCGTTATGGCTTACAAAATGGCATGTGTGAAAGTGTTATTGTTAAGCATGTAAAATTACCAGATAGAAGTAATCATCCCCGTGGCTGGAATACCGATATATCTCACCAGCGGAAAGTAAAATCATATCAAGTTGAAAGTACATGGTACCGGGATTATGCAAATGCCTGTGATGAGCGGTGCCGTGTGCCTAGTTGTTTTGCACTTGAATCCAGTGACAATGAGTTTTTGATGGTGCTCGAAGATCTTGATGCGAGCGGATTTCCGATACGAAAAAATTCAGCGACAATTAATGATATGCAGAACTGTCTATCTTGGTTGGCGAATTTTCATGCCATATTCATGAACAGATCGCCAACCGAGCTTTGGCAGGTTGGCACTTATTGGCATCTTGACACGCGTCCTGATGAACTAGAAGCACTGGCAGATACTGAGTTAAAGAATGCAGCAAAATTAATTGATAAAAAATTGCAGAGTACGCGGTATCAAACACTTGTGCACGGGGATGCCAAGTTAGCCAATTTTTGTTTTTCAGATATTACCTCAAAAGTAGCGGCTGTTGATTTTCAATATGTAGGTGGTGGTTGCGGTATGAAGGATGTTGCTTATTTCATTGGTAGTTGCCTTCATGATGCAGACTGTGAACAGTATGAATCACCGCTGCTTGATTATTATTTTACGCAGCTTCGCAGTGCATTAATCACCCACAATAGTGAAATTAATATAGATGAAATTGAACAGCAATGGCGCGGGCTTTATCCTTTTGCGTGGACTGATTTTCATCGGTTTGTAAAAGGCTGGAGTCCTGGGCATTGGAAAATTCATAGTTATAGTGAACGTCTTGCACATGAAGTCGTTACGCAACTAAATCAATCAGTAGGTTTGCAATGAAACTAAGCTCTGACGATCTAACGATCCTTCTGGAGTATGCGATTTCTGCTGCCAAAGAAGCAGGTGCGTTAATAGAAAGCTATGCAGACAAGGCGGTGACGGTTGAACATAAGCGTGGCGGAGATAGTCTTGCATCACAAGTTGTCACTGAAGTTGATTTATTAAGTGAGAAAATAATTGTAGAAACACTTTTACCAGCATGTGAAAAATTTAACATAGCATTGTTAACAGAGGAAAGTGAGGACGATAAAGCGCGTTTTGAGAAAGATTACTTTTGGTGCGTAGATCCAATGGATGGCACCTTAGCTTTTACAGAATCCACAGCCGGTTATTCAGTATCCATTTCCTTAGTTTCTCAATCAGGTGAAGCAGTGATTGGCGTCGTATATGATCCAGTCTCACATACATTATATTCGACAGCGAGAGGGCAGCATGTTTCTCGAAATGGTAAAGAATGGCATGTCGTAGTCAATAGTGTGGTTGGTAAGCCGCTGACGTTAGTCTGTGATCGAGGCTTCTCTGAAAAACCGTATTATATTGATCTGTGTAAGGCGTTAACATTGCTGGCAATTGAAAAAGGCATGTCAGGACTACAAGTAGTGGAAAGAAATGGTGCTGTTTTGAATGCATGCTATGTACTTGAACACACACCTGCTTGTTACATAAAGTGCCCAAAACCAGAGCAAGGTGGGGGAAGTCTGTGGGATTTTGCCGCAACAGCTAGTTTATTCTTTGAAATGGGCGCAGCTGTTAGTGACGTATATGGAAAACCCTTGGATTTAAATCGAGTTGAGTCGACCTATATGAATCATCGTGGTGTCATATTTGCCAGCAATCAATTGTTATCGGAAGATATTCAAGCTTTATTATCAGCATATTGTGCTATCTAAGTCATTAGCCTAGAGTAGCCTTTCAATTATTGCGCCGTAGTAGATATCTAATTCTTATTTGTGATCTGTGTGTTGTATTAATTTGGAATATAAATGAAAAAGATATTAGTCATTGGATATGTTTGGCCTGAGCCTAATTCATCGGCAGCGGGTCGGCATATGCTCTCCATTCTACGCTTGTTTAAGCGGCAGAATTGGCAGGTTGAATTTGCAAGTCCAGCTCAGTTAACAGAACACATGGTTGATTTGAAAAACGAAGGTATTTCAAGTCAAAGTATTGCGCTTAATTGCGATAGCTTTAATAAATATGTAGCTAATTATAACCCCAATATTGTGATGTTTGATCGCTTTATGATGGAAGAGCAGTTTGGATGGCGAGTAGAAAAAGAATGCCCAACTGCTTTAAAAATATTAGACACAGAAGATTTGCAATACTTACGTCATGCTCGTCATGAGGCAGTTAAGAACGAACGAGAAATGACGCAAATTGATTTATTTAATGACATCGCGAAACGTGAAATAGCAGCGATCTTGCGTTGCGACATATCATTAATTATTTCAGATTTTGAAATGAAATTATTAACAGACACCTTTAAGGTTGATATTAATTTATTACATTATTTACCCTTTATGGTCGATTTAGCTTCCTGTCCAGATGAAACGCCAGCATATTCTGGACGTAAACATTTTATTAGCATCGGTAATTTTCGTCATGCACCGAATTGGGATTCGGTATTACAGTTACAGAAAATGTGGCCAGCAGTCAGAAAGGAATTGCCTGATGCAGAATTGCATATATATGGCGCATACCCCCCACCTAAGGCAACGGCACTAAATAATCCTAAAACAGGATTCTTAATAAAAGGTTGGGCAGATGATGCCTTTGCAGTAATGGCAGCTTCACGTGTTTGTCTTGCGCCATTACGTTTTGGCGCGGGCATTAAAGGAAAATTATTAGATGCGATAATTATGCAAACACCGAGCATCACGACACCTATTGGGAGTGAAGGCATGCATCAGCATGAACCTTGGCCTGGAATGGTTGTGCCTAATATTGATGAGTTTGCTGATGCAGCAATAAGGTTATACAAGGATGAGGAACAATGGCTGAATGCGCAAAAAAATGGCATGTCGTTATTAACCAATCGATATGATAAGACCCGATTAGGTAAGAAATTAATTAATAAGATTCTTGAAACCGAAAAAAATATTGAACAACATAGATTGAATAATTTTACTGGCAGCATGTTGAAGCATCACTCAATGATGAGTACAAAATACATGTCGCAATGGATCGCAGCAAAAAATGCGAATTTAGCAGAGTAGAGTGAGGGATGATTATTCACCTTGATATGGATGCCTTCTTTGCTTCAGTTGAAGTACGTGAACGGCCAGAATTGCAAAATCTACCTGTTGCTGTTGGTGGTTCATCAACGGGACGAGGCGTTGTTGCGGCGGCAAATTACGTGGCACGACAGTTTGGTGTTTTTAGTGCGATGCCGATGGCGAAAGCAATACGATTGTGTCCTAATTTGATTTGTTTACCCGTCAATATGCCGCTGTATATCAGTGTGTCACAACAAATCCATGAGATCTTTTATCGCTATACTCCAGAAATTGAACCGTTGTCGTTAGATGAAGCCTTTCTTGATGTCACGGCAAGTGAGACATTGTTTGGTAAAGCAGAAGATATCGCGAGGAGAATAAAAAGCGATATTAAAGATGAATTCCAATTGATTGCATCTGCTGGTGTCGCGCCTAATAAATTTGTTGCGAAGATAGCATCCGATATTGATAAGCCAGATGGTTTTGTTGTTGTTAGGGCTGGTGAAGTACAAGATTTTTTAGACCCTTTACCTATTAAACGTATTTGGGGAGTTGGCAAGAAAACCGAACAGCAGTTACATCAATATGGAATTAATACAGTATACGAATTACGCCACAAGCCACTAGAGTGGTTAATCCAGCATTTTGGTAAGCTAGGTGAACATATTTACCGTTTAGCCAATGGACAGGATAAGCGAGAAGTGATCTCTGATGCAAAGGCAAAATCAATTTCATCTGAAACAACCTTTGCAACTGATGTTAAGGATACAGAATCACTGTTGGCGATATTATTGCAATTATCTGAGCAGGTGGCGTCACGTCTTCGTGACAAAGGTGTTAAGGGAAAGACGATTAGTATTAAAATTCGTTTTCATGATTTTAAAACAATAACACGTTCGAAAACCTTGTCAGAATCTAGCTCGCAAACGATGCAAATATGGCAGGTGGTTAAAAAATTATTTTTGGATGTCATTAAGGCTGGCGAGTTATCGATACGATTAGTTGGTGTTAGTGTGTCGGGGTTTGACGATGTTGATGCGCAGCAGGGTGATTTGTTTGAGGTCGATACTAAACAAGATACACTTGATATATTGAGTGATGAGATAAACCAACGTTTTGGTAAGGCCAAAATACACCGAGGAAGAAAGATATAAAATGAACAGAGAGATTATTGAGTCTGTTATTAAAATAGCAAATGAAGAGCTTAAACCTCGTTTTGCTAAGGTGACTCGAACGCATAAGCAAGATGGTAGTTTTTTAACGGAGGCTGATTTAGCCGTACAAACACGTGTACAGAATTTGTTAATGGATAATTTTCCAGACATTACCTTTCTAGGTGAAGAAATGACGCCGGAACAACAACAAGCGGCCTTAGAAAGTGTACATGGTGTCTGGATACTTGATCCACTGGATGGCACGAGTAATTTTGCGGCAGGTATACCTTATTATGCTGTTTCATTGGCCTATATAAAAAATGGAAAAATTGAATGGGGTATGGTTTATGACCCTGAGCGTGAAGAATGCTTTAGTGGCCAATATGGCAAAGGAGCATATTTAAATGGTGAGCCGTTACTGAAACGGGAATCCGACCTTGATATCGGAAAGACCACCGCTGTTGTTGATTTTAAGCGTTTGAGTGCTGAAATGGCGTCACAGATTGCTTTACAGCCACCCTATAGTTCACAACGTAGTTTTGGTGGTGTGGCATTGGACTGGTGCTGGTTGTCAGCAGGACGGTTTCATCTTTATCTGCATGGCAAACAAAATATTTGGGATTATGCGGCCGGGCATTTAATATTTAATGAATTGGGTGGACATGCATGTACCTTGCAAGGTGAGGCTGTTTTTGATTTTTCATTAGCGCCACGCTCAGCAGTTGCCGCATTGGAACAATCATTATTTAATCAATGGTGTGATTACTTGAAGATCGCTAGAGGATAAGGAATGGAAGACTGTATTAGTAAACTGGAAGCATCGGGTGATTACCGCATCATCAAGCGGTTCACGCCTGTTAACGCCTACCACGAGCCAAATGATGCGAATAAAAGGATTGGTATCTTTCTTGATACAGAAACAACCGGTTTAGATCCTGATTCAGATAAGGTGATTGAGCTTGCGATGGTGCCATTTGAGTTTGATGCAGGTGGAAGAATTTATCGTGTGCTACCGGAATACAATGCATTGAATGATCCTGGTATGCCAATACCTGAGCTTGCCACACAAATCACGGGCATTACTGATGATATGGTCAAGGGACAGTCAATTGATTTTGAAGCAGTAAAAAAAATGTTATCTGAAGCAGCGATTGTGATTGCTCATAATGCACGCTTTGATCGGCCTTTCTGTGAAGATCTATTAGATGAATTTAAAGATATCTCATGGGCATGTTCTATTGCTGATATTAATTGGAATGAAGAAGGCGTTGAAGGCGTTAAGCTCGAGTTCTTAGCTTATAAGTATGGCTTCTTCTTTGAAGGGCATCGTGCCACGATTGACTGTCAGGCAGGTATTGAAATTCTTTCTAAACTCTTACCTGAGTCAGGTGAGTTGAGTCTGAAACGTTTGTTGGAGTCAGCACGACAAACGAACATACGTTTATGGGCAGAAGGTTCGCCATTTGAAAAAAAGGATGAGCTTAAGAAAAGGCATTATCGTTGGAGCGCTGGCGAAAATGGTAAACGCAAAGCGTGGTACAAAGATATACTGGAGAGTGAGCTTGAGGAAGAAATGGCCTATTTAAATGAACATATCTATAACCGTGCGGTGGATGTGTTACCAATGGATAAGTTTAATGCGATGTTGCGTTATTCACGGCGTTTATAAGTTATAAACGTTATGCGTTCGTTAACACTACTTTTTTTCTTATTAAGTCTGAATATATCCACTGCGGATTCGTTATCACCTATTGCAGATATACATGTGCACTATAAATGGAGCCAAACTGAGGTAACTACACCTCAACAAGCTATTGAAGCAATGCAACGTAATGGTGTGGAACTTGCCGTAGTATTTGGTACGCCACCAGAGATAGTGCTTGATTTGAAAAGTACAACAGACTTAAAAATAATCCATTTCTTTCAGCCTTATATACACCCTTTTTTGAAGGCGAACTGGTTTCTTAATAAACATGCGCCAAGTGCCGTGCGTACGGCATTGGCGAGTGGGCAGTATAAAGGTGTTGGCGAAATACATATTTCTGATGGCATTGGACCACGTATGGATAATGTTAATTTTAATCGTATCTTACAGATTGCCGCTGAATTTAATGTGCCTGTTAATTTGCATACGAATGCATCAGACCCACGGTATATGAAACGAATATGTAGTAAGCACGCAAAAACGCGTTTTATTTGGGCGCATGCAGGTGGGCTACAAGCTTCGGGTGTTGGAGAGGTATTAGATCACTGCGACAATGTCTGGGTAGAATTTTCAGCTCGCGATCATCTTAAAAGTGTGGGGGGCATACCAGTTGCGCATCTTGATGGGCGATTACATGAAGGTTGGTTTTCATTAATGATGCGTTACCCAACTAAATTTATGGTGGGAAGTGATCCTATTTGGCCAATCGCAGAGATTGATTCGTGGCATACGGATGACACGGGTTGGAAGACAGTTGATGAGGTTTATGCGTATCACAGACGTTGGTTAAATAAGCTGCCAGAGCCACTTGCAGAGAAATTAAGCTTTCGTAACGCAGTTGAACTACTAACACAGTAACCAGTCATGGTTATGAAGGGCGTGAATAAAACGCTAATTATCACTATAATACACATCCTTTGAGGCTAGATGGCCTCAGTAACTGATTGATTATAGAGATATTCCTTATGTCCAATTCCACGATTTTTTATACTGTCACCGATGAAGCACCAGCGCTGGCGACACAGTCATTTTTACCGATTGTTCAGGCTTTTACGAATACCGTTGGTATTACGATTGAAACACGGGATATCTCTTTGGCAGCGCGCGTGTTAGCTAACTTCCCAGATGAGTTGACGGATGAACAAAAACAGGTAGATGCATTAGCTGAGTTAGGTGAGCTTGCTAAGACGCCTAGTGCAAATATTATTAAGTTACCCAATATTAGTGCTTCGATCCCGCAGTTAACCGCTGTTATTAAAGAGTTACAATCGAAAGGCTATAACATTCCAGATTATGCAGATGCTAAGGCAAGGTATGCCAAGGTATTAGGTAGCGCAGTTAATCCCGTATTGCGTGAAGGTAATTCGGATCGGCGTGTGGCAGGTCCGGTAAAAGAGTATGCACAGAAACATCCGCATTCAATGGGCGTTTGGTCTAGTGACTCAAAATCGCATGTTGCCTCGATGCCCGATGGAGATTTTTATTCGAGTGAAAAATCGGCCGTCATCGATAATGATGGTGATGTCAAAATTGAACTCCTTAGTAATGATGGTCAAACAACAATCTTAAAAGAAAAAACGGCGGTTGTGGCAGGCGATGTTATTGATGCATCAGTGATGAGTACGAATGCCTTGCGTGATTTCTTTGAAATGGCAATGCAAGATGCCCAAGAGGATAATGTACTGCTTTCATTACACATGAAAGCGACCATGATGAAGGTATCGGATCCGATTATCTTTGGTCATGCGGTCAGTGTGTACTTTAAAGATCTCTTTGAAAAACACGCTACAACATTCAAAGAATTGGGTATTGATCCGCGAAATGGTTTTGGTGATGTTATTACCAAGATCTCATCATTGCCAGATGCACAACGTCAGGAAATTGAAGCAGATATTGAAGCCGCTTATGAAAATCGGCCAGCACTGGCAATGGTTAATTCTGATAAAGGGATTACCAATCTACATGTGCCAAGTGATGTCATTATTGATGCCTCTATGCCAGCAGCCATTCGCACGTCGGGACAGATGTGGGGCAAGGATGGTGAGTTACATGATACGAAGGCAATGATTCCTGATCGTAATTACGCGGGTATTTATCAAGCGACGATAGATTTTTGTAAAGAGCATGGTGCTTTTGATCCTGCGACGATGGGTAATGTGAGTAATGTCGGCCTAATGGCTCAGAAAGCGGAAGAATATGGTTCGCATGACAAAACATTTGAAATTGCGGTAAAGGGTACGGTGCGTGTTATTGACGCAGCGGGGACAGTTCTATTGGAACATGCGGTTGAAGAAGGTGATATTTGGCGCATGTGTCAGACAAAAGATATTCCTATTCAAGACTGGGTGAAACTCGCAGTAACGCGTGCGCGTTTAACAGGACAACCGGCTATTTTCTGGTTAGATGATAATCGTGCGCATGATCAGAAATTAATTGCGAAAGTTGAAACTTATTTAAAAGACCATGATACCAAAGGGCTTGATATTCAAATCATGGCACCATTTGAGGCAACGCTCTATACCTTAGCCCGTGTCAGAGATGGTGTGGATACCATCTCTGTATCAGGTAATGTACTGCGGGATTATTTAACGGATTTATTTCCTATCCTTGAATTAGGTACGAGTGCGAAAATGTTATCGATTGTGCCATTACTTGCAGGTGGTGGTTTATTTGAAACAGGGGCAGGTGGTTCTGCACCTAAACACGTTGAGCAGGTAGCAACAGAAAATCATTTGCGTTGGGATTCACTAGGTGAATTCCTCGCATTAGCTGTGTCATTAGAAGACATGGCGCAGAAAACAGGTGATGAAAAAATCAGGGTGATCGCTGCTGGATTGGACGCAGCAAATAGCCAGTTCTTAAATAATGATAAATCACCTTCACGTAAGGTTGGTGAGCTGGATACTCGAGGTAGTCATTTTTATCTCGCTATGTATTGGGCGCAAGCACTTGCTGAACAGTCTGATAATGATGAATTAAAGGCAGTCTTTACCCCTGTGGCTGAGGCGCTAACCAGCAATGAATCTAAAATTGTCGATGAACTAAACAGTGTGCAGGGTAGCCAGGTAGACATGGGCGGTTATTACCTACCGGATAATGCGATGGTTGCAGCGGCTATGCGCCCAAGTGAAACATTGAATATGGTTATTGATGGTTTGAAATAATTTTATTTTTGCATACGACGCAATTCATTGAGTAATGCATCATTGTCCCACTCTCTTCCACCGACAGTTCGGTGGGTGACCATCCCTTCTGGGCTAATAATATAGGTCGTCGGTAATCCCATGACAGGGTAGCGTTTAATTACGTCACCACCCTGATCCATTAATAATGGGAAATCGACTGGGTAATTGCCAGTAAACTCAAAAATGGTATCTTCATTTTCACCAACATTGATAGCGAGAATAACAACGTCATCGTTGCTTAATTTTTTATGCGCACGATTCATTGAAGGCATTTCTTCTCGACAAGGTGGGCACCAAGTTGCCCAGAAATTGAGCACAACAACTTTCCCGCGATAATCGGACAAACGATATTGGGTGCCATCAATATCTTTGACGTTGAAATTATAGGCAGAAAAGGGTGCTGCAATAGTTGGCAATGTTGGTTGTACAGCAACCAGTATCGCGGGCTGGCAAAATAGAAAGAGCCATAATATATGTTTTAAAATATAGCGTGTTGATGTCATGGCGCCTCCGGTTCAGCATGACTATCTGCTGCACATTGCATATTAGGAATAGTGGCACTGTGTTGCTTGCCATATTGTTGCCACGTTAGTGTCAGTGAGAATGATTGTGCTGGCTTTAAGTTAAATATTGCCATTCCCCAATTATAATCACCTGCCTGATAATCTTGAGTGGTCGGTAATAAACTCCAATTAAAGGCAAGTTTAGCGGGCATTGGGATATTTGATTGCTGCCATTGCTCAGCCCATTTCTCACGTGTTTTCATTTTGCCTACACCGTCTTTATGCTGCACGCGCCAGTTCTTCATGTGATAAGTGACCGCTGAGGGAGTATTGTTGTCAGAAATGTTTTTAAAGATCGTTTGAAATACACAGCTTTGTGCAATCAATTCTGCATCGTCAGCAGAAAAACCTCGCGCAATAAAATATCCACGGCTCTGATCAGGTAGGCGCTGAACAAATCGAATGGAGATGCCTTTATCTTTATATTGCCAATAAGGGAGTGTAGTTTGCTCGTCAATGCCACTACTAATTAGTTTGCTTCTGGTAATTTCTTGACCGATTGATTTTTTGGTCATAAAGGTGTCTTGCCGACTGCTTTCGGCGATAGCATGTGCGGTTGTGTCTAATTTTTGTTTCCTTTTTTGACTTTGTTTTGATTTTAATCTTTTAGCTAATTCCTCGCCTGAACGAAGTTTAGGGCTTGGACTAGCAGGTTCACGCAACTTAGCGGGTTTCCTCATAACTGGTTTATTAATAATGGTTTTTTGTTTACTAGAATCTAAGTTATCAGACAGTAATTGGCTCTGTTCAGGCATTGATTCTATTTGTTCTTCTTTAATGGGAATAATGCCATCGACTGGATTGAGATCGTTTTCTAACAGCGAAACAATGCCAAAACTAAGCAACACCACTGCGGCTAAAGATGCAGGTATATGCCAATTATTAGAAAAAGGGTTGTACGGCAGTGAATAGGATGTGGCTTCATGCTTAGCCGCGGCTAGAATTTTTTTATCTATATGAGAAGCAGGCATTGCATCTTTCGATTGGCTATATAATGATGATAATTGCGTATCGTCAGGAAGTTTATTGTCTTCTGTGCTCATAACAAACCTCGTAAGCAGTGACGCAGTGTGTTGAACGCGTAGCGTAACCGGCTTTTTATTGTTTCGCGGCTTGTGCCAGCAACTTCCGCAATATCAAGTAAAGATAAACCGCTCTCTTCTTTAAGTAGAAAACTTTCTCGTTGTGCTTCGGGTAATTTACCAATACAGTCGAGTAATTTTTTAGCCTGATGATGCCTGTTTATTTCCGATACAGGATCGAGAGAGCAACTATCTTCAATATCTTCAGGTAATTCTTCATCGTAGGAAGCAGGAAGTCGGCTATTTTTCCTATAATGATCGATCAACTTATTATGTGCAATATGATAAAGCCAGGTTGTGAATTTTGCGGAAGCTTTATAACGTTGGCGTGCTTTAATAACATTCATCCAAACATCTTGAAATAACTCTTCCGCGGTTTCTTCGTTAGCACATTGGCGTTTCAAGTATCGATAAATCCCGCCTTTGTGACGGTTGTAGAGGTTCTCAAAAGCAGCGGTATCACCATCACCGTAAGCCAACATCAGGCATTCATCGTTCATTATTGAATTATCTCGATATTCATGATGTTGATAATGACACTGCTTTATATCGATGTGAAGAGCAGGGCGCAAGGTTGTTGCCTTGCGTCCTGCCTAGATGTTTTATTTAGAATCTAAGCTTTTGGCTAGATTGACTAATTTAACAAATTCACCACGATAGCCAAATGGGTCATCACCTCGAGATTGGCGTGCTAGTTCTAAAATATCGCTATAGCCATAATCTTTTAGATAATTTGCGCCTCGTAATTGTTGGCCAAATGCCGCAACTGATGCTGAAAAGCGGAAGCGATCACTGGTGTTAACAAGATTGGTTTGTATATGACGGCGAGTAATGGCCTGTTCAACCAAGGTGCTTTTGTCGCTACTTGGCTGCTTATAACGTAGGCGCAGGAAGGCTAGCTCATTATTTTTGATGCTTTTCGCTAAATTGTTATTAATACCATAGCGAAGCGGGTCATGTAGGTTGCCTTTGCTACCAACTAGGGATACTTCATATAGAGCCGTGACAGAATGCCCTGCACCAATCTCACCAGCATCGATTTTGTCATTATTAAAGTCTTCACGTCTGAGCAAACGATTTTCATAACCAACTAAGCGGTATTCAGAAACGAGTGATGGATTGAATTCAATCTGAATCTTCACGTCTTTAGCAATGGTATGAAGAGTTGAACTCATTTCATCGACCAATACTTTTTGTGCTTCGTTGATGGTATCAATATATGCATGATTTCCATTACCTGCGTCCGCAAGCTGTTCCATGAGATGATCATTATAATTACCCATACCAAAACCAAGCGTCGTTAATGAAATGCCACTGTTACGTTTGTCTTTGATAAGTCCAATAAGTGAATTAAAGTTGGTCGTGCCCACATTAAAGTCACCATCAGTAGCAAGAATGACACGGTTAATACCTTCTTTTACAAAGCCTTGTTGAGCCATTTGGTAAGCGAGTTTAATTCCCGCTGCACCATTTGTACTACCGCCGGCTGTCAGTTGATCTAATGCTTGATAAATAGATGCAGTTTGGTCACCGGCTGTTGGTGGCAATACAACACCGCTAGCACCGGCGTAGACTACGATGGACACCTTATCTTGTGGTCGAAGTTGCTTGCTAAGAAGCTTCATGGAGGTTTTTAATAATCCAAGTTTGTTAGGTGAATGCATTGAACCAGAGACGTCAACAAGAAAGACGAGATTGGATGCGGGTAATGTCTGTTTGGCAATATCCTTGCCTTGAATACCGACGTGTAATAACAAAGTATCTTTATTCCACGGGGTTGTTGATAGTTCAGTTGTCATGCTGAAAGGATGATTCCCCTCTGGCTGAGGGTAGTCATAACTAAAATAATTGACGAGTTCTTCAATACGCACAGCATCTTCGATAGGGAGATTCCCTCGGTTTAACAAACGTCGTACGTTCGCGTAGGCTCCAGTATCAACATCAATGCTAAAAGTAGAGACAGGTTGAGAGGCTGTCTGTTTGACGGGGTTATCATTAAAGTGCTGGTAATTTTCGCGATTTAATGGTTCTGCAGCGGGACGGACTTGTGGGGAACGGAGCTGAGTAAAAGATTGTATGGCATTTTTATTTATTCTTTGTTTTTTTAAAGAATGTTGTTTAATTCTTTCATGCTGCTGAGCTGTTTGCGCACTAATGACGTTGTCGGTCATTATAGGTGGTGTTTTAGCATGTTGATTGCCACCTGCAGTACAGCCGAGTATAAAGATGGCGCTGGCAACAGCGATGGTAATAGGTTTAAGAGTGGTCATTGTTTTCATTTTAAACTCCTGATACGTATATGTTTTGTATATAAACAGCCCAAAAGGCATATTGTCGTTATATAAACGCAGCAGGATGTAAAAGGGGTTAATTAATTTGGCTTTCCTGTAAAATATACAAATAAGCTAATTAGTATAGAGGGACCTAAATATGAAACTTATGTCGCAAATTAATAAAAACTTGTTGGCCATTATCAGTATTGTGCTCGCTATTAGCACGTTGAGTTACACTACTTACCGAAATGAATTAACAGAAGAAAATCGTAATATAAGGCACGCTGGTTTTGAGCTATTGAAAGAGTTAAATGAATTACAATTATTAGTTGATTATGCGCATTATGATGACAGCATAAGGAATGGTAATCCGATTCAAGGTTGGAGTCATGTCGCTTACATTAGTGACATGAGTTATTTAGTTTCGAGTAATGTTGTGGATGGGGCTAATAGCTTGAAGGAGGTTTGGGGTGATAATTGGAATACAGTACGACAAGAACAGACCGCAAACAAAATAATGACCGATGAAATAAACAAAATGAGAATGATTACACGCAAGGCAATTATTGGATTGCGATAAAGACCTGCTGTGGATTCTCTTGGGTAATTGAAATTGATTAATAATTTAGCAAGATAAATGAATTATATAAAATATAAATTAATTATTTTTTTAGCCGTTATTTCTTTAAGTATTGTAAATACCGCTAATGCAGGTTTGTTTTCATTAATATCGAAAGCGAACAAGGCCGTTAACAAGGCCGAATTCGATGTTCCAGTTTCAAAAATTG
>Ga0316207_10002809_pt1 | contig 17199 bp, 23 predicted proteins | sample 6weekpyrite_MG_FD_204943 | JGI IMG/M metagenome (GOLD analysis project Ga0316207, IMG submission 204943) | Microbial mat bacterial communities from mineral coupon in-situ incubated in ocean water Damariscotta River, Maine, United States -... | ecosystem: Environmental > Aquatic > Marine >...
CCACTTCATCTATCGGTAAATCCCACTTTAACCATCATATTCGCCTGAACTGATAAAATGTGCCAGCCCCCTTAAAACAAGGTCTGGCATGATAACGTATTTTATTGATAATAAATCAGCAATTAAGGTGGCGTCTCCACCGGCCAGGTAGCAACGTATTTCATTATTTTGGCTTTGTTGTTCGAACACCGCCTCAATGAGTTTTACAGCAGACAATAAGACACCCGCATCAACACAACCTGCAGTTGTTGTCGCAGGTAATATGGATGGGTTCGACAACGTGAGATCAACATCAACATTTGCAGTATTCGCCGCGAGGCTTTTTTTCATCATGGCCAGCCCGGGTAAAATATAGCCCCCCTGATGTAAGCCTTCACTATCAATAATATCAAGCGTTATTGCACTACCACAGCTGACAACAAGCGACGCTGAAGGGCTTGCTTGCTCATTAAAAGCCGCCAACATGGCAAACCAACGATCGCTGCCTAAGCTTTCAACATCCTCATAAGCGTTAGTCAGGCCACACGCTTTTTTAGGTGAACTCAATCTTTTAGCATCAAGCGACCACAAGTTATTACAGCCTTGTTGCAGTGCTTGCCAAACATGATTTTTTGCAACACAGACAACAATGATTTTTTCGGGTTGAGCTAAATCAACCCATAATTCGGTAAAAAATGTAGGAGTGATATTTTTTGTGGGGTAATAATGATGCGCCATAGGAGATAGCTGCCCCCCGGCCGATAAGCAACTCCACTTAACAGCGCTGTTTCCAATATCAACAAGTAAGGTGAATTGCCCGGACATTTAATCTTTACGCCTAATGCTGACATCCCCCGAATGACACAGGATTTCTTTACCGCCCTGCAAAACACGCAAAGCACCTTCTTTCGTAATACCCAAGGCTTTTCCTTGTATCGTCTTATCAGCAAAAAACACTTCAACGTCTTTATTTTTTAACATATCCATACTCTGCCATTCATTCAATAATGATTGTTGCTTTTCCACTGCATTATTTAACACATCAAACAACGCATTAATAAGCAAAGCTGCAAACCGGTTTCGATCAACTTTTTTCTGCAAAATGCTTTCTAAATTAACCCACTCTTGAGAAATTTCACTGTCATGCTCGGTTGGCATAGCAATGTTTAATCCAACGCCCACCACCACCGCACTCGGTCCACTCACTTCACCGCGCAGTTCCAATAAAATACCGGCTAATTTCTTATTTTGCCAATAAATATCATTTGGCCATTTCACACAAGCATCTTCAATACCTAATTGCTGTAACACCCGCACCACAGCAACCGCAACAAACAAGCTCAAGCAACCTAACTGGGCAGGCGCAAACTGAAAACGCCATAAAACAGAAAGATATAAATTACAGCCAAAAGGTGAAATCCAGGGCTTACCCCGACGACCCTGTCCATCAGATTGCTGCTCAGCTAAGACAATATGTCCCGATAATGAACCCTCTAAACTTTTTATATTTAAATAATGATTGGTTGAATCAATATCAAAATAAACATCAAGCTGACTGAGTTGTTTTAAGGTTTTTGTATTTAGGCCTGAACGAATCGCGCCTTCATCTAACAAATCTAAGGTATTCGATAAGCGATACCCCTTTCCTTTTACCCCGAATATACTCAAGCCAAAGTCTTGCTCGATTTTTTTAATCGACTTGCCAATAGCGGCACGACTAACACCAAACTGTTTCCCCAGCTCAGTGCCTGAATGGTATTTTCCATCCGCTAAAATCTTCAAGAGTGTTTGTTGTGTCAACATAGAGAAACAGGCTAAAGCCTATTGCATAAAAAGGCTTAAAGAAAATAAAAGAGAATAAACAGAATTGCAGCTATTCGCTATTCTGGACGTTCATTTAACATTGTCGGGCTTGCCAAACCTGATTCTTTCATCATATTAGTTGCTTCAAAAGCATTCATTACCAATAACATTGTTACTATCAACATTAAAACCAAAATAATAGGCAATATAATACGGTTAAACACCAGCATGTCCCCTTAGAGATTTATCAGGTTAAGTTAAAATAAAGTCGTATTTTATTATTTATCTGTTTTACGCCAGGAAAGAGTAATAATCAAGACAAACGGAATCATAATCAAAACTAAAAACACAAAAAACATAAACCAGGGAAAGCCTAGTGTCGATTCAATATGCGTGTATTTTGGCTTAGCCATAAGCTCAAAAGGTAACAACACAAACAACGAAGCAATATAATAATCTATTTTCACTTAACCTTGCTCCTTTATGATTTCATCAATCACCCGTTCCATTAGCGCCAGATCGGTTGGACCAGGGAAAACTTTACGTACAATGCCTTTTTGATCAACGATAAATGTCCAGGGCTCGCCTTTAACCCCCCACTCTACCCATACGGCATCGTCTCTGTATTCATCAATATGCAAAAAGGCAAAACGGTCTGTATATTTTTCTTGCAGACTGGCCACACGACTTAACTGATCAACGCACATTGTACAATGCTGTGGCGTTCCAAAAACAACAAGAAAGGGTTTATTCGCTTTACGTAAATCAGAAATTTTCCATTTATGCAACTGATCGGCTCTGTCCATGGTACACACTTTTTTCCATGAACCAGCCTCAACCGCGGTACGATGCTCACTGGCAGGCACTTTGTCGCCAGCGGATGTTTTAGGTTTAAAACCACTTCCTTCATTGCATGCCGTCAATAAACTTAACATAAACAAAAGAAATAATAACTTATCGTAGGCCAGCGGATTAACGCACCATTGTTGGCGATAGAGCGAAACCATCAATGTCTTTCCTCGTATATTTTCATTAAACATTCCATAAAATAGTTAAAGCCATTATTGGTTTTTACATGTAATAGTATCGGAAAAAACAGCCACAAATTCAGACAATAGCAATGAGCTAAAAAGAGTCACTGCGAGCGGCTCAAATTTACTGGCGTCACTTAATGCTCAAGCAATAAATACTAAATATAATCTTGGTCAGGGTCTTTTAGCCCTGTACCGATACATATCCAGGGTACAACCGATAAAGCAATCACACCACCGATACCAAAAAAACCAATTGCTGCTAATGCAATACCTTCCATATCTAATCACCTCTTAAACTTATGATATTAATATTAAACATTAATGCTACTTTATGGCTCAATAACATCACCATCCACATTCAGCTTTCGCAACGCCGATAGATAATCCACCAACGCATTAAACTCATCTGTTGAAACATTTTTTACCGCTGGCATTTCCAACTTATACTTCTTTTTCGAAACATTAGGCCATGGCTCTTTTAAATATAACGCCAACCACTCTTTTTTACGTCGGCTACCCACGCCATCCAGCCCGGGGCCAAAGGTTGATGTACCATTATTAAAGATTTCATGGCATGCCCCACATCCCAAACGACGATAAACCGATTCACCCAATTTACCTGATTCTGTTTCAAGATAAACATGTTGTACCGGTGGTGGTTTAATATAAATAATACGTCCCACCACACCCGCAAACAATATAATAACCAGCGTACCGATGATGACAACGACTTCACCCACCTTTAGTTTTGTCATTAATCCGCAGCTTTTTTATCTTCACCTTGATAACGTTCGTCATCACCCTCAGTAAAAATTTGCTTACTAATATCTTCATCAAACTGGTGGTGTTTAGATGCCCAAGAAACGCCAATCACAACAAAAATAAGCGTGGTTAGCCCGGTTGCTGCCCAAATATATGGAATAAGCACTTCGCCTGTCATTTTATTCCCTCATTTAATCTCTATTCAAAAACCAATGGCCATTATTATGGATTAGCCTATGTTGCTCAATCAAGTTCAAACGGTGGCCGAGGATAATTAGGTGAACCCGGCACTGATTTAAGCCCTTTTAAAAATGAAACAAACAACCTTTTACTCTCGTTATCAAGAAGCTGAAAATTTGGCCCCAATTTTCCAGTATGTGCTGAACCCGGCACCTGATTTTCAGGGTTGTTAAAATAAGCCTGTAACCATTGTTCTGTTCTGCGAGTACCAACGCCATCTAGTACCGGTGCCACACCAATTTCACCCGTACGTAATGCTCGATGACAGCTATTACAGCCACTTTTTTTATAAAGAACATAGCCTTTCTTGCCTTCATCAGACCATTCATAATGATCTTTAATTGAGCCTCCGTCTGTCCTCATCTTACGCTCAATAACAGAGGTCACCGCTAATACTGCAAGAACCACAGACACTGAAAAAAAAATCTTCTCACCTTTTTTCACGCAACCATCCTGTTTTTTCCCATCCTAAAACAAGACATGAAAAAGTAATTCACTGCCCGCCATAATGACCACCAGCAAAACACCAATCAAACTCACACTCAAAACAATGCGCTCAGCACGTTTAAGTTTAGCAAACGGCCCCACGATCACTTTTGACATAATCAAAAAGATCAAAACCCCCAGCATTACCAGCGCAAAGATTAATATAGATATCTGATCCGAAAAGCCCATATTTACCCGCCAGAATAACGTTTAATCAAACACATACCCTTTGCTTAATCTCTTTTCTTTGGCTTTTTCTTCGCATTAATTGTCCATATTACCGCAGCGATACCACTCATAATGACAACGATTTGAAAGAAAATCATCATATACCCCCAATCCCACCAGGGCTGCTGACCCGTTGCACTAACAAAAGTCGTGGTTACCCGCTCATAGCGTTGACCAAATCCCCAGGGGAAAGTCCAGAGAAAGGCTTCAAAAATAGTCACGGCAACAATCATTACCAGCCACCACGGAATTTTTCCGTTACCTTCCTTGATACCATCAAATTCCTCATCAGAAAAACGACCAAAAACGATCCCTTTGTCTTCATTTGCTTTATCTGTATCAGACATCAATCTTCTCCTCGGAAAAACCGTTATTTAAGACTATCCAAAAATGCAATCAACGCATCCATATCTTCATCACTAAGATAGGTAAATGCAGGCATAATTGAACCTGGTGTGACCGCGCGTGGATCTCGATGATGCACATAGTGCCAGGCCTTAACCTTATTTCGGCTACCTATATGCAGCAGATCAGGCGCTTTACGATCTGAACCAAACAAACTAGGCGATTCAAGCTGCACATCACCCTGAACCGGTGGCTCACCGAAGTAAGTCCAGTCCTGCGTTTGTTCTGGCAACAAGGTATGGCAAAACCAGCAACCTTCACGAATGAAAATTGTTTTACCCTTACTTGCAGGTGTTGGAGCATCGGCTCCAGTCATAAAAGGATCATGAATGTTCCAGCCCGTATGGGCCCACATTTTTGCTTTCTCTTTTGCCAGTTCTGTTGGTTCAACAGCTGCCATATAGGTTGAACCACCAATAATGGTCAATCCCATAGAAGCAAAGATTACTATTACAACAAGAATGGCACCAACGACGTATCTAGGCATTGCTTTTCTCCTTAATCACTTATCAGGCCGTAGCCGGTGCAGCTTGAGCAGCAGCATCGGACTTAACATCGGATTTAACAGCGGATTCACCTGTTTTTTCGCCACGTAATGCAGTCATTACCATGTTATACAAGAACAGAGGTTGTGCCCCAATAATCATCAAACCAAAGAAAGCGCGAGCAACCATGTACGGATGTGTTGCGATAACAGATTCAATATAGGGTATCTCATAAACTTTGGCCGCACCTTGTACCAACCCAGCTCCAGAAAGTGAAATCCAGAAACCCATGAAACCAATCGCCGTCAACCAAAAGTGCCATTGAGCTAACTTAAAACTATAAAGCTTCCGTTTCAGTAGTTTTGGCAGACCATAATAAATTGCGCCAATCTCAATAAAGGTTGAGAAACCCAACAGTGCAAGGTGGGCATGAGCCACAATCCAATGAGTACCATGAATGTACCAATTCAATGTTCTGGTTTGCTGGAAAGCACCCTGAATATTTAATGGGATAGCAAATAAGACACCTGTTAATGCCCATTGCAATGAAATATTCTTGGTAAACATCCACCATTTATCTTTCATTGTCATCAGCATATTGACCACAAAAGCCAATGCAGGAATCATAATGAGTACACCACTGACCGAGGCAAATGATTTTAACCACTCAGGTATAGGAGCCGCCATAAGATGATGCGCACCTGGTGTGGAGTAAAAGGCAATAATTGACCAGAAATGTAAATGACCAATTTTATGACTGTATAAGGTATTACCAGAAACCTTGGGAATAATGTAGTAAGCAATCGCAGCAGATACCGGTGTAATCCATAACCCCAATACATTATGTGCATGCCACCAGGTCATGTAAGCTTCACTTAAACCGGTGACCGGGAAGAAATCAGGAATTGCACCAATAAAGTAGGTCAAAATGATGAAAAGACATGCTGCCCCAAAGAACCATAATGTGACATACAAACCATCAACTCTACGGTTCAGCATGGTTAACCAAACATTAATCGCCAGTGGCAATAGCATAAATAGCAAGACATAGACATCAACAGGCCAAACGAGATCCTGATACTCACGTCCGGTAGTGATACCATTAATCAGGGTAAAGAACACAACCACCATCCCTAGATTCCAGGCCCAGCAATTCCAAGTACCTAGCCGTTCACTCCACAGCTTGGTTTTACACAGTGCGGGTGTCATATAATACATAGCACCCGCAAAGGCCATAAAAATCCAGCCAAAGATAACAAAGTGCACATGTACCGGGCGAACCCGTCCAAAATGCAACCAGGCTATATCATTTGGAAAAATATCCGGCCATGCTAAACGAAATGATGTGACAATTGCCAGTGCCGTCCCAATAACAAGCATAACAATTGCTGAAAAAAAGAAATGTTTTGACGCAGTTCCCTCAGCATAGTCATTTTCTGTTAAAAAACTCATTTTACCTCCCCATCATATCAACGATAAATAAAGTGGTACTGTTATTTACCTTGGCGCCGCATAACAGCGTTTAAAAACCAAAAGCTCAGCGCAGAAACGATACCCGATACAAGAGAAATACCGAGCCCCCAATTTAATAGCTCTGTCCAGTCGCCAAAAGATCGCATACCTACGACAGGAAGAATAACCAGCTGAAATACTGTTCCCAATCCAACTCCAACAATAAAACCGCTATATAGAAAGTTAATTGTGCGATGCATATTTACACCCTCCGTTGTTTCTTAAATATGGTAAGTAATATATTTAAAATATAAGTCCAATAACCAAAGCCCATTATCATTGCCCCGGTTACTATCATAATGTGATGCATCGGTCCTACTGCTTCCAATGCCTGTCCATAAGTCATACCGCTATGAATCATGTTGCCTTCAATCACGCCAAGTATGATCAATGAAGTAAAAAATATTGTGACTCCTATCATTGAAAACCAGAATGACATTGTTGCCAGTGTCATACTGTAGATAGGACGGTTTATCAATTTTGGTAAAACGTAATAAAACAACCCCATCATTCCCACTGTTACCCCTCCAACCAAATTTATATGCGCATGCGCTAAAGGATCGATAAGATGTCCCGCAGGCCCTGACTCCCTTAACCACTGCGCAAAAGCAGGAAAGGTTTGCATCACGCCCAACATCGTTCCAATAAACAGGCTAATGACTGACATAACAAAGAAACGTAAAATATGTTTTTTCATATCCTCGTCCGTTTCTTTTTTTACTTCGATAGATGTACTTCTCTCATCAACCGAATGTTGTTGCGTTTTTTTAATATCAATCAAATTCGAACTCATTAACTACTACCTGTATTTTTATTGTTACTCTTGTTGTTAGTACTTTTTGCCAGATGCCTGAGATAAGCAACTAATTGCCAACGTTGTGCGGGGGATAATTGTTTCTCCCAGCCAATCATGGGGGTTCCAACTAATCCCTTACTTATAAATTTAAACAAGGTCTCGTCACTTCGCTTTTGTGTTCTGGCCTTACGTAAATCTGCCGGGTATGGTGTAACTCGATAAGCCCATTCCCCTAATCCATCACCGCGCACACCATGGCATGAAAGACAAAGCTGAACATAATAAACGCGTCCCTGTTCAACTGTACGTAGCGACTCGCTTGCTAAGTTCTCACCCGACACGACCGCTTCACCTACTCCTGGCGCAGGAAGCACTCTGTTTTCATCTGGCAACAAAATGGTTGTCGCATAGGCCAAAATCACGGCCAAGACAAGACCTGCCAGAGTGTACAATGTTGGTAAAACAGATTTATCCATGAGCCATCGCATTTAACCCGGCGTTTTATCCACATTCATTTTTAAAACATCTGCTCGCGCCTTTTCAATGTCCCAGTCATTACGTAAAGACATGACATACCAAACCAGTTCCCAACGTTCCTTCTCTTCAAGAAAATCGGCAAAAGAAGGCATCGGTGTGCCATCGAAACCCGTGGTAAATGTTGTATAAACACTTTGCGGATCACTACCTGCAACAAACATACTTGCGTCACTAAAATCACGCGGCTCAATCGGCAAATCATTATCATCCTTTAATTGAGGCGCAGAAGGGCCATCCCCCTTACCGAGTGCACCATGACATTTCCCGCATTTCATCAACTCGTACACTCTTTTACCTGCAATAAGTGTTTCTGCTGTTGGAACAGTAGGATGGCTCACTTCAATAGGATCTTCCTGATCATCTTTTTCTTCTTCCCAACGATCGGTTAACGTTTTGAGATAAGCAACAACTGCCCAACGATCACGTTCTGGTAAAAACTTGAATGCCGGCATATCCTCATCAGCGACCAACCCCCGTGAAATAGCACTGAACAAATCAGTATCTGTTGGCAATGAACCGCTTGGTGTAGAACGCACCTTGTATATGGCTTCAGTAAAATCGCGTGGTTTACGCGGTAGCTTGTGACCCTGACCATACTTGTCAGCTAACTCCCACACTGCACCGTTTCCATCGGCCTCTACGCCATGACAACCAATGCAAAGCCCTCGATATGTCCATTCACCATAACGAATGAGTCCGGGAGTAACCGGTGGACTTTTTCCAACAGGTTTAATATTTCCCGTTGCTGAGGAATATTTGAAAAATGTCGTATAAAATCCTTCGCTACTGTCTGAGTTGCTGGCTAGTTTTGGTGTAACTGCCATACTGACAGTTGCAATCAGACCAATACCAGCCACAAGCAGACCGAATTTCAATGCTGATTTTTTCAAAACAATCTCCTAATTTCAGTTTTGCCCTCACCAACCAAGATGAGGGACTGTTATAAATAACTTATTTACTGAAGCTATGATTCAACTTGCTAGTGCCGCCTGCTGTAACAATCACGTCCTTGCTGACTTCACCTAATTTCTCATGCCAAATTTTGATTTTATAACTTCCTGCCGGCACATCTTTTATAGCGAAGCTACCATTAGCAGCACTCACTGTTGCATAAGGATGCTTGGAAACGTAAACGTAACCCAGCATCCATTCATGTGCGTCACATTTGACCGTAACAACACCTGTTTTACGTATTTTCTTTTTAATAACCTTGTTTTGTAACGGCAAGGCAATGTTATACATCGTTTTTAACTTTGCCCCGTAGTACAAATGCGTATTATGCAAAACCGGATCGCTGTTATTGATACCCAGCTTCTGCCTCTTTACAGCAGTCGTTACATGTGGAATAAACATACAGTCCTTATTGTCGAAGGCGATAATTTTCTTTTTGTTATACGCCTTGCCTTTATCGATTTTTTCAATCGCCACGACAACATTGCCTAAACCACCACCTGTACCAACATAATAATCCGCTTTGATGCTCGTGCCGCAGACTTCTTTATCTTTGGTAATATCCAGAACAGGATTAGCTGGCAGAGCACCACTAAAGGAAATTTTTCCTGAAATGGTGCCCCCATTTGAAACGGTAATGGCTTCATAGGCACTCACTGTTGACGACAACATCAACGCTGTGACGATGCCCATCCATCGACCTGTGTTCTTTATTCTCATGTTGCATTTACCTCCATTGGTATTAAATTTCACTGTTTTACTCTGACAGTGAGCGTATATAGTTAACCAGGTGCCAGACATTCTCTTCCTCTCCTTCAAAATTATCGGCATACGATGGCATCGCCCCCCCATCAAACCCAGCCATAATCGAACGATACAGATCAGCGGGCGCACTGCCATTTTTAAAGGAACTCAAACGGGTTAAATCACGTGCTGGTAAAGGAAAATTCCAGTCATCTTTCAGATCAGGCGCTTTTTTACCATCACCTTCACCTCCTCCACCATGGCATTCCCAACATTTAAAGTTAGAGAACACCTGACTACCGCGTCGAATACTGACGGCAGATGAAGGAATTGGGTTGCCCACCATTTTGATCGCTTCAGGTTTATTATCGGGATCCTTAAAGTCTGAATTCAGACTCTTAATGTAATAAACCAACTTCCAGCGATCCGCAGTCGACATGCCTTCAAAGCCTGGCATATAGCCGGTTACCCCGATTGTAATGGTACGAAAAATATCTTCGTCCATCGGCAATTCACCACTTCCTGTTGAACGGAATTTGAAAATTCCAGACGTTAAATCACGTGGTCGCGGGGCGGTGGTGTGGCTCAGATAAAAAGCAACCGGGCCATCACCCTTGCCTGTTGTGCCATGACAATAAATACACGCATTCTTATAAAGCTCTTTACCTTGCGCGATCGATTTAGCATTTTCAGGTGGTTTCGCTTTATAAGGGGATACCTTAATTGCCATAGGCGCTGTTTTAACTTTAGCTTTTGTTTCAGCCGCCATTGCTACGCCAAACAAACCCGTTACCAGAGATAACACCATGGCAGCCAATAAACTATACAGAAAACTTTTTTGCTTAATCATTATGCTTTCCTCCTTAGAATGCCATGTCAACGCCGACCGCAATCATCGAGGTCAGGTTAGTTGTAGGATGCTCTCCACCACCGAGTGCTGTCGGCAGTTTCACCGAGGAAGCCAGGTTATGGTGATAACGCGCATACAAACCGACATTTGGTTTCGGATAATACTTACCGACCAGCGCCAGGAACGAAGCATCTTGTGCCATGTCTCTGTCCCAAGCAGCCACCATTGTGCTACCACGTAACAAACCAGCAGAGTCCATCTGGTCATAACGGGCACCAATTAACCATTTTTCACTTAAGAGGTAATCGGCTTCGAGAGAAATCCCCATCGCACTGGTATTCCAGGTTGACGCGCCGCCCTGCATGGCCGTTTTGCCACTAAAGTCAGGCAGATCAATCTCGTCCCAGATGACGGTGCCATAGATATCCCACTTTTTATATTGCCAGCGAGCTGCTAAGCCGTAACGGTTCCAGTCAATAGCATCATTGGCATAGTACAAAGTGCCCCCCATTTTTACCGTTGGCATAGCAGCTTTGGGTGCTGAATAATAAAAACCAGAGACCTGGAAGTTACTGAACTCACCAAGCCAGTCATAACGCATCATCACATAACTATCAAAACGCGTTTTTGCCTCAGCAGTGGCATCCTTCTTTTGCACAACACCGACCTGATAGAGGAAGCTGTTACCAAAGGGGCGACCGTGTACCGACATACCCGTTTGATAAGGTGCGTTATAAAGAAAGGGTTCAAATGGCAAAATGGAAAAGTCATCCTGAATCTGATCAGGATCGCTTGAACTTTTTGCTGTGCCGCCTGGTGTTTCAACCCCCACATAACTGGCACCGCGGGTCATACCAAACATTTTGCTCGAAAATGCCATGGGCAGGAGTGGCATACGATTAATTTCCGGCGGAAACTTATCGGTATGTGCTTCCGGCGGAATGGGATTAATTTGCTGACGATGGGTCGGGAAGGAATACATTGCAGAAGGATCAAATACCCCTACCTTCACATTCGCCACTTGTTGTCCGCCAATATTATCAAACGCCATAAAAGAACGTTCAAAACGTAATGCAGGGTCATGTCCTTCCCGAGTTGCATATTCCACCTCACCAAAGAAACTAATGTCCTGTGTTATCGTGCCGGCAACAAACATGTTAATCACGTTGGGAAAAACAATGTCAAGCTCCGAACTGGATTCAGTATCTGCCTCAACTTCATAAGAGGCCTGTTGAACATCCGCACGTACACGAAAGGCCATTAGGTTTGAAATATCATCAAGCGTGACGCCATTCACTTCACCACCAAACAGATGTTTTTCTTTACGTCCGCCATCTGCTGTACCGGGTAATTGATAACCATTTTCTAAAAATCGTTGTCCATAAGGATTCAAACGTGGCTGACGCGTATGGCATGCGTTACAGCTCATATCATATTTGCGTGCAAACGATGGCACAGCAGACGCATCTTTAATGTCGAAGGTAGAAAATCCAGCAAACAGAAAAACGCTGACTAACAACTTTACAACGCTATTTTTTAGCTTATGTCGAAATTGAAACATATCACTTCTCCATGCAGTAATTGATGGCTTATTGCTTTCGAATTCAAATTAACTCGAACTTCAATGAGCAGGCTCTACAGGATCTATGCGATCCAACAACCATCATTTTGAGAAATATATAAATATGAAAGTAATGATGAACGCTATTTTTGTTCATCATTTAAATGTGGACTTATGCCACCGGAGGAGGATTTTCGATAGGTAAAGAAATTTGTTTGTAATGATATATCTTTTTGACAGGTTGACTCGATTCAGGTTTTGCAAAATATTGAAACTCGAACTCAGGTAATGCGACTACCGCGTGTCCACCACAACAATCTGCACATAAATTGGAACATTGACATGTGTGTTGTTCCTGATCTTTGACACCCAGTTCTTTAACATCCGCAGCTTTAACATCCAGGATTTTTTCAAAAGATGTCATGTCAGCCTTATGAATATGTTGAGCTGATATCGTTGTGGCTTTGTCATGGCCGTTAATAGAATGAGTAGAATGAGTTGGTGATTTAGCATGCTTACATGGTTTGACTTGCTTGTTTTCCATGCCGTGATCATGAGCATTTTTTACTGTACTCGCCAGAGTCATTTGAACAGGCATAATGATGAGAGATACATTAAGCAATGTAACAATGAGCATCTTGTTTTTATTTTTCAACATAAGTCTGTATCAGCCTATTCTAAAAATAAAATCTGTTTTGCTATGTACTGGAAAGTAAGACTTCGTTTAGCGTTTATATTTTTTATGTTTTACTTTATACGCTAGTCATATTTAAAACTCATACAAACATTAATTATATTAATCACCTGTGTCAACACTAAACGAAATATTTTTTTCTAACGAGGTGTAACGTTATAAAGAACTTTATTTTATAAGAATATTCTTATCTTTAAATAAAACTAAACTGCTCTTTCATTTATCGATCAATAGCTTACTTTCCTAGCGGTAACAGTATGGTGATAAGCGATCGCTTTCATTGGTATGCAAAAAAGCATAGTTGTTCTAAAGCTTTAACTAACTTAGACGCTAATGCTATACATATAAACCAATTTTCATTTAAGGTAGATAGATGACCCTTCAGTTTTCGAATATCAGCATTAAAGCACGACTAGTCGTGCTTCTTAGTATTGCTATCGTGGCGCTCGCAAGTGCCACAATCATTTCCTTTATTATATTTCAACGTTTTGAAAACAGCATTGGTCGAATCTATGATGATCGTGTTATTCCTATGCGTTTGTTAAAAAATATCGCTGACAGTTATACCAATGATATTATCGCGTCAGTGAACAAAGCAAAATCAGATTTAATTGGTCCTGAAGAAGCTCTTCCAGTTTTTCAACAAGCACGTAAACAAATCAAACTTAACTGGGATGAATACCGTCATCACAAACTTACTGAAGAAGAAAGTAAGCTGGCTACAGAAACTGAAAAGCTGTTCAATCAAGCAGACAGTTATTTAAAACTTGTCAACGACACCTTGGTGGCTATGGGAGAAGAAAATGAAGACGAGTTAGTACAATTTGATGGTCCACTTTATCTTGTTATTGATCCTATTCACGAAAAGATCACAGAGCTCGTTAACTTACAACTGGAAATAGCACAACAGGAACGACAACAAGCAGCGGTTGAATCCGACACGATTCAACTTTGGTATACTCTGATTGCATCACTTGTGATACTCAGTTTATGTGTTATTGGTTTCCTGCTCACATCGTCCATCATTAACCCCATCAATAATATACAACACAAAATAGAAACCATCGAACAGGAATCTGACTTGTCTTCCTTGCTAACGACTAACCGCGATGATGAGCTTGGTAGAATTGCAACAGCATTTAATAACATGCTGTTAAAATTTAATAACATTATTAAACAGGTATCCTCCTCAAGCGTTAATCTTTCTTCAACGCTTGAAAAAATGAATCGAGTTAGCGAAACCGCAAGTCACCTTGCACAACAACAAAAATCTGAAACCGAGCAGATTGCCACAGCTATGAATGAAATGGCCTCGACTGTTCAGGAAGTCGCCCGCAGTGCGGGTGATGCTTCCGGTGCAGCCAACAATGCTGATAATGAAGCCAAAGCAGGTAATGCCATCGTAAAACAAGCATCACGCTCCATTGATGAGCTTGCGCATGAAGTGGAAAACACGGCGACAGTCATCCAACAGCTGGCACAAGATAGTGATGAAATCGGTACAGTTATCGATGTCATAAAAAGTATTGCGGAACAAACCAACCTGTTGGCGTTGAATGCGGCAATTGAAGCCGCTCGTGCCGGCGAGCAGGGCCGCGGCTTTGCGGTTGTTGCCGATGAAGTACGCACCCTGGCAGGACGTACTCAGGACTCAACCCGGGAAATTGAGGCGATGATTGAAAAATTACAAAGCGGCGCACAAAATGCCGTTGCCGCAATGGAAACCGGTCGTGAAAAAGCAGCTATAGGTGTTGATCAAACCAAACAGGTCGGTGAAGCATTAGCTGCGATTACACGTGCCGTTGCAACTATCAATGATATGAATACACACATTGCCAGTGCTGCGGAAGAACAGTCGGCTACCACAGAAGAAATGAACAAAAACATTATTAACATCAATCAACTTGCAGATGAAACAGCCAACAGTTCAAATCAAAGTACTCACGCAAGCGCTGAATTATCTAAACTTGCTTCAGATTTACAAAAGCTGGTTGGTCAATTCAAGGTTGGATAAATAGCTATAAATGCTGCCTGTACTTTTAAGCATCTTTAGTGGAAAAACAAAATATCGATATTAAAGTAGTTACAGCGTATCAATCAAATATTAATACTTTTTTTAATAATTGATCTTACATCAATGTCATAAGCATGAGGTTCAAGAATTTTATTAATTTTGACCTCATCACCACTACTCTTTTGCCAGATGGTACTGATAAGTTCAGAAACTTTATCATTTCATAGGGTTCATGTTTTCTATTTAATACCAGCCCCACAACAGGTCTGAGTTTGTGTTCTATATTTAATTTAACAATCACCCCAGTATGTCCATTACTTAACTCAACAATACTGCCAACCGGATATATCCCAATACACTTGATAAACGCTTCAATTAATTCCTGATCCAGTTCGTCAGGCGCCATATTATAGAGTTCATTTAAAGCATGCTGGGGCTGGAAAGCATCCTGGTAACAACGATCACTTGTCATCGCACCAAAAGCATCAACAATCGACACTATTCGGGTAAAACGACTAATTTCATTTCCTTTACGACTATTTGGATAGCCCATCCCGTTTAAACGCTCATGATGATTTAAAACTATCTCAAGAACCTCTTTAGGAATATTTTTATTTTCTTCCAGCATGACATAGCCAAGATAAGAATGAGCTTTCATTAATAAATATTCATTCTCATTTAAAGAATCGGTTTTTTTAAGGACTTCATCTGAAATTTTGCTTTTACCGATATCAAAAAGTAAGGCACCAAGACCGAGTATATTTAATTCAGCCTCAGTTAATTTCAATTCCCGGACAAAAGTAAGCGAGAGGATGCAAACATTTACTGAATGGACCGCTGTATATTTATCTTTTTCTTTTAATTGACATAACCAGACCAATGCATCCGGGTTTTGCATAACCTGTTCAACAAGATCGCTGACAGCTTCTTTCGTAGTCTCAATATTGATCTCACCACCATTACGTAAAACGGTAAAAGCTTGTTCGATATATTCCTGAGTACTGTTATGTAAGATCCTGGCTTTTTCTAAATCCTGTTCAAATGACTCGTCATACATATCGTTGACATTCATGATAACCGTATCAACAAACTCTAGTGCCTGCTGATCATTAATAGACAAACTTACATTCTTTAATAAGTTTCTGAATTTCAGCTTCGGTATGGATTTCACCCCCCCTGGAAAAGAAATGTCGATTCAATCCATGGACGATCCAGGTCACATACGTACATACCAATACTTAGCTCATTAACATTTTTCTTTACTTTCATTGCGTATTAATAAATCCAAATAAATTTATTCCCAGGATGGAACATTATGCTTAAGTATGGGGCAACCTGACTTTAACAGACAGGCAAAAAAAATCCCCCAGCAGCTTAAAGCAACTGAGGAATTTCTTTCGGGCAAGAAAAAACCCTCGACACTTACGTATCGAGGGTTTTTAGGAATAAAAGCCTGGCAGTGACCTACTTTCACATAGGGAAACCCTACACTATCATCGGCGCTAAGCAGTTTCACTTCCGAGTTCGGTATGGGATCGGGTGGGTCCTACTTGCCATTGCCGCCAAGCAAACTGGCTTAAAAAATGGGGTCAGAGTCAAATTAACTCTTATCCATTCTTCGTAAAAACAGGTTCAGAGTGTTTGACTCTGACCCCATTTTTAAAATTCGGTGAATGAGTTTTGTTACTCAATATTCAAGTTGTTCTGGTATTTCTTTGCTATGTTTTTGTTTCCATAGATTGCAAGCAATCATGAATCAAAATACTCAACCAACTATATAATTACTTAGTTTAAATATAACCCAAACTGTTTGGGTGTTATATGGTCAAGCCTCACGGGCAATTAGTATTGGTTAGCTTCATGCATTACTGCACTTCCACACCCAACCTATCAACGTCGTAGTCTTCAACGGCCCTACAGAGTGATCAAGTCACTAGTGAGATCTCATCTTATGGGAGGCTTCCCGCTTAGATGCTTTCAGCGGTTATCCTGTCCGTTCATAGCTACCCGGCAATGCCACTGGCGTGACAACCGGAACACCAGAGGAACGTCCACTCCGGTCCTCTCGTACTAGGAGCAGCTCCATTCAAATCTCAAACGCCCACGGCAGATAGGGAC
>Ga0316207_10002810_pt1 | contig 17199 bp, 14 predicted proteins | sample 6weekpyrite_MG_FD_204943 | JGI IMG/M metagenome (GOLD analysis project Ga0316207, IMG submission 204943) | Microbial mat bacterial communities from mineral coupon in-situ incubated in ocean water Damariscotta River, Maine, United States -... | ecosystem: Environmental > Aquatic > Marine >...
CAACTTCTTTAAAACTGTAGATATGATAAGCCACTTTTTTATTATCAAGCATAATTTGAACTGCATCAGGGTTATATTGACTACCTTTAACAACTGAGATAAAAACTGAAAGCTGGGTATTTGAAGGATATAATAATTTTTCTTCTAATAAATTGAGTTCTGCTGAAATAGCAAGCACATCTTTCTTAATTTCCTGTACCTGTTCATCAAGCCCTTTAATTTGCTCGCGCGACAATTGTTCAGACATAGCAGTCAGAGGTATGCACATGACAAAAATGAATGCCATAACTGTTTTAACTTTACTCATAGTTCATATCCGGAATCAGTAAAACATTATCAAATTAAAAATAATTTATAAATTATCACTTTGACACTATATATACATTGAACATGTCGGCAAAACTGATAAATACTGGAGTTATCCTGCGAATATTTTTAATCCAATTCTGTTAATAGCGTAAAAGTTGTGTGCTAGTTCACTGTTTGAAATCCTGAAAATTGAATCAGCATGGTTTATGCAAACACACTGTTATTAACTGGCTAGATTATGGCGCTGAGACATTTAAATAATTAAATTACACGAGCTGAATTCACTGGCTGAAGTTTAGCTTCATAAATTAAACCTGTAATTGAATTCACAGTAGTTTATAAACAGTCCGTTTTGAGTGTTACTTTACACAGAGATATTTTATCTCTTGTGACAGGCTAAAAAGATTTCAGGATATTCAGGCAATATGAGACAGGCAATAAAAAAGCCTAACTCATTGAATAAGTTAGGCTTTTTTTGAGTTTTGGTAGCGGGGGCTGGATTTGAACCAACGACCTTCGGGTTATGAGTCCTATAAACAGTCTTATAAATCAATAAGATACAAATTATTTCTATAAATAACAATTACTTATGTTACCTTGTGACACCATGTGATAACACTGTTTTCTATCTTACTGTGGCAGAATTGTGGCAGGCTCTCAAATTTTTAAATAGATCGATTTGTAGAGTTTTTACCATAGAATATTGGCAGTTGATCTCCATAATTGACAGTTACTGCCCTCAATATTACTATTCAAGTGTCTTTACGCGTAAATCTGAATACTTTCAGGTTTCGTCGGGCGTTTCGCCAGACAGTTGGGATTGACTACATTTAGCGCGCGAAATTATCAAAATTCGCTCCTATCCTACGTCAGTCTCGAATTTTGATAATTTCGCGCACGGTACAGGTAAAGACCTCTTTTTATGGGTGATCCAAGGAATGAATACTTAAAGGATGTAAATTTCAATACTATTGAAATCAGTGAGTATCCACAAATTGCTTTTCTTTGTGGAGGTGAACCTGGAACTCTAACTGACAGCGATGATAGCGGGGCTATTAAGCAATTACTGCCTTTTCTTAGATCAAGACCAAAACAATATTTTCCTTCGATAAGAAGCTTCATATCCCAGCTCTTAACTATCCGTAATTCAAATCTTCGTTGTCAAAATGCAGAAGATATAAAAGACTGGAATAGTTATAGTGCTTACGAAGATCTTATTGAATTTGAAAAGGACATTGCGCATATATGTAAAGCAATTGTCCTATTTGTAGAAAGTCCAGGAAGCATCGCAGAGCTTGGATCGTTTACAATTATTCCTGAAATCACAAAAAAACTAATTATTTTCGTCCACTCTGAATTTTCTGATGCTACGTCATTTATTTCGTTAGGTCCCATAAAAAGAATCCAGAATGAGTTTAATGACAAAATTCATTTCATACCATGGGAAATGGAAAAGCGCAGTATTAATGGTGAAAGTGTTTCCGTTGTATTAGAGAACAGTATGAAGCATTGGGGCCCTTATGCATGCGATGCTATAAAAGATTTTGTCGACACAAAAATTAAAATTGATCATTCATCAGAAGAAAATTCACGAACAAAAGAAACACTATTTATTCATGATATTGCAATATTGTTTAAAGCAATAACAACAGATGAAATATATGATTATTTCAAATTTATAAAACATCAAGTTGACAAAAAGACGATAGAAAGAAGTATTTTTTGCTTAGAAAAACTTGATCTTATAAGACCTGTGAATCGAGGTCATAAAACTTATTATGTCCCCGATGATCCTGTATCAAATGGATATTTAAATCTTCACAGTGGAAAAGATTCTGCGAGACTCGCAATGCAGCTCAGCGCATATTATGAACATCCTTCACAATTAGCTAGGAGAGAAGCTATCTCTTATATGATGGGGGGTAGAAAATGAGCTTAATACGAGAAGAGATTTTAAAAGAATTCAACATAACTCCCTCTGAATTAAACAGAATAATAGCGACAGCTCCTCATCGCTATAAGGTGTTTTATATACCCAAAAAGAAATCAGGAAAGCTGAGAGAGATCGCTCAGCCAGCTTTTGAAGTTAAGCTTATTCAAAATTGGTTAGTGAGTTATCTTGCTGAACATCTTCCTATACATGATTGTGCCGTAGCCTATAGAAAAAACATTGGAATCAAACATAATGCTTTACGACATACTGGTAAGCGGTTTGTTCTTAAAATGGATTTACAAGACTTCTTTCCATCTATAGTTCAAAATGATGTTGAGTCGCATATAAAAAAATATACTGGAAATATTTTTTCTAATGAAGATATAGAAGATATCTGTAGAATTGTTCTATGGACACCTAAAAACAAAGCAAGTCGCAGGCTTTGTATCGGCGCTCCTAGTTCACCATTAATATCAAATTCAATATTTTATGATATTGACCAGGTTATTTTTCAACACTGTAAAGAACTAGGTGTAACATATACAAGGTATGCAGATGACTTGGTGTTCTCAACAAATGAAAATAATATTCTTAAAGATATTGAATCGTTTATACATAAAGCAATCAGTGAAGCGGAGTATCCAAAACTTTATATCAATAAAAATAAAACAATCCATACCTCTAAAGGTAGTGGAATAAATGTAACTGGAGTAGTAATAACTCCAGAAGCTAAACTTTCAATAGGAAGAAATAGGAAAAGAGAAATACGGGCATCGATACATCATTTTCTTAATGAAAAACTTGATTACAAAGAAATTCAAAAGCTTAATGGATTACTGTCATTTGCACAGGATATTGAACCTGAATTTATATATAGAATGAAGATAAAGTATGGGCAGGACATTTTAATAAAAATACGAGCCTATCTGACATAGTAAAAGATGGCGCCAATTTAAACGAATGTTAGGCCAATAATACTAAACATGGAGATCTCATGAAATTATCAGCGCTTCTTATTTCAAATTTCAAAGGTATTGGTGATGAAATAACAATACTCATTGACGACATTGTAGTGCTAATTGGCCCAAACAATTGTTGCAAATCGACAGTTCTTGACGCTTATGAAGCATATGTTTCACTTGGTAAAGAATGTTCATTAGATTACTTTCATGATAACGATGCAAGTATACCTATAGAATTAACGGGTGTTTTCACTGAAGTTACTGATGAAGATATTGAAGCTATTGGTAAAGAATGGATACTTACTGGTGACAAAGTATTTGGAGATTGCGCAAAATTTCAAATACGTTGGGAAGAGCCCGATGTAAAAGGAATCAAGTATAGCTTTAGTAATGAAACTAATGATTGGAAAAAAGGGGGAGCTGGTGGATGGGACTCCATTCTTAAAAGTCGCCTTCCTATCCCTATTCGGATAAATCCCAATGATGAAACAGATTATCTAGAAAAGGTTCTTAAAGATCTTATCGCTAAGAGTGCTAAAGATAAAATAAAAAATGATAAAAGCAAACTGTCAAGAATAATTGATGAAATTAATGAGCTAGCAAAAGAAGTGGAAACAGAAATATCTGCTGATATAGGTAATCTAAATGCAAAAATAGAAATAGAAGTTAAAAAACTCTTCGAAAATATTGAAGTTGGTTTTGAGACAGGAGTTGGTAAATTCAAGCCAGAGGATGCTATTAAAGACGGAAGTAGGTTTATTCTCAAATCTAATGACTCATCGGCACCACTTGAACACCAAGGAAGTGGCGTGCAAAGAGCATTTTTATGGTCGGCTATTAATGCAATGTGTAGTGAGGGAAAATTTAAAAAGGGTACAGCTAAAGTTGGAGACGAAAAACCAAAAATTCTTTTATTAGATGAACCTGAAATTAATTTGCACCCATCTGTTATTAGAGCGGCAAGAAAAGCGCTGTATTCACTTTCTGAGGTCGAAGGGTGGCAAGTAATGTGTACTACTCACTCACCTATTTTTATAGACTTAACATACGACCATACTACTTTAATTAAAGTTTCAAACTCACCAGAAGGTGTTTATCATTTTCAAACTGATGCATCTTCTTTTAGCGAGGAAGAAAAAGAAAATTTAAAAATGCTAAACAAATGCTGCCCAACCGTAAATGAATTCTTTTTTTATGAAAATTCATTACTTGTTGAAGGTGACACGGAATATTTAGCTTATCAATATCTTATAGAAAGAGATGGGCTCGAGGCAAGCCACTGTGTGATAAATTGTCGAGGAAAAGCAAATATTCCAACATTTATTAAAATATTTAATCAATTTCAAGCTTCCGCTGTTGCGATACATGATTTAGATACAAAAACAAGAACTGATGGAAGTGCAAATGCAATGTGGACTATTAACATGCGTATAAGAGAAGGGGCTAATAATGCTGATGGTCGAGTTATCACAGTTGTTCATAACCCCGATTTTGAGGGGTTTTATCTTGGTGAGTCGCCAACAAAAGATAAGCCATATAATATGTTTACTCATTTAACTTCGTCTGATTTTTTAACAGATGACAAATATGAAAAACTTAGAAATTCTTTAGTTAATATTAATAATGGATCGCATGAAGGAATCTATACGAGTGAAGATGAAATTGAAGCTATGGCATAACAAATTGTTTTATAATGACGGCGCACACGGTAATTTAATTTACTATAAATTAAAAACTATTTCTTGTGCATCAACATCATAATGATAATTAACAATTTGGCCATTAATTAGTAAGCCGACAACTGATTCAATGATATTTAGTGGGACAATAAACCATTCTCTAGGCGTATGACGGCTGCCTTCAGCATCAAAAATATCAAGATTTAAACACGTTTCAGCAAAGAATCGATGCAACAACATTTCCATCTTTTGTGGATTCAGATTAAATGTTTGAAACTCAGTCACCACTCGTACATCAGCCATTAGGTAAGTTGGTTCTTTTGCCGCGTTCTTGATTCGTTGTTGTACTGATTGAGTAGAAAATCCAATCTTATATAGATCATCTATTCCTTTTATTTGTGGGTCCTCACTCAAAGAAGATAATACATAGATATATCCAGTTTCTTCATCTTCTTCATTAATTCCCGACATGTTTTTAAGAAAAGTATCATGGGACTCTTCTAGAGATTCAGTAACTGATTTTCCGCCTTTGTAAAGCTGTTTTGAAAGTGAGCGGTATAACATATTTGATTCTGTACCATTTTCAAAGATACAGTGCGTTCTTCCATCTTTTCTTGTACGCCCACCGCTTGAGAATTCCTGTTCCTGAATCTTTGCGTCAATACTTTCTAGATAAAGAAGCACGCCATCCAGAACAAAATAACCACCATCTCTTAGATCATGATCTTTAAACTCTTGTATCTTTCTTCTCCCGTGCATTAAATCCTTATGAACTTCTTTAAAACGTTCTTCATATTTCTCAAAGTTTTCACATGACTTTCGTTTTGCTACATAGTCAGCTTTGTTAATATGTTTAGGCACATTTCTAAGGTTAAATATCTCACCAGGATCAGCTTCAGCCCCAATGTCATCATCTAATAGACCAAGAGCATCATCATTTAATACATCATCAATAGTATTGATTTCTTTCGGTTCAGGCATCTTTATATCACCGAGTAAATTAAATGTATCGTATTCTGATAGTGAAATTGATTTTTCTGGATTTTCACGCAAACCTTTGAGTCTGCTATAAAGTTTTCTTTCATTAATATCACGACTTTGTGTGGGTTCGTGTCCATGCTCCTGAATGAAACTATTAATTTCTTCAAAACTGGATAGTAATCGCTCATCTCCAGTGATTGCAGTTGCTTTTGGCTTAATATCAAGCAAGCCTAGCGGATCAGTTTCAAGAATCGTATCCAATTCCTTATCAAAATCAATCATTACTACCACTAGCCTGTTGTCGTTTTTTATTTCTCAAATAAACTAAGGCTTCTGCCATTCTTTTTTCAAGTGGGTCTGATGAATTAATATTTGGTTCTTTGTTGCCATTAGCCTTCATAAAAGGACCTACTTTATCCCTATATAATATCACAGCTTCTTCATCGGTCATTTGTACGCGACCTGCATCAATAGTCTCTTGTATAACTCTCAATAACTTAGATGTCACAGATTTTGATAGAACTTCAAAAGCTTTTTGAAAAGGGTTCACCTTATCAATGAGATCTATATTTAATTCTTCAATATTAACAAATTTTCCTGCCATTCTCACAAAGCGTTTATCACCAACTTCTTTTATTTCACCATTTTTTATAACTGAATCAACAACAACATGTTGGCGAATTTCTTCGATTTCTTCATCAGTAAGTCCAGGATACTTATTTTGAATAATTTTCGGGATCATTACTTTGTTAATAACTTCTGGATCTATAAATTCACCGGGCAAAGCTTGAAGCATCTTAGGATCTTGTAATATTGTAGCCTTTAGATCATTCAAATCTGCTTCCACAATATCTTTTACTCTTTGCGAACTTGGCTCTTTAAATCCATTTATTTTAATCGTTCCTTCTTCAGGTTTATCATCGTCAAAACGCTTGGTTTTAAACTTAAAGTTTGGTGCAAGTACCTGTTCCATTAATAATGAAGCTGTTATTGCCTTAAGCATATTATTAACAGCGACTTTTACTTCAGCATCTTCTACATCAGGCTGAGCAATAAGATTAGTGAATTGTGAGTGGGTTTTGTTACTACTATCGCGTGTGGCACGACCAATTATCTGAATAATTTCGGTCAATGAACCACGATATCCCACTGTGAGTGCATGTTCAGCAAATGGCCAATCAAATCCTTCTTTTGCCATACCTAGTGCAATGATTAAATCCATATCATCAACATCTGACATTTCACGCAAATAATTTACTATCTTGTCACGATCTTTTGGGTTGTCATTAACCAAATCTGCAACTTTGATGATTTTACCATCACCATGCCGTTTAACATTAATAACCCCAGTATCCGCATCTTGATGTATTACCGTACCAATAATATCGAGAATCGTGTCTACTTCTTTATGTTTGTCTTTTGTGGATTCGCCAGCATTAACATTAGGTATATGAATAATTGTTTTTTTATCAGTGTCTAAGATCTCATTGATTGTGCTCAAATATCGGCCTTGGTAAAAATGATATCCAATCCCTAAAGTCTTTAAATGCGTATAACCATTAAGTTGTTCATAATAGTTATATGTAACCTTTGTAAACTTAGCTTCATCTTCTGGCATTAGTACAGGGACGCTATCGCCTCTAAAATATGAGCCTGTCATCGCAACTATGTGTGCTGAAGTGTTTTGCATTATTGAGCGCAAAACTTCACCAAGTCTATTATCTGAATCAGCAGACACATGATGGAATTCATCAATTGCTATTAAAGTGTCATTAAAAACTGATTCGTCAACTGCATCGAAAGCAAAACGAAGAGTCGCATGAGTACATATGAGAATGGTTTCAGATTTATCAGCTAGAAAATCCTGAAATGCTTTAACTTTACTTGCTTCACCACCTGGGGTACAGAGATTGTAATCAGAATTAAATTCCCAGTCAGCGAAAAAACCATGACTTATGAGGTTAGTGCAGCCAAATGAACCACCAATTGATCTCTCGGGTACAGCAACTATAACTTTCTTAATTCCTTGGTTGTATAGCTTATCTAACCCTAAAAACATCAATGCACGTGATTTTCCTGATGCAGGAGGAGACTTAAGCAATAGGTATTGAGCATTACGTGCTTCAAATGCACGTTCCTGCATTTCCCTCATTCCATAAGGGTTAGTGCTGAGACTTCTTCCTGTTTGCGCATATGTAACATCGACTAAATTAGGCATTGAAATTTCCTTATCCGCTTTCTGCTGCAATCATTTCTTCATAAAGTTTAAATAGATATTCTAATCGTTCTTCATCGCTAGTGAACGGACGTGCTCGATAGCACTGTTCAACAGCGATATCCATTTCATGATGCGCCTTTCGTAAACCCTCTGGCATTTTATCTGGGTCATACAGTTCAGCTAATGTCTTTTCTGGATGTAATTCGCGTTGTTCTAGCACCTTAAAAACATGTTCTTCTAGCATCCCTTTCTGTTCATTAGAAATTGAAGGAAATGGAAAGCTGTTGTAACAAAGACCTGCCGTATATTGATAGTCATTTCTTATTCTTCCTGTAATAGTTTTAACCCATGCCATATGTATTCTGGAATTAATAACACTAAAAACATATAACTCAGGATCATATATGACCTGAGCTTTGTTAGAGATAATCGTTTCTTTATCTATAAATGATATAGGTATATATTCTCTTCTTTCAGAAGACACTACAGGAACAACTATTTGTGAATGTTTTGCCCGATTAACCCATCTAAATTGATGAGGTCTATCCATGCAGCTGCGTGCATTCATTCCACCATTTTCACGCGATACTCTTACTTTATTAATACGATCTTTAATCGCGGGTATTTCTAATGCTTCTTTAAGCTGGCTATCTTCAATCCAAATACACCATCGATGAGTGCCTTTAATAAGCTCATTAGATCCGACTAATTTTTTAAAATATTGTTCTGACTCAGGACTATCCTTAATAAACGAATCTTTTTCATTCTCTAAAAATATAAAGAAACCACCTTCATATGGTTCATTTCCTATTTGCATTCTGGGTAAATCAGAAATTGTGTTGGCACGTTTAGTAATAATTGTGGATTTCGAATCAATTAAATAAGCACTGATATTATTTACAGATTTGCTATGTCCATCCAAAGATAGAAGTTTTGTTTTTTCACCCGAGTGACTAATGCCAATTATAGAACATGTAACTCCTGCACGATTTTTAGCATTATTAGACCAAATAAAATTTTTATATGCGAAAAATATTTCTTGTTCAAAATTTAAAATCAAAGGCCAAAGCAATGGGACCTGGGTTCCCTGACATATTGAATTAGTAGCAACAAAAGAAAATTTGCTTTTCTTATTAATATATCTTGACGCTTTGATGAACCAACATGCAATGTAATCTAAGCTCTTTGTCGTAGACAATCCTTCTAAACATATTTTCATATCCTCTTTTTGTTCTGGACTTTGGTTTTTCGAACCCAAATATGGAGGATTTCCTAAAACATATATTTCATCATCTTCCTTATTCTCGCAAACAATATTCCAGTCAAGTCTAGTAGCATTTCCACATATAATGTTACCACTATCTTGTAATGGTAATGTTGGACGGGCATCCCCAAATACTTCTTTAAAAACTGTATTCATTTGATGTTCTGTTAGCCAAAGCGAAAGCTTAGCTGTCTCATGTGCAAAATCATCCAAATCAATTCCGAAAAACTGACTAAGTTGCAAACCTGATTTTGCAGTATTCCATTTAATGTCTATCTGTTGTAGTTGTTTGTAAATTTGAATTTCAAGCTTGCAAAGCTCTTTATATGAAATAATTAAAAAATTACCTGAGCCACACGCAGGATCAAATATACGTAAGTGATAAAGTCTTTCTAGAAGCTTTTCTAATTTCTTTTCATTACTATTTGCTTTCTCATATTGTTCCCAGAGACTATTAAGAAAAAGTGGTTCAATGACCTTCATAATGTTTACTACTGATGTATAGTGCATTCCCATACCACTACGTTGTTCAGTATGAACCACAGCTTGCATCATTGAACCAAATATATCTGGATTAATCTCTTTCCAATTTAATGCACCACATTCAATAATAATCTTTCTTGATTTAGCACTAAATTTTGGTACAGGGTATTCATCGGCAAATAGTCCACCATTAACATATGGAAAGTCCTGAAGGAATTGAGGATAATCCTCTTTCTTCTGTAAATTAAGAACAGTAAAAAGTTTATGCAAATATGATTGCAAATCTGTACCATCTTCATTCGTATGTGATGCAACCGCATTGGTGAATTGATCATCAGAAAATATTCCTGTGTCTTCTGCAAAGAAACAGAAAAGTAATCTAGAAAGGAAGATATTTAGTGCATGTCTGTTTTCACCTTCAAATGATTTAGGGTTATCTTCTAAGATAAGATCATAAAGCTGTCCCATACGAACAGCGGCTTTAGTATCAGCCGGATTTTCACTTTGAAATTGTGATTTTTCCATTCCAGCCCATGGAAGGAAAAAGTCTAAATGTTTAGCTAAATCAACAATTGGTATATCAAGGGTGTCTTCAGTTTTTGTATCTAATGATAGAAGTGTCTGGAAATCAGTAATGACTATAAATCGAGGATGCTGTTTTGTTATTGATTCATCATTTTTTAGCTCATCAATAGCTACATGAAGATCGACGTTAGTTTCTTTTTTGAAAAATAACTTCTTCTTCCAAAGAATTTCTCCCGATTTTTTGGATAAATTATAGTCACCTTTTTGTAAGCGAGTAATTGAAGATTTTGGTTGACCATATGCTAGTAAAAGATCATAAATAAATGATTCTTCGATTAGATTTATTACAAGTGCCTGGAGATCTTTCTCTAATTTGTCGATATTCATATTTTGGGACTGAAAACTCTGTATTTATTATTTTCCAGTATTATACCCATAGTATCTAAAATGAATTGTATTAAATGTTGTATATCAGCTTGAAGTGTTCGCTGAGCTATCTACTTCATTTATATTGCTGATTTTAAACAATTCTTTATCCTTTTCAGACATATATTGTAAACAGGCGTTCCATACCCTTTGAGTGAGTAATTCGTGCTCAGTCTCACTCTTAAGACGTAGAAATGCTGCACCAGCAACTATTTTCCTTCTTGTTTCTAATTTACGATTTTTTTCATTTTCTTGTCGTCGGATCTTGTCGATTCGAGCCTGTAATTGTTGTTTCTGAAGTTCAAGTTTCGATAATTTTTCACTCATTTTAGTCTCCAAAGCAGCTATCACAATTTATAACATGTTGATTTTAAAGGGAATAATTAGATCTTAGCTCGGGTTAATGCTATAGTCAAATTTGAATACTAGGGTGGTTTTAAGTCATTCCATTGCGTTACGAAGTAACCAATGGCGCACTTATACGTTGCAATAAAGCAACATGTACGGCCTGCGGCGCAGAATACGAAGAAACAAGAGGGAATCGTGGCAAATTACCATTTAACTGCAAAAACACTTTCACGAAGCCGAGGCCAAAGTGCCGTAGCTGCCGCAGCTTACCGTGCGAGTGAGCATATCGAGGAAGAACGCACTGGCACAACTCATGACTACATTAGAAAACGTGGCGTGGACCGTGGTGAAATCATGCTGCCCAGAAATGCCCCAGATGAATATGCTGATCGAGCAACCCTCTGGAATGCGGTTGAAAATAAAGAAAACAGGAAAGATTCTCAACTAGCACGAGAGGTGGAAGTCTCTCTTCCTATTGAATTAACACTTGAGCAAAATAAAGAACTCATTAGAAGTTTTGCAAGGGAACAGTTTGTAGAAATGGGAATGATTGTTGATCCCAATTTTCACAATATGAAAACAAATAATCCGCACTGCCACATGATGTTGACTATGCGTGAAGTTAGTAAAATAGGATTTGGTAAAAAAAATAGGGAGTGGAATGATAAAAGGTTAGTTGAACAATGGCGTAAAAAATGGGCTGAGTACACTAATAAATACTTGAAATATTATGGGCATGATTCTCGTATTGATCATCGAAGTTATGAGGCCCAAGGTCTTAATAAAATCCCAACTCGTCACCTGGGACCAGTGGTATCAGAAATGGAAAGGCGAGGAATAAAAACAAAAGTGGGCAATCGAAATAGGATAATAAAAACAGCTAATGAATTACAGCAAGCTTTAGATGGGAAAATAAAAATGAATAAAGTTAAAGCGTGGCGAGTTCAAAATACGGTGTCTATTTCAGAAGTAATTATAAAATCATTCGACGTTGAAAAAATTTTCAATCTAAGTGAAATCAATAAGAATTCAAGTTTGATTCGATTCTGGAAATCATCAAGCCTTGATGATGGAGTTGTGCAATTTAGAAATCGAAATGGAACGATAGTTGATATGGGTAATAAAATTATTGTGACCTCGAATAATCATAAATTAACTTCCAAGGCCGTTGTCGAACTAGCTTTAGATAAAGGGTGGTCGAATATTGTTTATGAAGGAAATGATAATGAATACAAAGATGTTTTAAAGAATGAGTGCGAAGAAAGAGGCATAGAGTTTTATCTCAGGGAAGAACTGCCAATAAAAGAATCATCCTTTAATAAAGACAGTGAAAACTGGAAGTGGGGTAACTCACCGACACCTAAAAAAGACAGTTCAACTATACATCCATCTTCTACCACTAACAACCCAACGCCAAGTCCAAAAATAGGATAAAGGAAATGATTATGAGTAAAAAACAGAAGCCAAATTATTATGAGATTGGTAAGAAACTTACTGAGTTAGCAAGCAAAGACAAATCTAAAGGTAATATTGAATCTAATATTTATAAATCTTACATTCATGTTTTTATGACTTTGCCTGAGAGTGATAGATACGTTGAGCATGAGACAGAAGCGACTCCAGAGATAGAAGATAATGAGAATATAAATAGTATAGATCAAGAAGCAACCGAGTATGCAAATGAAATAGCAACTCACCTTAAAAAACTAAATATTAATTTTGGTATTAATATCTATAAAGTTGATGAATATACAAAATTGGATCTTGAGCGACTTGGCTATTATTCTTCAAGAGAAACTAAAAATAAAAACCAACTTCTTTGTCCCCATGTTTGGGATGAGTCAGGTAGAAATATCCCATTTCCACTTGAGCTGGTTCTTTCAGACGGACAAATTGCATCAGATAGTGACAACAATAGTTCTGTAGAAAAATGCCGAGACACCCGTAAAGGTTTGCAGTTAAAATAGTAATAATATTTTTCAAGCTCAATAATATTCTAACTAAGAGGATAATAATTAATAATGTACATACTTGATAAAATTATAGACCAGATAGAAAAGCATAAGGGAACTAAAAGCTCATATGTATTAGCACAAGCAGTTGTATCAGCATGCAGTGAGAGACCTTGCCCCAGCCTTTTAAAAATGGCGGTTGTTTTAGATGATGACTCGAAAGATATGATTATAAGGCTTCTTAGTATAGTTAGAGAAAGTGATTACTCTAACCAAGATCAAGATGATGCCTGTTCTCGAATATTTTCACTTTTCCCAGAATTAGATTCTGAGCCTGGCTAGATAAAAGTATATATATTAGCTTTTTACTCTATTTTCTAAATAGCATAAAATAAGGCCGACGACTTACAGTCGGCCCTATATATACTATATAGAACTATAGATGTGTCGGGTTATTGGTTCCTTTCGTAGTGATATTGGTTCCTTTCCGTCAGGTAATTGGTTCCACTTTGTCGTGCAACTGGTTCCGCTATGACATTTTTGCCCTCAATGTTAAGCCCTAGTTTACGAAAATCATCAAGGCCATTTTTAATCTGCCTTACACGCTTTCGATATCCTCGAGCTGACATATCATCACGATTTATCCCAATCGCCTCAAGAACAGTTTCTATTCCATACCTAACTATCCTTGTGCTTCGGTGGCTTCGCATGAATCTAGCGACTGTTGCAGCCGTTGAATTCATTCTAACGAGAATTTGTACTTCAGCAGGAGTCCAATTAAGTTTAATACCATTATCACAAAGGGCAATATATTCCGGCGTAAATATTATGCCGTAAAGTTTACCTTCTTTGCCATCAGCATCAATTCGGTATTGATGTTTAGCAACTATTCCAGTTGTAATGATGTTATACCCATCACCTGATTTTGTTTTTATTTCCAATCTAGCAACTCGTAATTCTTCAATCATCCTTTTAACTCTTTTGGCATCAGTCAAGCTAGGTCTATCTGCTCCGAGTAATCTTGCTAGTTTGTAAATTTGAATCATACAACCAACTCCTTGACCATTTACCCGCACAAATGAAAATTCATTCGAATAAAATAAAACATCTAATAAATCTCGATGACATTTATTTAGTATTCCTGTAATAGTTGCGCATCCCCATTGCGTGCTAACTTCCGATAAGTTTTTCGAGCCATTTTTACTTGCGGCAAACATCGGTATGCGTACTTGAATTGCCGTACATCTAACTTCAGTTAACTTTTTCATATTGGCTCTCCAAAAAAGTCATCAACATCTACACCTTCATCTTTCGTCTGATGTTTTTTCTTTTTAGACAAGCTTCGTCCAAGTTTGAAAATTTCACGTGCTTTTAAAGTGCCTCCATCCATTCTAAATAGCCAACTAGGTTTAGAAGGTGCTCCATAGTTTGCTTTTACAATTGCGACTCGAATCCAATAGTTACGCATATCATCATCAATACAATATTTGTCACATTCTTTTGAATTGGGCAGTGAAAGGTTAACTTGCCAACGACAAGCAGTCGTGAATGCACTTGCACCTCTGGCTGCTGTCCAGTCATCTCTCTCTCCAGATCCACCTTTGCTAGTATGATGAAGAACTATAATTGTAGTTCCAGTCTCGCGAGCTATACGCTGTAAAGTTTGCATTAATTGAGTCGCCGCACCATTATCATTTTCATCTAGATCAGAAAGAAATATAAGTGGATCGATAATGATAAGACGTTTATTTTTAGCTAGCTCAAGTAAAGCTCTAATAAAGGGACCATCGACAATACCATCTCTACTTTTTTTCACAATCCTCATATCAAAACCTGATGTGCTTATTACCTCAAGTCTCTGATCGATAAGTTCGGCCTCTTCATCGGTAATGCCTTCCATTTTACGCAACCAATAAAGTCTTTCTTGGATAATGTCAGGCTGATCTTCTCCGAAAATTAGAGCAACATTGCCTATTGTGCTTGGTTCCCATAATCCTTGTGAAACAGAACGACCTGTTGCAACACTTAGCCCAATATGTAAGGCGAGATAACTTTTACCGACTGCACCAGCACCGACAACTAATCCAACGCTTCCGGCTAAAAGTCCGGGTAAAACAAAATCTAGTTTTGGTTGAGAGGAAGCCTGTTGTAAAGTGACACGAGGAAATTTATCAATATGATTTATATCACTCATACTCCACCTCCAACATTTCTAATGCTGCCTGAACGAGGACGACCTTTTTTTATTGGCTTAGTCGCATCCTTATGAAGTGTATCTAGAAATTTGGCAAGTTCTACAATAGGAATAAGCCGCTTTCCTTTTAACTTAACGGTAGAGATCGGAAATGTTTTTCGTGATAGTTCATTGCGTAAAGTACGTTCGCACATGCCTAATGCACGAGCAGCTTCTTTCACGCGTAAAAATACAGCGCCAGGATATTGGCCTTCTAAAATAGATAAAGATATTGATTTCATTGCACACAGCCTCAATCAAACCATCCACACACATCCTGTATGATCGTAGTTTGAGGACTGCGCCCTATTTGCAAGCCTTTGATAAAGATTGGCTGCCTAGCAGGGTGGGGTTGTTTGTAACGTAATTGAAGGGACTCTCCATCCTACCAATTCCGGATTGCCTCGTTACCGGAGTTTCAATTACGTCTGCTGTTCTTTCCTCAGCGCGGGACTCTCCGCTTTAAATGCACTCTATCGCTTATTCAAATGCACTACCAACATCCATATTAACTTCCGTTGTCACATTAGATATAACTTTAGTTACCTCTAATGTCATAATTTATAATATAAGATATTAGCTATGTCAACAAATTCAATTATAAAAGTTTATTTGCGAGATCTTCAGCCGTAGGATGATAATATCGCATGATCATCTGTATAGTTTTATGTCCCGTAATTTTCGCTAACTCATGTGGTTGAAATATTTTAGCTAAGCGCGATGTCGCTTCATGTCTTAGATCATGAAAACGCAAGTTTGCTAAGAAACCATGTGGTGCAACCAGACCTTTTTCTTCAATCATATGTATAAAACATTCGGATGAATTTTTAACTACACGTTCAAAAGCTTGAGTGATGCCATCACCTGTTACATCGAATACTCTTCCTTTAGTTTTTACACCAATTGTTTTAAAAACACCGATTGCAATACTTGAAAGAGGTACATCACGAGCTTCGCCATTTTTTGTATGAGGTAAGTGAAGCGTTCTGGTGTCTAAATTTACATACTGCCAATCCAGACTAACTATTTCGCCACGTCGCAGTGCAGTTTCAACAGCTAGAACAATGATTTCAGATATAAGAACTCTGCTACGCCCACTCTTACAAGCTCCAGCCACTAGCTGAGTATATTCTTCAAGAGTGAGGCGACGGTTACGAGCGTTAGATACTTTTGGTTTAGTCACGAAGTCAGCAGGATTACCGGAAGGAAGCGATATTCCCCAATCAGTTTGAGCAACATGTATGATACGACGAATATAACCAAGCTCATCTTTTACCGTTTTATTCCCAACGACTTCAAGCCTATCATCTCTGTAGGTTGCGATATCAGACGTACTCAATGCAGAGAGTGATTTCAAGCAAATAGCATGTCGAAGAATAACGCCAATGCGAGAGTGCTCTTGAATGGCACCTTTCTTAGTTGGTGTTATTTCTTTACGGTATCGCTCTAAAATATCAGATAGACTTGTTTGCTCAGCAGGTCGATGATCACGCCACTTTCGCTGAGACATATTAGTCTCATTTTCTTGAGCCCATGCAGTTGCATCACTTTTTGTGTCGAATGTACGGTAGAGTATCGGGAAGCCTTTTTTGGCAATTCTAGCTTGCCAGCCAGTACCTCTTTTACGAATTGTTGCCACGGTTAAGCCCCTGTTTTGCTTGACTTAGTGTGGCAGAATTGTGGCAAAAGCACAAAAAAAGGGTTACCGAACTTCGGTAACCCTTTGATATTATTGGTAGCGGGGGCAGGATTTGAACCTACGACCTTCGGGTTATGAGCCCGACGAGCTACCGAGCTGCTCCACCCCGCAATCGATGGCGCATTCTACGGTATTAGTGTGTGTATTAGCAAGCATTAATGAAAACTATCTTTAAATTTTCATGGCA
>Ga0316207_10002811_pt1 | contig 17190 bp, 14 predicted proteins | sample 6weekpyrite_MG_FD_204943 | JGI IMG/M metagenome (GOLD analysis project Ga0316207, IMG submission 204943) | Microbial mat bacterial communities from mineral coupon in-situ incubated in ocean water Damariscotta River, Maine, United States -... | ecosystem: Environmental > Aquatic > Marine >...
GCGGCAGGTTGCATTGGTTTGGTAGGTTTGTTTTCTGTTTCAGCGCATGCATTAAGTGTTAGTGATGATCTTGGCGTACTTCAGTCAGGAGGAACAATCGATTATTTAGTCGATGCTCATAATACTGGGGGTGACGATTTTACAGATACATTTTTCTTTAGTGTTGATAGTGGCGTCCCAGCAACAAATACTAGCGCATCGTCATTTCAATTTGGTACCGAAGGTATTGATGGTTTTATGGTTGAATTATATGATTCGGGTGATAATCTGCTTTCTACTAACGGCGCTGTAAATCATGGGTTTACTTCAGATGTTTTTTTTACTCATGCCGGCACAGGGGACTTCAAATTATTGATTACCGGACTAACAACTGGATCGGGTGGTGGTATATACGGGCTTACTCTAACGGCTGTACCTCTTCCAGCAGCAGCCTGGTTATTCATATCGGGCTTCCTGGCAATTGGTGGCTGGTCAGTTTTCAAAAGAAAACGTGAGGAAAAATCATCTTTTTCTCAAGGTGCTGTAACTGCTTAAATAAAAAGAATTGCAAAGATGTATAGAGACCGGCCTCATGGCCGGTCTTTTAGTTTCTAAATCAAGTATAATGTCAGAGGATAAGTATAATATTCATTGAGATTTATCTCGGCCTTGTTTCTTTTATTGTGTTGCATACCTAATTAGAGTTTTTAATCGCATTTTATTATGTATCAAGCGATTTACTGATGTGCTAATGATAATTTTGAGAATAGTTTATTTGTGTAATTGCTTATTTGTAATGTTGGGTGTGTTCACTGTTTAAGTTGAATATTGCGGTGGTAGGAGTTTGCAAATTAGTTTTGAAATAGAAAATTTTAGTAGGTTCAGTTGGTAGATTGCATGTGCGATGTTCTTAAAATTTCTCGGCATTTGGCTGAGATGATAGTAATGGTAATTTTGTAGTAATTATGAGCATAAAAATATTGGTAGTATTTGGCACGCGCCCTGAGGCTATAAAAATGGCTCCATTGGTGCGGACGCTAATTTTAGAAGAAGGTATAGATGCTAAGCTATGTGTAACCGCTCAGCATCGTGAAATGTTGGATCAAGTTTTAGATTTATTTGAATTAACGCCTGAATATGATCTAGATATTATGAAAGCCGGACAAAGTCTTTATGATATAACTTCCAGAATCCTGCTTGGGCTAAAACCAGTGCTTGAAGATTTTCAGCCAAATTTAGTATTAGTACATGGCGATACGTCCACAACATTGGCTACCAGTTTAGCAGCTTTTTACCAGCAAATTCCTGTGGGACATGTAGAAGCGGGTTTGCGTACAGATAATATATATTCCCCCTGGCCAGAAGAAGGTAACCGTAAACTAACGGGTGCAATTGCAACATTACATTTTGCCCCAACTGAAACCTCCAAACTAAATCTTCTAAAGGAAAACATCACAGCAGAAAGTATAATAGTTACTGGTAATACCGTCATTGATGCGCTTTTTTTGGTGAAGACAAAACTGCAAGACGACAAAGACTTAAATGCTTTGCTTGAGTCAAAGTACTCTCAGATTGGTGTAAGTAAAAAAATAATTTTAGTAACAGGGCATAGAAGAGAAAGTTTTGGCGGTGGGTTTGAGCGGATCTGTGAAGCTTTGGTGAACATCGCACTTGAGTTTCCGGAAATTCAGGTAGTCTATCCAGTACACCTTAATCCTAATGTGCGAGAGCCCGTTAATCGTATTCTAAAGGATATTGATAATATTCATCTGATAGAGCCATTAGATTATTTGCCGTTTGTTTATTTTATGAGTAAGGCGCATATTATATTAACTGATTCTGGTGGTATACAAGAAGAAGCCCCTTCCTTGGGTAAACCAGTTCTTGTTATGCGCGACACCACAGAACGTCCTGAAGCTATTGAGGCTGGCACCGTCAAATTAGTAGGCACCAATAAAAATGACATATTTAACGCGGTGAGTGAGTTACTTAATAATGAAAAAATATACGAAGCAATGAGTCGAGCGCATAACCCCTATGGAGATGGGAGCGCTTGTGAAAGAATAGTGAAGAAAATTAAAAATTGTTTTAACGATTCGGGAATAATGAAAAATGACATTTAAAAAAGTTTCAGTTATTGGGCTTGGTTATATTGGCTTGCCTACTGCTGCGGTGCTGGCTTCACGTGGTATAGAAGTGGTCGGTGTTGATGTTAATCAAAGTGCCGTTGAAATTATTAATGCAGGTGATATACATATTGTGGAGCCTGATCTGGATATAATTGTACGTAGTGTGGTGAACACCGGCAATCTCAAGGCTACTACCAAACCAGAGTCGGCGGAGGTATTTATGATTGCGGTCCCGACCCCCTTTAAAAATAACCATGAGCCTGACTTGTCCTATATCGAGGCGGCCGCTAAAGCCATTGCACCTGTATTGGAAAAAGGCAATTTGGTTGTATTGGAGTCTACCTCTCCAGTAGGAGCGACGGAAAAATTGGCGTATTGGTTAAAGCAAGCTCGGCCAGAGTTTTCTTTTCCTCAAGATTCGGGTGATCATGCAGATATAAACGTGGCGCATTGTCCAGAGCGTGTATTACCAGGGTATGTTCTTCAAGAGTTGGTGTCTAATGATCGTGTAATCGGCGGTCTGTCAAAAACATGCTCCGATAAAGCTGTTGAGTTGTATAAAACCTTTGTTCGCGGTGAGTGCATTACAACAAATGCCCGAACTGCAGAATTAGCAAAGCTCACAGAAAACTCTTTCCGCGATGTGAATATCGCATTCGCCAACGAGCTTTCTATGATTTGCGATAAGCTTAAAATTAATGTGTGGGAGCTTATAAAATTAGCAAATCGCCATCCGCGAGTTAACGTTCTTAATCCTGGTCCAGGTGTAGGTGGGCATTGCATCGCGGTAGATCCCTGGTTTATCGTTCATTCGGCGCCAGAGCAAGCAAAGCTGATTCGTCAAGCAAGAATTGTTAACGATAGTAAGCCACATTATGTGATAAGCCAAATTACAGAAGCAGCAGATCAGTTTAAAAAACCGGTTATTGCTTGTTTGGGATTAACATTTAAGGCAGATATTGACGACTTGCGCGAAAGTCCTGCTCTATATATTGTAAAAGAGCTAGCAACTATGAACGTGGGTGACATAATTTCTGTAGAACCAAATATTGATATGTTACCAGATTCATTACAAGAAGCCGGTGTAGGTATTGATAAGTTTGAGACTGCAATTGAAAAAGCAAATATAGTTGTTATTTTGGTAGATCACAAAGAATTTCATGAGTGCGATAAGACTAACCTTTCAATGAAGGTTGTGATTGACACTCGAGGAATTTTTGTTTGATAAGAAAAATTATGAATTAAGAAAAGATTTAAGCATATTGGTAATGTGCGTGTAATTAATTCTTCATAATATGTGAAACAAAGAGTTTGCAGTATGGTATCAAGATATGGCCAAATTTATTTCATCATTTAAACAAACATCTATTGGCCGTCGATTTATTTCTGGGGCATCCTGGGTTTTTGTTGGCAAGTTAATTAGTGCAGCGGCTACATTAGCATGTAATGCTTTGCTTGCTAGGTTGCTTTCTCCAGAGGAAATGGGATTTTATTTTCTCGTGTTTAGCTTAGTTTCTTTTTTTGCAATCTGGGGTCAGTGGGGATTAAATAGAGGACTTGTGAAGTTGGTTGCTGCCGAGATAGCAGTTGATCGTTCTGATCTTGCGCGAAGTGGTATATTAACCGCTTTTATTATTGTTTCGCTAATTAGCAGTCTTATTGTCTTATTTTTTATTTCACCACTTGGCGAATGGTTGGTTGTAAAAATATCTGGATCTGATGTTTTGGTTCCATTGGTCTGGTTGTTAGCTTTATGGATTATGATTAAGGCTTTTCAGGGAATAGTTAGTGAATCTTTCCGAGGCTTTCACGATATTCGTCTAGCAACAATTTTTGGTGGATTGACAACTGCGGTGGTTTCCTTGGCGCTTTATACCTATGTTTGGGTAGTCCAAGGTCAAGCGACTTTAAGCCAAGTGTTGCAGTTAGTAATTGTTGCGGCAGGTTTTAGTTTGTTACTGGGTTTATTTATTCTAATACGGAAATTGGACAAGTGTGATCGAGGTGAGAAAAAACCGATCTCCAAAATAGCAAAGTTTGGTTTTCCGTTGTTTGTTACGAGTGTTGTTATTTTTGGAGTTAGAGAGGTTCATATTTGGGTGCTTGCTATGTACCAGCCCGAACAAGAGGTGGCGTTATATGGTGCAGCTTTGCATTTGGTAACATTGTTAGCAATGCCGTTAATTATAGTTAATTCTGTATTGCCTCCTATAGTTGCTGAGCTTTACAGCCAAAAAGAGATGAAAAAACTTGAGAGCGTATTGCAAAAAACGGCTACTTTGATTGGAGCGCTAGCATTAGCAATATTAGTTTTTCTTTTTGTATTTGGTGAAAGTATTCTTAGTGTTGTATATGGTGAATCATATCGATTGGCGTTTATTCCTCTATTATTGCTCTGTATCGGTCAATTTGTGAATGCATTAACTGGTTCTCCAGGTATTCTTTTGACAATGTCTGGGCATGAACATGTTGTAATGAGGTCGGCAGTTATCGCAGGAATTGTTGGAGTGCTTTGCACTATCGTTACTGTGCAGGAACTTGGAGGTGTTGGAGCTGCCCTTGGCTTCGCAGTGGGTTTGGTTTTAGTCAATGTTTTTATGTGGGCATATTGTTATCGTAAGTTGGATATTGCTACACATGGAAGTTTGTGGGTGCTGCTTAATCTTCTGCGTGAATTTCGCGCCAGGATTTAAGCTTGTTAATCGATTACTGTTTTTCGATTGAATGAGGTTTATTAAATCTTTTGAAATGTGGAGTCAGGTTCAGAAGTTTTAGAAAATGTATTTAATTTTAGATTGGAAATAAAAGCAAAATGGTTTTTGTGAACTAGGCACTGAAATAATGGTGTAAAGGTGAGTTTTTTAAATTAAATGTATGCTGAATCTGAGTATTGGATGTTTTGGAAATTGATGAAATTAAAAAGAATGTTGTAATAATGAATAAATTTTATCATGGGTGAGTTAACTATGGGAGGTGATGAGATTCTTTACAAAACTTACCAAAGTGCACTTTGTTGTATTTCCAATTTTTTTAAGGCTTAAGAATATGGCGCAACCTATTTTTACATTATTTTCATTATGGTTTTTATTGTTGCCATTTACAATTATTAGTTCACTTTATCTTGGAATTGTAGCATTAGATAAGTTAATTGCTCCGATTCTACTTATAGTTTGGCTAGTTATGTTTTCGCTAGGACACTATAGAATAAGTCAAAACAAGTTGTTGATCATCATAATCGCCTTTTTGTTCTTTTTTCTTAGAAATATTTCGTTTATTGATAATTCAGCTGTATATATTTCATTATTGAAGGAAGACGCGATACTTTTTGGGTATTTTTGTCTGCCGATTTTATACGTAAATAATATAGACAAAGTGAAAGCTATTGGAAAGCTTGTCTCGATTAATGCAGCAGTGGGTTGCACCTCTGCTTTCTTAGTTGCCCTTGGATTGTTGTCATTGCCTTATGAACGTTTCTCTCGATCTAGAATTGGGCTGGACATTGATAAGTCGATAGGATTATTTACTTCTTATGGTGATTTGGCGCAACACGCTGCTTTCTTGTTAATATTGTCCGTTTTTCTACCGGTTGTGTTTGTTAAAAAAAGGAAGTTGCGTTATTTAATCTCTTTTGTAGCTGTGGTGATTGTAATTATGGGTTTAATTGGTAATCAATCGCGGAGTTTTTTATTGTCAATTATTGCTGCGTTTCTTGCAGCTTCTTTTTTCCTTTATCGTAGTGGATTAAAGAGAAATATGCTTACTATTGATATTCTTTTATCCGCTGTTGGTATAGTTTTGGTAGGTGTTGCAACATATTTTTTTGTGGACATCATTAATTTGTTAGCTGGGCTTGGTGGGGAGCAAGCTCAGAGCACTGCTGGCGGTAGAGTACTGCAATATAGAATGGCTTTTGATTTGGTAAAAGAAAACTTGATTTTAGGGGTTAATGGAGATGTTTTTTCGAGAGCTGGTGCTAGTATCCATGGGGTTCATAATATGTGGTTAGGGCAGCTTGCTCGGGGTGGTGTAATTAGCGTGGCAATATTATTGGCTTTGTTGTTTTTAATTTTTCGAAGCTCACTAATTTTGCTAAACAATCAGAGTGCAAAATACTATGCAATAGTTACTATCGGGTATATGGCTGCCGTTATAATGTCCACCTTATTTTATCCAGGCGATTCTGTGTTGTTTTGGGTGTTATTAGGAGTTAATGCAGCTATTATCACCACATTAAAATCAAATTGCGTAGGATAACTTAGTGAACATAGAGGTATTGTACAGATGAAAATAAAATATGCATTGTGTAAAAATAGTGTATTTTTTAAGTTTTTATTATGTGGTGTTTATTTTACATGCCCAACATACTCTATTCTTGCTCAGGAAAATGATGTTAAACCTATATCGATTATATTGTCTGTTGAAGCGGATCATTCAATACCTGTTAATTTAAAAAAATATGGTGTTAATGGCGCGTTACTCTGGTCAAATTATAATTATGGAGATAATGAGCTTGCGACTTTATATGAGCAAATCGGAATATCATTTAGTCGTTTTCCAGGTGGGACAATAGGGAATTTTTATAACTGGAAAACGGGTCGTTTTTCTTGTTATAAAAAAACTAATGCGCTTTTTGAAAAAAGAATATCAGGTTTTAATAGACGGTTGAACAAAACTAATACTAGATATAGTATTAATGATTTTGTTAGCTTTATTAAAAAGACGGGTGGTGATTTTACTTATGTAGTAAATACTATGTGTGAAACTCCCAAAACTAATGCAGCGTTATTTAAATTTATGAAAGCAAGTAATGTAATGCTGAGTCATATTGAAATGTCAAACGAGGTATATTCGTCTGGATATGATTGGGCTTTTGAAGGAGTTGAATCATATTTAAAAAGCGTAGAAGTAAATTATTTGTCGATTAAGGATTATTACCCGGATGTAAAAGTTGGTTTGGTAATTTCACCTATATCTTTCAATAGTAAACAATATCCAGAAAAAAATGGAATGCTAAATAATGCGTGGCCAAAAAGGCTAAAGCTATTTGATGCAGCTATTGCAAAATCAATGCATGGGGATGCATTAATTATTCACTTATATGGTAATCCGTATAAAAACAAAATTGATTTTTTTGGCCCGGAAACAAATAAGGAGCACTATCTCGCTGTTATGGGGCAATTCAATAAAAAATTTGGAATAAGCATAGAGTATCTAAAGTTGTTAGGAAATAATAAGCCAATATGGGTTACTGAGTGGGGCGTAACTACATCAGCTGAAAAAAGGCATAAAAAGTTTAAAAAATATAAGAAGAGCAACTACCAGGCGTTATTTATGGCAAGTGTACTCACTTCTATTTCGCTTGAAAAAAGTATTGAAATTGCGAATTATCATATTTTGAGTGATATGTGGAATGTTACAGAGCGCGGTGTGGAGTTATCTCCGATAGGTAAGGTTCTCGAATTTTTTCTCGATGTTGCTAACAAAGCTGACAATATCTACAAAGTTAACATTAGTCCGTCTGTTGTGCAGAACAATAAGATGGCAATTAAACAAGATAGTGGGATTAAGTCATTGTTATTTGTATCAAAAGCAGAAAGTTATTTATTTTTAATTAATGAACAAGATAGGAGCTATCTAATTGACACTATTAAAACAGAGAATAGTATTTATAGTAGTTATTCTGTGGATGAAATGTTTATAAAAAAAAACGTGTTTCTGAATGCTAGAGTAGAAAATAAGAGTCTTGGAGTTGATAGAAAACTACTCTATGAGATTAAGCCATTTTCTATATCAAGGATAAAGTTGCAATAATATAATTCCATGTGTGTGTTATATACTAAAAAACTAATAATGATACTTTGATTATACTATGCCTACAAAACCAATATTTATATTTTCGTTGCCAAGAGCTGGTTCTACCCTTCTTCAAAGATTGCTCAGTCAGCATAGTGAAATCTCATCGGCGCCAGAGCCGTGGATAGCACTCCCGCTATTTTATACCTTGAAACAAGAGGGAGTTAGGGCTATTTATGGTCATGAAGCTCTTTCAAATGCTGTAAATGGATTTATAGATTCATTCCCAAATAAACGAGAAGATTATTTGTCAAGTGCTGCAACTTTTTTAAATAGCATGTATTCATTGGGATCAGAGTCTGATTCAATATATTTTTTAGATAAAACACCGCGTTATCATTTAATTGTTGATGAACTTATAGAGGCTTTTCCCGACGCAAAATTTGTATTCCTTTGGAGGAATCCGGTAGCTATTGCAGCGTCCATACTAGAAACATGGGGAAAAGGTAAATGGAATTTATATATGTTTAGGGTTGACTTGTATAGTGGAATGGAGTCATTGGTGACAGCTTTTAATAAGTATAGTGATCGATCTATTGCAATAAAATATGAGAATTTGGTCGCGTCTCCAGAAAGTGAAATAAGTAGATTATTATTGTATTTAGGCCTAGATAATGAAAATAGAATTGTTAATGAATTCGGTTCTTCAAAGAAGATCGGTGCGCCAGGTCGTGGAGACCCTACCGGTCAATATAAATACGATAGTATATCTAAAGCATCGATTGACTCATGGAAGAAAGTGATGGCCAATCAATTTAGGAGAAGATGGGCGAAGTCCTATTTAAAATGGATTGGAGGCGATCATTTAAAAACAATGGGCTATGATATTAAAGTATTAAATTCAGAGATGGATAAGCAGCCGTTGAAGTACGAGTATTTGTTGGCAGATATTATTCGAAATATCTTTGGTAGCATTTACTGTAAGTATTCAGTCGAGGATGTTAGAAGTAACAAACCTTGGCGAAAAAATATATTTTTTACGAAAAACTAGCAATCATTCACTATACATAAGATGGTAATAAGATAATTCAATATGGATAGCACGCACTGGGTTAGAACTTTAGCAGTATTAATTACATGTCATAACAGAAAAGATAATACATTGTCTTGCCTGGAACGGTTAGATAATCAAGAACTACCAAAGGATGTTAAGTTAAAAATATATCTTGTTGATGACGGATCAACTGATGGGACTAGCGAGGCCGTCAGCAAAAAATTTCCAGATGTGAACCTTATTCAAGGAGATGGTAATCTCTTTTGGAATGGAGGGATGCGCATGGCATGGGAGGCTGCTATGAATCATGGTTATGATTACTATCTCTGGTTGAATGACGATACATTTCTCGTGCCGGGTGCTATATCTCAATTACTTATTAATGAAAGAGAGTTACAAAAGCGCTTAAACATGCCCGTTATTTTGGTTGGTGCGATGATTGATCCTGATACTGCGAGAGTCACATATGGTGGAATGAAGCGCATTAGTAAGAATATAAAGGCTTTGCGGTTTAGTTTGATGCCTTTGTCGGATATGCCTGCTCCATGCGATACTATAAATGGCAATTGTGTGCTTGTTCCATATTTGATCACAGAACGAATAGGGGTTATGAGTGAAGATTTCACCCATGGTTTGGGGGATTTTGACTATGGTTTGAGAGCAATTGAAGCTGGATATACATGTTGGGTGGCCCCTGGTTTCTTAGGCACGTGTTCCAGAAATCCCTCGGAAAACACTTGGTATGATCCTGAAGTGTCAATTCAAGAGCGAAACAAGAAACTGCATAATCCGACAGGCAACCCTCCTAATGAATGGTTGAAATTTGTGCGGCGGCATGGAGGAAATGTATGGATCATAGTTTGGGTTAAGTTTAAATTGCGTTTTTGGTTCCCAGGATTATGGCATAAGCTACGGCAACTCCGAGGAAGGTCGGTCTAGTAAGTAGCATGGTAGCTACCCTGTTATTAATTTCTCAGGACTATAGGAAGATAAGTTTGAAATACTCATTTCGGCAGCGAATATTTGGGAAAATTAGATGTCAATTAATAGGTCTTAAAGGTGGGTTCTTTAAATATGGGAAAAATATTTATATTGGAAAAAATTGCTCTATTGAACCTATTTATAGTTTGGAAATTGGTGATAATGTGTATATTGGCAAGAACGTTACAATTGAAGTAGAAGGCAAGATAGGGGCGGGTTGTCTGATTGCTAATAATGTTGGCATTATTGGTAAAAAGGACCACGATTTCACGAGTGATATTCGACCAATATTTTTTGCTACTGCTGTTCGTAATGACAAGGAGCTATCCTTTCCGTTAGTTATCGAGAACGATGTGTGGATTGGTTTTGGCGCTATAGTGCTATCTGGTCTGACGATTGGTGAAGGTAGTATAGTAGCGGCCGGAGCTGTGGTAACTAGAGATGTGCCGCCAAATACCATTGTTGGAGGGAACCCGGCGCGAATCATTGGATCACGGTAGATATTAGATGCTCTATAATTCTTTTCGTTTAATTTGGTAATTTGATCTGATGACAAACACAGACTCGAAAAAAGTAATGTTTATTTTTGATAGAGTATTTCACTATCATGAGCCTACATTCGTGCAACTTGATGACTTGTTGAGGCAAAGTGGTCATAGATTAATTCTTGCTTCAGGCCAGACGACATGTAGTGGTAAAGAAATAGGTAGGGTTGGTATAACAAGGAAGGTAGTGGATGAACATTATTTTTTTCTACGGCATGAATTTAAGGTGCTGGGTTATACGCTAAGATACTGGAGGAAAATATTTCCTATTATTCGAGAACATCGACCAGACATAATCGTAATCCCAAGTCATGTTGGTAATATCTATGATTGGTTACTTATGTGTGCTAAGCCATTGTTTGCTTATAAGCTTGTCGCATGGCAATGTGGTTATGAATATAATAAGAGTGCGGCAAAAGATAATTTGTTAAGACTTTTTTTAAATGGTTTTGATTTTCATTTGGCATACCATACGAATGCAAAAAATTATGGAGTAGAGCATGGTGTCCCAGAAGAAAAGATAACGGTTATTCATAATACTATAGATGAATCTAGGATTAAAAGAGTTGAACAATCGTTAGCTCGGGAGCAGCTTGAGAAAATACATTCTGATATTCAAGGTAATAAAATTATTCTTTTTGTAGGTGCGATTTTAAGAGAGAAGAAACTGGATTTGCTGATTGATGCTTTTAATGAGCTCAATTCTTCGCATGTTGTGCTATTGATTGTTGGTGATGGTGAGGATTTGGGGCGAATAATGGATCGATGCAAGGGTAATGAGAATATTTTATTTCCAGGTCAGGTGGTTGACGACGTAGGTATCTATTTTGATGCTTCTGATATATTTGTTTTACCTGGTACTGGGGGGTTGGGAATAAATGAAGCGATGGCTCATGGGCTTCCAATTATTTCAGGATACGCGGATGGTAGCGCAGACGATCTGGTTAAGGATGGTGTGAATGGTTTTAGATTGGAAGACTATAGTGTTGAAGAGTTGAGTCGGCACTTAAAGTTTTTATTACATAATGAAAAAGAACGGAAGCGAATGGGAGAAAATTCGCTAGAGATGATATTAGGTGAATTATCTTTTAAGGAATTTATTGCTCGGGTTTATCGGGGTCTTTTGAAGTTTGTGTAGGTTGAGTTGCAGGTGTTATCTGAATGTGGGTTGGCATGTAGAAATTTTATGAATTTGAGAAATAAGAAGAGAAAAATACTTAAACGCATCCAATATATAGTGATGCGGAATGTTGTACCAATCAATGAAGCAGAGCGAATTGCTCTGAATAATAGCCCGCGCGTATTGGTGAATAGCATCCCAAAGTCAGGTACACACCTACTCAGAGAAGTGTTGAATCAATTACCAGGTATTATTCCTCGTTGGACTTATCATGTTGATCATCAGATAGAAGGTTATCGTAAGCAGTTTCAGTATGGTCGGTGTGGTCAGGTATTGACAGCACATATGAGTTGGGAGCCAGGTCTCCTCAGCTTGCTTAATAACAAAAATTATCGAATTATTTTAATGGTTCGAGATCTTAGGGATATTGCAGTTTCATCTGCATTTTATGGGGGGTATAAGGATAAATCTCATCGCCTATATAACTACCTTAGTTCGTTATCTTCGGACGATGAGCGATTAATGGCTCAGATTAAAGGTATTGATGGTCACTTTTTAAGTGATGGCGTGCGCTCAAAGTCCTGGGGTGAGCACGCTAGCGAATTTTTACCATGGTTGAACGAGGATAACTGCCTCCTTGTGAGATTCGAAGACTTGATTGGTGAAGATGGGGGGGGAGATTGGCTAACGCAAATGAAAGCGATCGAGAGTGTTACGAGACACCTTGGCTTTACCTTAACAGAAGAAGAAATCAATAAAATTGCAAATAATGCATTTAAAGCCAAAGCAAGAACATTTAGAAAAGGTCAAATTGGTGATTGGAAAAATCATTTTAAGGATGAACACGTGAAGGCTTTTAAAGAGACTGCAGGTCAGGCGCTAATAGAAATGGGGTATGAGCAAAACTTCGATTGGTGAAGCGAAAAGGTATATGTTATGGTCGTCTAAAATAGGGCGTTAAAAATGACAAAGCATAAAAAACAATTCTCAACCTTTACTCACGACGCGGTCAATGTTCAGAAAGAGGCATTCGATATACATTTTAATCCCCAGGATCTAAAAAGATGGAAATCTCATATTACTGACGACCCGGTTGTGCGCTATGCTCAAGATCGTAGATTAAGAAGAGGGCTTGAGAAGTTATGTGAGCTAAATAAGTTAGAGTTAGAAAAAATCTTGCATTGGAATGTGTTAACTATATGTGCAGGTACGGGTGGCGAAGGAATGCATCTTTCCAGGCTGGGTTTCGAGTCCGTTACGGTTAGTGATATTTCAAATAATGCATTGACAGTTTGCAATGAGCTAGCACCAAATCTTCATACGCTCCAATTAAACGCAGAAACAATGGATCTTGAAGATAATTCGTTCGATCTGGTAGTGGTGCAAGCAGGATTGCATCATCTTCCTAGGCCTGCGCTTGGACTAACTGAAATGTTAAGAGTTGCACGTAAAGCAATAATTGTATTAGAGCCCCACACCGGATTCGTTCCTAATTTAATAGGTACAGAGTGGGAAGAGCAGGGCGATGCTCGGAATTATGTATTTCGTTGGAATCAAAATATTTTTGAGCAGGTAACGCGAAGTTATTTGTTGTCAGATACAGTATTAGTGCAAGCTTATAAAGACTGGGAGCATGGGCAATTTATCTTGAAAGTAGCTCGGCGATTTCCAGTGGTAATGCAATTGGGGCTAATGAAATTTATTTACGGTGTCTTAAATACACTTTTTCCAATGCTTGGTAATAAGTTTATAGGAATTGTAATAAAGAATGGGGAACCTTGAGTCTTTAACCTTATGATGAGTGATAAGCGTAAAATCGTGTGTAAGTAAAACGTATTTTGTTATACTTTTTGATTTTCAGTGTTAACTTGAAAATATGCTAATATTCATATTTCAGTTGTATAGCCCCAAACAGGTAGAATATCGGCTAGTTCTTTATTAGCTATTTCATGTATTTCAACAGGCATCTCTTCCTTCCATGAATCTATTTGTCCTTTTCTGAAGGTAGGTCGCCCTGGCCCATGCAATTCTGCCATTACTTTTTCTATACCTGCCTTATCAATATCAAGTTTGTCACATAATATCTCTAACGTTTGACGCTGCTGCTCATTGTTACCACCACCTTTGCTACCTACGAGTCGTTCAAATTGCAACAATTGTACATTTTTTGAATTAATCCAAGGCGCTAATGCTTCACACCTTATGGCCATAGGTTGTAGGCTAGCTTTACCATCATAAAAGCCATGTAAAGCTGCTAGATATCGCTCTTCCAAGCTCATAGCGACAAAATCTTCGTGTAAGATATGTCGTTTATTTTTCGTGGCGTAATGTACAAATGAGGTTAGGACAGCTCTGGGGTCGCGAAGCATAACGAATACTTCGAACTCCATTTGGTGAATCCGGTATAATAAATCTGTGGTGTAGCCAAGGTGCCCAAACAAAAACGTTCCGTCACTTGCTTTGGCGAGTTTTCTGTCAATTATCTGGCGATTAACTTCAACCGGTGTGTCAATTCCAATAATATAACCATGTGACGAAGGTCGCCAGAGTATGCGTCTGACTTTCGATTTCCACGAATTGCTCATTACCTGGCTGGATGCGAAACCATTTATTTGTTTGTAATCAAATAGCTCTAGGCACTTCCCAATCAAATTGGTTCCTGCTTTAGGGAGAGAATTAACAAACGCTTTTTTCATAAAACTAAATGCTCCAATTTTTTATGATTGTATTTCGTAAAGTAGGCGAAGCAATTTTTTGATATGCATTAACCTTTTGCTGGGCGGCATTTTCATCACCATAGGGTTTAAGTATATCTAGACATCAGGAGGAGAGTAGAAAATGCAGCAGACATAGTAGCAAAAAATAGAAGAATTCAAAAGACTTAGTGATATCAAATTTTCACAAGGGACATCTAATGAAATCAATTTTGATAGAGAAAAATACTCATGATGGAATTTTCTAGTTGAGAGTAATGGAAACGTGATTGCGAGTTGTTCCTATGTTGTTGTGCCAGCGATGCACCCAGTAACATAGTAGGTATTAATCATGAGGTAAATAGTTTAACCTCTATGTTTTTTGGTCTAGAGCTGAGTAGTGTTGTGAGTCTTGGTGATGTTGATTTGGTTCCATCGTCGAGTAGCAAAGCTCTTGTATTTATTTTTTCAACGGGATTAAACTAAACCAAATTTAACGTTGTATATAGTGTTATTTGCCACTGACAGGATTTCGAATAATAGATGTCAGCGAATTTGTAAGGAGGCTCTCATTTAATATGAGTTTATAAAATTGGGATTTTTGTTAGAAAAGTTTAAGTTTTAGGTTTTATGGGATTTAGATTAAATGTTGTTGGTGAAAGTTGCTTATAAATACTGAATATGATTTTTTGTTCTAATATTATTACATTGGTTCAATTAATAAGACTCGAGTGTGAGATGTTTTTAAAAATAAATTGAGCTGAATTAATATCTGGACTCAGAATTGATTCAGTTTTAGTATTCTCATGTATAGTAATTTCTTTTTTAGGCTTATACGGTGAGTTATTTATACTAGCAAAAGCAAACAACGCGTATCTTCAAAATTGATTAGTTAATTACTTGTTTGTTGCCATACTCTTCATTTAAAACTTAAGTCCCAATTTTTTTTGGAGGTACAAGAAGAGAGTTTATTTTTCCAGCAGATAAAGACGCAATCTCGTATTCGAAAATTACAGCTATCTTTAATAAAGATAATGGCGCTATTGTATCGGGAGCTAATATTGAAGTTTTTATCATGGCTAATAATGATGATGTAGGATTGGCAGATAGTAAAATTATTGTTTTTGATTTGCAAGTTACTGAAGGGGGAGTTGATGGAGTTATTTTTAGTTTTACGGCCCTTGTAGTTGATTAAAATTAGATACTCTGAGTGAAAATATTGGTAGTGAGTTATCGGTGGTTGTTGGTAACCAAAATGACAAATAACAATTTTTACCGGTGAGTTGGAAGAAAAAATTCATTATATAAAGTGCTACATGTCTCGATAAAAGTGAGCAAAGTTTACATGGTTTTTTAAGCTATTAAGTTAGTAAGCTTAGTCAAGATATTGCTGTTAGCTACAAGATATCGATAATTTTGTAAAGTAACGTTATGTGAGCTGGAAATAAGTTTTTGCAGTTATAGTCGGAGTTCGTGTATTACTAGTCTGATCGCAAAGTAAAATATTAAATATGAAAAACTATTGAGACGTAGAAAAATAGAATTTTAATTAAAGTGATATAGGAGTTTTTTGCTTTTTTAGATGATTTCTCGCCATATGCCAAACAAACCTAGGATTATGTTTCAAATACCTTCCTGCTAATCGCGTGGGTTCACAAGCCAATCGAAACAACCACTCCATACCAGTATTGCTGATAAATTTCGGTGCGTGTTTCTTTTCACCCGCAATAAAATCAAAAACGGCTCCAACCCCGAGCATCACGCAATTGAGTTTGTCTTTATGGTCGGCCATCCAACGTTCTTGCTTGGGGCAGCCAAGTCCAACAAATAAGATTTTTACATCAGAGTTGTTTATTTGATCAATGTCTCGCTGATCTTCTGTGTCTGTTAATGTACGAAATGGCGGTGCTATAGCACAGTTGATCTTTAAGCGGGGAAATTCTTTTTTTAACACGTTTTGAATTTTTTGCAGATGCTTTTTTGTTGCGCCATAAAATCCTACTGGAATCCCTAATTCAGCCGCTTTTGCACACAAAGCCAAAGTGATGTCATAACCACGCACTTGTTTTGCGTTTTTTTCGCCGAACATTTTTTGTGCCCAGACCATGGGTCGTCCATCAGGACAAACAAGATCCGCGTTATTGACAATTTCTTTAAAGCTGTTGTCATCATGACTTTCCATGCACATGTGTACATTGGATGCACAAACGTACTTACTACCAGTTTGATGAATGCTGGGAATTAATTGGTCAGTTATGTGATTTGCTGCTTTAGAAACTGAGATGACATCGGTCTTCATGCCCAGTATGCTTATTCTTTTTCTTTTTTGCACAAAATTCGATTCTTCAATATTTTTTACTTCTACTGCTTCCATGATACCTTCCTTGGTCACAAATATCGAGCGATATATGGCTATGTGTTACACTCTCCTTATATTCTGGCAGATTTTTACGTATTTTTTAACCTAAAAATTGTAAATATTTGCAAAAAACCTAAAAATTATAAAATCAATAATTATTTAAAGCTGAATTTACTACGATGATAGATTTAATGGAAAGACCGAATAACAAAAAATGTAGTATGATTAATAACCTATTGTTTATGTTTTGTGCCTTGGCATTTTTTGCTATTTATTTTAATAATTTTGAATTTTTGATTAGACAATGGTCTCGAGAGGAATACAGTCACGGATTTGTTATCCCCTTTCTTTCGCTCTTTCTTATCTGGCAAAAACGTGAATTGTTAAAAGAGATTTCGTTTAATGGTTCGTGGCTAGGTTTTGGGCTTTTTTGCTTTGGTGTCTTAGTTTATTTTTTGGGCGAATTAAGCACATTGCGAGTCATTGTCCATTATGCGTTTTTATTCATGCTTTGGGGTTTGGTTTATAGTTATGTAG
>Ga0316207_10002813_pt1 | contig 17177 bp, 12 predicted proteins | sample 6weekpyrite_MG_FD_204943 | JGI IMG/M metagenome (GOLD analysis project Ga0316207, IMG submission 204943) | Microbial mat bacterial communities from mineral coupon in-situ incubated in ocean water Damariscotta River, Maine, United States -... | ecosystem: Environmental > Aquatic > Marine >...
ACCATGGATTAAACCCAAACCCGTAATCATCACAATCATATTAGGTGGATTGATATTGAGATACTTCTTAAACCCATCCAGATTAACAAAAGCGATATAACAAACACTCAATGCAATGACCGCATCAATCAAGAAATAATTGATCTGAATCGCATTAAAGGTTGCCCATATCAACGTTACACTGTGTCCCAAAGTAAAAGCGGTAACGTATTTAACAATTTCTTTGAATTTCGTCAGGAAAAAGACAATACCGAACACAAAGGCTAAATGATCATAGCCAGATAACATATGAGTAGCACCAATCCAAATATAGCGTAGATTGCCACCTTCAGTGATGGCTTGTTTTTCAGCTTCAGACATGCCATGCCCAAAAGCTTGACTTGCTGCCAACGCCACTAAGACAGCTAAAAGCCATCGTGACTGTTTTATTACAGTTAACATAAATACCTCGTAATTATATTTATTCAAGACGACAGACATCGTCCAAATATGATTTAGTTATTATTAAAATAGTAAAGTTTACGAGTATGCAGGTGGGGCGCGAGGTTTGGCTGTTGAACGATAAAGATAATTGAGTTTTGTGTTGAAATTAGTGGGTAGTTCTGTAGCGTTAGATATGAAAAATGATAGCTGTGGAAACGTTGGTGGTATAACAGAAGCGGAAGGCTTTTCCAGTTTCTCTATTTTTTGTGTACTGAATTCATAGTCAAGTTCAACAATATTAAGACTATTTGGTTGATGAGATAAATCAGTGGAACTGACATGGTTATCTATTGATTGATGAGCGTGAACTTCAACATTGTGCTGATGATGGCTTCCATCGTGATCGTGATGTTCCGCCAAATGGATATGCGTCGTTGTCCACTGCATTGTCAGGAATGCAGCAATGAACGTAAATAATAATGTGTGATTTACTTGAAATTTAGTCATGCATATCTAGTGTAGATTTTGAGCGTTAAATTATATCAAATTGGGTTTATAACTACTACACGCAGTTATTATGCCGATAAATCAGCCATATTGAATTCCGTAGTCGAAGGTCTGCTAATGCCAGTAGATATTGTATGCCAATAAATACTCAATGGTCTGCTATGTCGACTCAGTTACTATTCACACGAAGATAATCCCGCTGTAATCTGGTTTTTTCTATTTCGTTAATCTTAATTATCCCTTCGTTGTAATTTGAAACAGAAAGATGTCGAATTTGCCCAAGTGAGGCATTCCGTTTGCCCCAAACCCGCGTTAAACACCAGGTATCAAATAAATCTTTCTGAAGTATCACTCGATAATACCGTGATTTCTTTTCCCATCGAATATGTACAGGCAGTTCATTGGTAGAATTCATGATGATTACCCCTGAGATAGCGTAGTAAGGTACAATTATTGGATGTCTGTCATTCTACACTAACACCGATAAATATCAATATCGGTGTTAGTGATTATGCTATACTTTGAATCAATCTCTTACTATTAGAACAATTGCTGGTCAATATGAACCCCAAGCGTATTTCACCCATACCGCTATTTGATAGTCTAAAAGAAATATCAAATCCTTTTAAGCAAACAGATTTCAGTATTAAAGGATTTGCACTCGACACAAAACCACCAATCGGCGCAGCAACGGACTATGAACAAGCCTTAAAATTTCTTTACAGCTACAATGGCAGTCCCGCAACTTATAATGCTTATCGCCGTGAGTTAGAACGTTTTCTCCAATGGGCCTGGTGGATTGAAAGTCGGTCCATCCTCACATTAAAACGCGAGGATATTGAAGAATATGTTTGGTTTTGCCTAAATCCGCCCAAGGCTTGGCTGGGAGTAAAAACGGTGCCTCGTTTTATTAACAAATCAGGTCAACGAATACCCAACGCCGATTGGCGACCTTTTGTGGCTTCCGTTTCAAAAAATCGATTCAGAAGTGGGCATAAACCGGAAAAAGACTATTATGTGATGTCCCAAGCCTCCATTAAAGCGATATTTGCGGCTTTATCGTCTTTTTATGATTACCTGGCGCAAGAAAGATTAACCGATAGCAATCCCGTTTCACTGATTCGACAAAAAAGTAAATTTATTCGTAAAGACCAAAACAAAGCACCGGTACGGCGCATCAGTTCACTTCAGTGGGAATACGTCATTGAAACCGCAGAGATAATGGCTATTGATCAACCCGATATTCATGAACGCACTTTATTTATCATGAATTGCCTATTTGCGATGTATCTACGTATTTCTGAAATTATTGCTGACGAACGGTCATTACCAACCATGAGCGATTTTAAAAAAGACCACGATGGAAACTGGTGGTTTCATGTCACTGGCAAAGGCAATAAATCAAGAACGGTTACGGTGAGTAATGACATGTTGAAAGCATTGAAACGGTATCGAAAAATTTTAGGCTTAACCGCCCTACCCTCACCTGATGACAATACGCCACTCATCACGAAACAACGCGGCAAAGGGGCGATTACCAGTACCCGTTATATTCGAGAAATTGTTCAACATTGTTTTGATACGGCCTATCAGCGTATGAAGACCGATGGCTTGGAAGATGATGCCACCGATTTACGAGCGGCAACGGTTCATTGGTTACGGCATACGGGTATTTCAGAAGATGTAAAAATACGTCCTCGCGAACATGTGAGAGATGATGCGGGTCATTCATCCATGCAAACTACAGATCGATATATTGAGAGTGATGAACGTGAACGACATGCGTCTGGGAAAAGGAAGAAGATCAAAGATATATGATGCAGATTTCTGAGCGCTATGCCCTACCACCCTATTCTGACTAAAAATTCTTGTTCCCAAGATTAATTTACTTCAATACCGATCATTAGTGATTACACAAATGCGCTTTGATTTAATACACTAGGTTATTAAAGAACAGCGTATAAACTGCCTCTTGGTTTGATTTTTCATATCCGTGCCCAATGATTACTACATAATCATCACCCACCGGTAATTTCGCTGCAATAAATACTGAACGTGCGAGTCGCTTCAGATATTCTTCAGTTAACAAATAACCACTCTCAGAGAAGTCGCCAGCTTCTTCTTTAAGCATTTCAATTTCGTCTTGGCCAATAGTTTTATTTGTATTAAACATTTTCATTCTCCTATTGAATTAGTTAATATTGGGAGGTGAATTTGACTTTAAACAGACTAATAATGACCTCATGTAGATCATTATACACACTCGGAGATCTCATGAAAGTTTTTTTGATCTCTAGAAGAACATTACTTATATTGAGAGATCATTATGATTAAATGTCACCTATCAAGAATCCTAGGCGAGAAGCGACTAAAAATTGCAGATGTTGTGAAAGACACAGGAATAAATCGGGGTACAGTCACACGCCTTTACCACGAGACCGCACAGCGCGTAGAGCTAGATGTACTTGATCAACTTTGTCGGTATTTGGATTGTCCAGTCAGTGAATTATTAGAATGGATTGATGATTAAGCTGATCAACTAATAAATACAATAATTTGAGAATTCTCTAAAAGGCCGGCCGACAAAAAAACATGAATGATAATGTAATTACTGCCTACCAAGCACAATACTATGCCCATGAACTTACCAAACGCAGTTCAGCTAATAGTATTGAAAAGCTCACAAGCACCTTAATGGATGCTCAGGTAGACCTTAATCCTCATCAGGTAGAGGCTGCTTTATTTGCGTTCAAATCACCATTATCCAGTGGCGCTATTCTGGCGGATGAAGTTGGGCTAGGTAAAACCATCGAAGCTGGATTAGTTATATCTCAAAAATGGGCTGAAGGAAAAAAAAGAATACTCATCATAACCCCGTCTAGTCTTCGTAAACAGTGGAACCAGGAGCTACTAGAAAAATTTTTCATCCCCTCAACAATATTAGAAGCAAGAACCTACAACGCTGCAAAAAAGATGGGAAAACGCAATCCGTTTCAACAAAATGAATTGGTTATTTGCTCTATAAATTTTGCAGCCAATAAAGATGAAGACCTGATGATGGTTCCATGGGATCTGGTTGTCATCGATGAAGCGCATAGGCTCAGAAATGTCTACAAAACATCAAATAAACTCGCCAAAAAAATAAAAACTGCACTGGTCAATTCTCCCAAAGTACTACTTACAGCCACGCCTTTACAAAACTCATTGATGGAATTGTATGGTCTAGTCAGTTTTATCGATGACTACACATTTGGCGATGTTAAAAGTTTTAGAGCGCAATACGCAAGAATCACTTCTCAGGCGGTTTATACAGAACTGAAAAATCGACTTAAACCGATATGTCACCGAACACTGCGCAGGCAGGTTTTGGAATACATCAAATACACTAATCGAGTTGCCATAACACAAGAATTTTATCCCTCGCAGGACGAGCAAGATCTTTACGAAATGGTTTCCAATTACCTACAAAGGGAAAACCTACAAGCCTTACCAACAAGTCAGAGAAAGCTCATGACCTTGGTATTACGTAAATTACTCGCGTCTTCTACCTTTGCGATAGCCGGTGCATTAGATTCATTAGTGCGCAAGCTAGATAAAATGCTAAAAACCGATAACAAACTAGTACGATATTTCGAAGATTTTCCCGAAAACGATAACGACGAACAAGCACTACTCTCAGAATTACGCGACGAATACGGGTTGGACGAAGACGATAGCTTGCCAGAAACTCTCACACCGGAAGATATAGAAGCTATTAGACAAGAAATTGATGATCTATCAGTCTTCAGAGATTTGGCAACTTCAATACAGGAAAATGCCAAAGGTTTAGCGCTTCTCGAAGCATTAAAAATTGGTTTCAACAAAGCTGCCCAGCTAGGTGCGTTGAACAAGGTTATCATTTTCACTGAGTCGCGCAGAACCCAAAACTACCTTGTGGAGCTGCTCCAGAAAAATGGCTATGCAGACAAAATGGTATTATTCAACGGATCAAATACTGATCCACAATCCCGGGAAATTTTCGCAGACTGGAAACAAGAATATGCAGGTACAGACCGATTCACAGGTTCACGAACTGCCGACATGCGTACAGCCCTAATTGATTATTTCAAAAATCACGCGCAAATAATGATTGCGACTGAAGCTGCAGCCGAAGGCGTAAACCTTCAATTCTGTTCTTTTCTGGTTAATTATGACCTACCCTGGAATCCACAAAGAATTGAACAACGCATAGGCCGTTGCCACCGCTATGGACAAAAACACGACGTTGTGGTCATTAACTTCCTCAACAAAACCAATGCAGCCGACCAGCGAGTTTACGAACTCCTATCCGAAAAGTTTTCATTGTTTGATGGTGTGTTTGGCGCTAGTGACGAAGTACTGGGTTCTATCGAAAGTGGTGTGGACCTAGAACAGAGAATTATGGGCATCTATCAGGATTGTCGAAGTGCCGAAGAAATTAACCAGCAGTTTGATTTACTACAAGAGGAAATGGAAGAGCAAATCAATGCTGCAATGGACACCACTCGGCAGAAACTACTGGAAAATTTCGACGCTGAAGTACATGACAAACTCAAAGTAAATCTGGAAAAAAGTAAAAACTACCTGAATAAGTACGAGCAGATGCTCTATAAAATCACGTGTAGTGCATTACAACAACACGCCGAGTTTGACGCCAACACAAGCGACTTTCTGTTACAAAGTAATCCATACCTGACAACTGAGCAGGGAAAAACCATACCGCTTGGCAAATATCGCATGGGTACGCCAGATAACCGGCCTATTGAAGATGCGCACATTTATCGCCCCGGCCATGCATTGGCACAGTGTATTATAGATTCTATTTGCACCAATGACCTGCCAACAGCAATTATTACTTTTGACTACAGCAAGCATCCGCAAAATGTAGCTGCCATTGAACATCTAGTAGGAAAACAAGGCTGGCTTGAGCTCCATAAACTCACCATTGATAGCGCCGAATCAGAAGACCATCTAATATTTACTGCAATCACTGAAAATAATGATGCGGTCACGCAAGAACAAGTGGAGCGCTTATTCGCATTGCCAGCAAATATAACAAATCGAGATACAACAACAAATAATTCGATTGATACTACAATGGATAATCTATATCAAAAATACAAAGCACAAGTACTCGATGATATAAGTACTCGTAACGCCACCTTTTTTGAAGAAGAAATAACAAAGCTCGACACCTGGGCGGATGATTTAAAAGAATCCATAGAGCGCTCTATCAAAGAACGCGATAAAGAAATCAGACAAGTGCGTAAAGACGCAAAACTGGCACCGACTTTAGAAGAAAAGCTTGAATTACAGAAAAAACAGAAGAAACTTGAAGCGCAGCGTAATAAAGATCGCCGAGAGTTATTTGAAAAACAGGATGAAGTCGATGTGCGGCGGGAAGAAATGATATCGTCTATTGAAGAACGTTTAACCAAACAAATCAAGGACCGGAGGTTGTTCTCTATACAATGGAGTGTTGCATAAATAACCTATTGATTATTAAATAAAGTTTGAAAGTGTTAACATCAAGAAATTAATAGTATGTTGGCAGAATAAAATTTAAACTCTAAATAATCATGAAAACACCCTGTTTTACAACAAAACAAGCAATTTGATACATAAAAGTGTTTCTGGAGAGCGACATGGCGAGTGGAAAAACATTAAGACAGTTAATAAAAGCAGGGGCTTCAGGCGATTCGGCTGCTTTTCGCCGTGCGTCAGAAGTTGTTATTAATGAAGAACGCCAAAAACAACACCATCTTCTCGCCAATGACCTAGAGAAAATCCTCTATGGCGATACACTGCAGCCTGCTGAGCGGAGTTTATCGCGAATTCTACCCAAGGTTCCAACTGATAAAGAGCGTGGCTTGCCGCTGCTGGATATTCATCAGCCCAGAAGAACCGTTGAAGAGCTAATTCTTACGGAGGAAAGCCTGATTGCAATTGAAGAGCTGCTTGAAGAACATCGTAGGCAAGATGTTCTGCGCAGTTATGGAATGAGAGTCTCGAACAAGGTTATATTCTTCGGTCCCCCAGGGTGCGGAAAAACCCTGGCAGCCGAAGTGATAGCAAGTGAGCTTGATTATCCCCTTGCAATTGTTAGGCTAGATGCATTGGTTTCATCCTACCTAGGTGAAACAGCCGCAAATTTACGTAAAGTATTTGACTTTATTAGCCAATATCCAATGGTTGCACTTTTTGATGAATTTGATGCGTTAGGCAAGGAACGGAATGATGGCAGCGAACACGGCGAATTGCGTCGAGTAGTGAATGCAGTACTGCAAATGATGGACGCCTATCAAGGACAAAGCCTGTTGCTCGCAGCAACAAATCATGAGCATATTTTGGATACGGCTATCTGGCGACGTTTTGATGAAACTATCTCATTTCCACTTCCAATAAAGGCGCAAACATCTCAAATTCTGGCACTTAAATTAAGGGGGGTACGAAGAGAATTTGAGATAGAAGACAATAAAGTTCTAGACTTATTCAAGTCACTCAGTGGTGCGGATATAGAAAGAGTCATTCGCCGAGCCGTTAAACGAATGATACTGATGAATCAGGAGTTTTTGACAATTAAAGACATAAAAAAGGCATTGGACAGGGAAGTAAAACACAATTCTATTTAAGGATAAAAAATGTCAGAAAACTATAAACACCTGACAATAGAAAAAGAGGTTCTAACCAATCCTCGCAGAACACAACAAAGAAATCCCCCCAGAAATATCCCTGGTGATTTACGCAAACATGGTCAAGCACTAACAGGCAATCTCAATCGTGCGGCTGAAATAGCAAGGCAGCAACAATCCTCCGAGCAGGGAAAATTTATTTTTAAACTGAAATATACCGGCATGTTGGATGTGAAGCACCTGTATAAACATGGTGTTGAGTTTATCAGTCAGGAAGACAAAGAAATCTGTATCGTTTTTGCTGATGAGCAAGGCTTAGCTGTTTTTTCAGAACACCTGTCTCAGTTAGGTCTAGATGATGTTAACTTAAGCTACAAACAAATATTGCAAGCACTTCAGGGAATTGATAACTGGACAGCCGAAGATAGAAAAAGCTGGGCCTTTTTACAGAAAGGTCTACCAGAAACTGAAAATTTTCGTCTGGATATTGAGCTTTGGCCAATAGAAATAACGCATCACCCCAAACGAATCCAATTGATAGAAGATTTTGAGCGCTGGATTGTTGAGAATAAAATAATAAAAGTTGACAGTATTAATCAGGACAGTTTGCTTATCTATCGCCTTGAGTTAACACAGCAGCATGTTGACTTACTGTTAAATCACCGGGATGTCCGTATGGTCGATCTATTACCGGAATCGGGTATCAGTTACCAGCAACTCAATTATGATTTAGATAATATTCCTCAAGAGCAGGCATCACCAGAGCCAGATAGCGCAAGAATCTGTATTCTCGATAGCGGTATCAATACCAACCATCCATTGCTAAAAACGGCCATAGCAGACAGTCAAAGTTTTATAAAAGGTCGGAATGAAGATGATGAATCCGGCCATGGCACTGCGGTAGCGGGTATTGCACTGTATGGCGACCTTGAGGCCTGTGCCAATAGTCATTATTGGCAACCCCAGTTCTGGATATATAACGGCAAAGTCATGTACCGAGATAATCAAACCGGTGAAACTCGCTTTGATGAAAAGACCATTGAAACGACTTTAACCAAAGCCGTCGAGTACTTTGCCGGTGAGTGTGGTTGCAGAATATTTAATATATCACTGGGTAATACCAATGCGCCTTATGATGGCAGGCACATACGAGGTAACGCTTATGTGCTGGATAAACTGGCAAGAGAATACGATATTTTATTTATCGTATCAGCGGGTAACTTTTCTGGTTCAGATAACCCACCCGTGCCAGCAACAAGTTGGCGAGATGAATATCCCGAATACTTAATGGATGAAAAAAGTATCATTATTGATCCTGCAACAGCGCTTAATGTGATAACCGTTGGTAGTCTGGCAAAACATAATCAACAGGCCAACGAACAAAGATACCCAGAAATAAGTGCTTTATCACCAGCCAATGAAGATCAACCATCTCCGTTTACTCGTCATGGCCCGTCTGTTGGTAAAGCACTAAAACCGGATCTTGTAGCGCCCGGTGGTAATCGGGCATCACCATTAAGGCATGAAGATAGGCAATGGCAAAATGATGAAAGAGGTATGGGCGTGCTCACACTCAATCATCAATTTGTAGGTAGAACCCTGTTCAAAGAAATAGCAGGCACTAGCTTTGCTGCCCCCTATATTACCCACCTTGCTGGCCGCCTATTGAATGAATACCCCCATGCCTCGGCCAGTCTTTTACGAGCAATGTTAGTCAACCATGCAAATCTACCCGATGCCTTCACTAATACTTTTCTAGAAGAATGGCGAAAAACATACAAAGAAGCCAAGGGAACTAAAAACAGGGAATTACCAAGAGAAGTTGCGGGGTATGGAAAAATAGATGAAGATTCGCTTTATCGATCTTCTGAGTCTGTTGTTGTCCTCATGGCGGAGGATAGTATAGAAAATAATACTCACCAGTTTTATGAGTTGCCTTTGCCTGCAACCTTTCTTCGTACTAATCGCGCAAGTAGAGAGTTAAGAGTTACCCTGGCCTATTCACCACCAGTACGCACCACTCGGCAGGAATACACAGCAACAAGAATGAATTTCAGGCTGATCAAAGGGCAATCTTTGGAAGAAGTGGAACAACATTTCAATCATGATGTACAGGACGAGACAGAAACACGAAACGATGATGCGACCCCAAACAGAAATATAAGCACACAAATACGCGACAAAGGTACGGTTCAATCATCGGTCTGGCATTTTAAGCAACGTAATCCTGATGAAAAGTGGTTTGTAGTGGTAACACGGCAGGACAGAGATTGGGGCGATATTTCACCTTGTCTGGTTCAAGAGCACTATGCGTTAGTGGTAACAGTAACAGACCGTGAGAATGAACAAGCACAACTTTATACTGAAATACGGCTTCGTATTCAGGAGCAAGAGCACGTACGCGCACGTGTCATATAAAAATGACAAAAAATAAGTATGTAAACCGATGACAGCAATTACACCACCAATGATGATGGCATTAAAAACGATATTACAAGATCGTTTTGTTTCTTCATTGCCTGCTTTATTAGGTAATCAAAATCCTGATGCAAATAGAGATAAACAGATTTCAAGGGCATTTAATGCTTTTGTTTTGCAAAATATGTTTGGCCTTTCAACTAACGATGCGACAAATGCAATAGTTGATGACTTTGCCGATAATGGTATTGATGCGGTTTTTTATCATGAAAATGACGAAACATTTTATATTTTGCAATCAAAGCTAAAAGCAAGTGATCAGTTTGTTCTAGGCGATGCAGAAAGTTTTACGCGGGGTATACGATTACTCGTGGAGCAGGATCTGGATACTTTTAATCAATTAATTAAAGACAAATCAGATTACTTAGAAAACGCACTGGATCATTGTTCGTACATTAAACTAATAATCGCTTATACCGGCAATGGTATTTCACAAGTGGCAAAAAATGTCTTGGAGCAATTAGTTAATGATCAAGCTCTTGATGAAGAGCGGTTAAGTAGTGAGATTATATATATTGACTCAGAAAAAGTAGAAAATTGGTTGCGCCATGACCAATCGATAAAACTGGTCAACACACGAATTAAATTGAGTCATTCAAATAAAGTTGATTCTCCATGTAAAACGGTATTTGGACTGGCAAAAATTGATGACCTTGTAAAATTGCATAACGAGCATGATAAAGCGCTATATCAAAAAAATATACGGTATTTTATTGGTGCTGGGAAACGAGGTGTTAATCAGGCAATTAAAGACACGCTCAGTAATTCACCTGAAAACTTTCTGCATCTTAATAATGGCATTACCGCAGTATGTACAGGGCTCGACCCTAAACGTTCAAAGGGCGGTTATAAAGATTATGTAGTCGCAGGTTTTTCGGTTGTCAACGGCGCACAGACCATATCATCTGCTGCACAATTTAAGCAACAAAATCCTGATGCGGATACAAATGCGGCGAAAGTAATGCTGACACTTATTCAAACATCAACAGATGGAGACTTTCATAAAACCATTACCAAAGCACGAAACTTACAAAACCCGGTTACATTATCAAACTTCGCGGCTTTGGATGACAACCAAGAGCGTCTCAGGCAGGAAATGGCAATTTATCAGGTCGACTACCATTATCGACCTCAACAGCCGCCAAAAGGGAACTCTAGAATAATTGACATTAGCACTCTGTCAAAAGCGTTGGCCTGCCTTCATTATAGTGTAGACTATCCAGCTAGGCTGAAAACAGAACCTAGTTTATTTACAAATACAGATAGTGATGCTTATAAAGCGCTGTATACCGATACGTTATCAGGTAGTAGTGCAATCAATTCGGTCACAGTATTCAAAATTATCCATGATTTATTAATAACTGCTGAACGTTCATCACCAAGCCCGGAAAAATTAGTGTATCGCCATTGTCTTTATCCACTTGCCAGTATTTTAATAAAACAATTTAAGACTCGTATCGAAGGCGATAATATTTTGGTTGAAAATGATATAAGGCAATTAATTAGTGTGCCCTTTGACGAATTGCGACAATGTTTTGCTGATCAATATCGAATGAGTGGCGTCGGAATGCATCACGCGTTCTTTAAACGAATTGCAGACACAGCTCTGTTAACACAAAAAGCTGCAATCACATATCAAAACATGGCTGCAGATCAAACAGCATTGCATTTACGAGGTCAGGTTAACACTCCTTATAATCAGGCATTAACAAACTACCTGATCAGTAAAATAGTACAGATTTAGGAACACAAATATATGAGCAAAACAAAACTCGAACTAACTTGGATAGGCAAAGACAAGCGACCAAAGCTTGAGCCACGTATTTTACTGGAAGATCCGATTAAATCGTATCATGCAAAACAGCGTGTAACGGATAATGATATTTTTGATAATAAATTGATATTTGGAGATAACTTGTTAGCGCTAAAAGCTTTGGAGCAAGAGTATTCGGGGCAAGTGAAATGCATATTTATTGATCCGCCATATAACACGGGCAGTGCATTTGATCATTATGATGATGGTTTAGAACATTCTATTTGGTTATCGTTAATTCGAGATCGTTTAGAAGTCATGAGAGAGCTATTAAATGATAAAGGTTCAATATGGATAGCGATTGATGATAATGAAAGCCACTATCTGAAATTGCTTTGTGATGAGATATTTGGGAGGTCTAACTTTGTAGCAAATATAGTTTGGGAGAAAGTATATACACCAAAGAATAATGGCCGAGCTATTAGTGGCGACCATGACCATATATTGGTTTATGCGAAATCACCAAGCTGGTTCGACGGAGGATGGAATTTAGTTCCTAGAACTGAAGAACAAAAAGGTAGGTTTAAAAATCCAGATAATGATATTAACGGTCCATGGAGAACATACCCTTTAGATGTGCGTACTGAAAGTGGTGCAAGACGTGAAAAATATCGTTATGAGGTTACTACGCCAACTGGTCGAAAAGTAAAACCTGCTGCAGGTAGGCATTGGGCAATGCCAGAAGAAAAATTCAAAGAGGCTGTTTTGAAAAATGAAATATATTTTGGAAAGAAAGGTGATGCAATGCCAACAACCAAAGTGTATTTAAAAAACGCCAAGCAAGGGGTAATCGCGAGGAGCTGGTGGTCTTATAAAGAGGTAACTGGAAACCAAGATGCAAAGCGTGAAATCTTAGCACTTTTTGGTGATTCTGGATTTATAACACCGAAGCCTGAGAAACTAATTGAAAGAATATTAACAATTGCTTCTAACCCAGGCGACCTTATTTTGGATTCGTTTAGCGGCTCAGGTACCACTGGTGCTGTTGCCCATAAGATGCATCGCAAATGGATTATGGTAGAACTTGGCGATCACTGCCATACACATATAATTCCACGTATGCAAAAAGTTGTAAATGGAGAGGATCAGGGTGGAATCTCTAAATCAGTAAATTGGAAAGGTGGTGGCGGTTTTCGTTATTATACACTAGCACCCTCCTTACTTGAAAAAGACAAATGGGATAATTGGGTTGTTAATAAAACATATAATGCAGAGATGTTATCAGAAGCAATTTGTAAACTGGAAGGTTTTACTTATGAGCCTTCAGATACTGAATGGTGGAACCATGGCTATTCCACTGAAACTGATTTTATCTATGTGACAACGCAGATGCTAACCGTAGAAAAGCTTCAGCAAATATCCGATGAAGTCGGTGGGGATAAAACGCTGTTAGTCTGTTGCAGCTCGTTCCGCTGTAAACCAGATCGCTTCCCTAACTTAACTATTAAGAAAATACCCAAAATGGTACTTAGCCGGTGTGAGTGGGCGCACGATGATTACAGTTTGAATGTAGAAAATCTGCCGCAAATGGAAAAAGAGCCTGAGCAGAATGATCTCTTTCCTGATTTAGAAGGAGAAGATTCATGAGCGAACGTATTTTAACTAATATTTCAGGTCGTTTGAGTTTGCGTTCACCCCAGCGTGAATCGTTAGAATCGTTAAAAATCGCGGTTGATTCTACACTTGTTGACAAACCCATCAGTGAGTTGCTCAACCATAAGCATGATGTACCAGCATTATTAGATATTTTAAAGTCTCAGTTTACGAAGCTTGAAGATTTTGAACGCGAATTTCCTTCGCTTTGTTTCGCGCTCGCTACTGGTGTGGGTAAAACGCGGCTTATGGGTGCCTTTATCAGTTATTTACACATGGCGCATGGCATTAATAACTTTTTTGTGCTGGCACCCAACTTAACCATTTACGATAAATTAATTAGTGACTTCACTCCCAGCTCACCCAAGTATGTTTTTAAAGGTATTGCTGAGTTTGCGGTTACGACGCCTATTGTTATCACCGGGGATAACTACGAAGAACGCGGTGCGCAACTAACTCAAGACCTTTTTGGTCAAGCACAGGAAGTCCGCATTAATATTTTCAATATTGCCAAAATCGTTTCTGAAGTACGGGGTGGTAAAGCACCACGTATAAAACGTTTGTCAGAATATTTAGGTGATAGCTATTTTAACTATCTATCTGAACTTGATGATCTTGTTTTATTAATGGATGAGTCACACCGTTATCGTGCTAATGCCGGCATGAAAGCCATCAATGAGTTAAATCCAATACTAGGTTTAGAACTAACAGCTACACCTTTTATTGAGTCTAGTCGTGGCACGGTTCCGTTCAAAAATGTGGTCGTAGACTACCCTCTGGCGCGTGCGATGAATGATGGTTTTGTTAAAGAACCCGCCGTGGTCACGCAACGTAATTTTGATGCCAGTCAATATGGCCGTGAAGAGCTTGAGCGCATAAAGCTAATGGACGGTATTCGTTTACACGAGCAAACTAAAGTCGAATTGATGACATATTCCAAACAGAACGACTTACCACTGGTGAAACCTTTTATGCTTGTCATCGCACGTGATACGACTCATGCGGCTGAGCTATTAAGCATTATGGAATCGGATACATTTTTTGACGGCCGCTATCTGGGCAAGATTATCCAGGTGGACAGTAGCAAATCTGGCGCTGCAGAAGAAGAGATGATCACCCGCTTATTGGCGGTAGAAAGTGTCAATGAACCCACCGAAGTCGTTATTCATGTGAATATGCTGAAAGAAGGTTGGGACGTCACTAACCTATACACTATTGTACCCCTTAGAGCCGCCAATGCGCGAACTCTAATCGAGCAATCTATCGGTCGTGGTCTCCGTTTACCTTACGGAAAGCGAACCGGTATTGAGCCGGTAGATCGTTTAAGTATTGTTGCTCACGATCGCTTTCAAGAGATTATTGATGAAGCTAACAATCCTGATAACCCTTTAAGATTGAAAGAGCTCATTCTCGATGCACCGGAAAACGATACTCGAATGGAAAGTGTCGATGTAGGTTCAAATTTGGATGCTCTTATCAAAGGAGCCTCACCAAAGGGTAGTGAAGGCACAAACTACGCCGAACCAGGGGAAGAAAAGCTGGTATTTAGTGGTGAAACAGAGCGAAAGGTTGCTGAAGTCACGTTAGAGGTTATCAATAGCTTTAAGAATAAACCAGACATTGTAGCGACAACCGATGCGCTTCTGGATGAATCTGTGCAACAAACGATTGTCGAAGCGGTAAAAGAAAGATTAACAGATAAACAACAATCTCTTTTACTTGAAGAAGAAAAAACATACCTCGCGGAAGTGGTCGCTAAAACATCCACATTGGTTAAGCAGGAAACCATTGATATCCCCAAAATAGTGGTAATACCTAAGGGCGAAGTTAACTACGGCTATAAAGCTTTTTCACTAGATGTGTCTCAATTGAATTTACAGCCCTCCGAGCGGGACATCGTGATTCAGAATTTACACACGAATGAACAGACCACGTTGACGGCGCAAGTCGGGATAACAGAATCGCGACCTGAAAATTACATCATTCATCAACTAATCGATTTTGATGACATTTCCTACGATGAACATGCTGACCTTCTTTATGATTTAGCTGGTCAGGCTATAGCACATTTTCGAAGTTACCTAAGTTCTGACGATGAAGTGATAAACGTACTGGATTCAAACCGTAGTTTGATCGCCAATGCTATCCATGCACAAATGATCGAAAATTTCTGGGAAGATGAAATTGATTATGAGATTGAAGTGCATGGCGGTTTTACGCCATTAAAACCCTGTGCTTATTCAGCTGCCGCGGGGCAATCTGTATATAACTATCGAGATACAGTCACGGATAAAAGTAAAATAAAACAAATGTTATTTGGTGAGTTCTCAAAATGTCTTTACCCGTTGCAAAAATTTGACTCAGATACCGAACGGCGTTTTTCAGTAATTACTGAGCGTGATGCTATCAAGTGGTTTAAACCCGCAAAAGGACAGTTTCAGATATATTACAAAGATGGTATCGAGCATCCTGAATATGTCCCCGACTTTGTTATTGAAACCAACGATTCTGTGTTAATGGTGGAAACAAAAGCGCAAAATGAAATGAAGGACGAAAAAGTATTAGCTAAAGCCGAAGCTGCCGCGAAGTGGTGTAAACAAGCCAGCGATTATTTACTTAAGCATGGCGGCAAGGAATGGAAGTACTTGCTAGTGTCTCATGAAGAAGTAAAAGAACAGAATTTGTTATCCAGTTATAAGCAAAAGTTTCAAAAGTAATAGACTATAGTTGCTGTTGCTCGAGCACTTACAAATTTTCAGCCAATAAAGGGTAGTAGGGACATCGCTCCCAACTGCTGCATTTAACACGTAAGTCTTTGATTTTAAGATATCAAATAACTAAAAAGTAAAAAGCGTTAAAAAAACCAATGCTACGCTACAGGCTTTATAATATGGGGGCTACAGCGGTGCGTGCGACAAATTGGACTGATGTCCTTACTACCCCGCCTTCTCAAGGAAAACGTTTGTCTATTTTTAGTCTACCTAGAATCAATGATGTTTATAATGCACCACTAAAGGCAGTGATATTTTTGTGCAGAAACTATACGTTTATTAAACTCACTAGGACGAATATTTTCTGGACTCATCGCAAATTGTGGTTTTCGTTTCCAACTGGGATGTCGTGCATCTTCATCAGCTGGATTCAACGAGTCACCAATAATCCATACCTCATGTTCATCATGCTCGTAAAGTGATTTCGCAGCGATAGCCACGTTATTTATATCTATTGCGGTCAGACATCCTGGGGCAAAGATAAGCTTTATAACAATTTCTCCGCATTTGTCACAATGAAATATTTTTGATTCTATAATGCTTTTCACTGTTAATATCTTCTCCTTATATATTTGAATAGGCAGTGGTTAATGTTTGCTATCAAATAGCAAAACTGAAAAGCTTCGGTATCTGTCAAATTTAATCCATTAAGCGAATTTGGCGACATAACCGGCTGCTATTCTCTCATTTTGAGATAAAAAGATCTTTCGTATTATCGTTTGTCATCATACATCCCACCATTCTGCTTAACGGCATGCAGTTCGGTGGAATGGTAGTCATAATGTGGTCCATGATTCTCAAAGTCATAGCGAAGGCTTCTACCACCATCACTATTCAAGGCCATATCAACTAACCACCAAAATACCATTAACAAAAAACTACGGCCTAACGGAAAGCTCATCAAAATGATAAACGTGACAGAAAAAAATAGTAAATCGAGCA
>Ga0316207_10002816_pt1 | contig 17169 bp, 10 predicted proteins | sample 6weekpyrite_MG_FD_204943 | JGI IMG/M metagenome (GOLD analysis project Ga0316207, IMG submission 204943) | Microbial mat bacterial communities from mineral coupon in-situ incubated in ocean water Damariscotta River, Maine, United States -... | ecosystem: Environmental > Aquatic > Marine >...
GACCTCGGCGGCCAGCGCCGACAGCACCGGGAAGCGGAAGATATCGGTGATCGAGAGCGCCGCCGCCGCAAGATCCGCGCGAATTTCACGATGCGCCTGCACCGCCAGCAGGGAATGCCCGCCGAGATCAAAGAAATGATCCTGCGGCGTGATGCCCTCGACGCCCAGAACCCGGGTCCAGATCGCGGCGATCCTGCCCGCCGTTCCGGCCTGCGGCGCGATCGAGGTCACGGTGGCACTGCGCCGGGTTTGCGGCACTGGCAGGGCGCTGCGGTCGATCTTGCGGTTCGGTGTCAGCGGGAAAGCGTCCATCTGCATGAATTTCGCAGGCACCATATGGGCCGGCAGCGCGGCCTGCAGCGCGTCGCGCAGCGCCGTCTCATCCACGCGTGTATCTGCCATGTAATAGCCCACCAGCTGGACATTCCCGGGCGCATCTTCGCGCGCAATCACCACCGCCTGCCGGATGCCATCCGTGGCGGCCATTGCGGCCTCGATCTCACCCGGTTCTACGCGGTGGCCGCGCAGTTTGATCTGGGTATCGGCCCGGCCCAGGAAATCGAGCCCGCCTGCCGCCCGCCAGCGCACCAGATCCCCGGTGCGGTAAAGCCTGCCGCCGTCGCGGAACGGATCGGGCAGGAACCGCTCTGCCGTGAGGTCATCACGCTGCCAATAACCCCGTGCAACGCCCGCGCCGCCGATATAAAGCTCCCCCGCCTGGCCTGTGGCCACGGGGGTCATGGCCGCGTCCAGCACATAGGCTTGCGTATTGGCAATCGGCGTTCCGATGGCGTTGATGGCGTCGCCGGTCGCGGCCCCGGTGGTTGACCAGATCGTGGTCTCAGTGGGCCCATACATGTTTTCGATATGGGCATCGGTGGCAGTGCGCAGATCATCGACCAAAGATCCCGGCAGCGCCTCGCCCCCGATCATCAGGCGTTTCACCCGTTTCAGCGCCATCCGCGTCTCGTCATTGTCCAGCATCATCCGCGCCATCGACGGTGTGCATTGCAGATGCGTGACCTTGTGGCGGATGATCTGGGCCGCGATCGAGAAATCATCCTCGGCCAGCGCATCGCCCATATTCGACAGGCGCAGCACCTCGGCCAGCGGGCGCAACCCCTCCAGCACCTGGTCGCGGTCGATGCCATAATCGATCAGGCAGGCAATCTCATCGACCCCGATGCGTTTCAGCTCCTCAACCCGGTCCAGGCAATCCTCGATGGTGCCGAAAAGCCCGCTATCATCGAAATAGCGCTGGAACGCGAAATCGAGGATCGCCTCCAGCTCTTCCTCACTCAGGATCCCCAGATCCAGCTGCATCGGGTTGTCGACGCCCTTGGGTTTCTTGAAGGCCGGAAACACCCAGGCAAACTGCTTGATCAGGCCGGCTGCCGCGCGCAGGTAATCCTTCATCGGGCCGCGGGCGGTCTCGCGCGCCTCCTCTCGCGTTTTGGCAACATAGGAATGCAGCATCAGGGTGACGCGGTAATCGACCGGGTCGCGCCCGCCATCGCGCAGAGCTTGGTGGTAGATCCTGATCTTGTCGCCGACCTCGGCCACGTCCTGCCCCAGGAGATGGGTCAGCACATTGGCCCCGATCTCTCCGGCTTCGCGCCAGGTTTCGGGATTGCCCGCCGTGGTGACCCAAAGCGCCAGATCCTTTGAGACCGGGCGCGGCTGTGTCAGCACCTTGTGCGGCGTGCCATCGGCCAGCGGAAATTCGACCTCTTCGCCGCGCCAGAGCGCGCGCAGCTTTTCGATGGCGTCATACATCGCGGGCTTGTTCCCGGGCGGCGTGTTTTCGGGGCGCAGCACGAAATCATGCGGCTGCCAGCCCGACGCGATCCCCAGCCCGGCACGGCCATTGGTCAGGTTGTCGATCACCGCCCATTCCTCGGCCACGCGGGCCGGATGGTGCAAGGGCGCGACGCAGGATCCGGCCCGCACCGACAGGTTGCGCGTCACGGCGGCCACAGCGGCCCCGGTCACCGACGGGTTGGGGTAAGGCCCGCCAAAGGCGTGAAAATGCCTCTCGGGCGTCCAGACTGCGCAAAACCCGTTTTTATCCGCAAATTCAGCACCTTCCAGCAACATCCTATACTTGTCGCGGCCGATGCCATCATCATTGCCCCAATAAAACAGGCTGAACTCCATGCCGCGCCCGGTCTGACCGATCCGGGCCTCCGAGACCAACATCCGAGCCTCATCAGACGCGATAACCACGCGAAAGCCGCGCGCCAGGGTCCAGAAAAGCTCCAGCACCGAAATATCAAAGCTGAGGCTGGTCACGGCCAGCCAGACACCGCCCGTGGCGGCATCGATGCGATCGTCCATGCCGGTAAAGAAATTGGCCACATTGCGGTGTTCGATCATCACGCCCTTGGGCCGCCCGGTGGAGCCGGAGGTGTAGATCAGATAGGCCAGATCATCGGGGCTGACGCCGCTTTGCGGGTTGGTCTCAGGCGCACGCGCGATGCGGGGGTCGCTATCGACCTGCAACACCTCGGCCCGATGCGGCGGCAAACCAGGGCTCAGCGCGGCCTCGGTCAGGATCAGCGCAGCACCGCTATCCTCAACATAAAGCGCGGTCCGATCGGCGGGGTAATCGGGATCGAGCGGCACATAGGCCGCGCCGGATTTCTGGATCGCGAGCGCCCCGATCATGAGATCGGCCGATCGGCGCAGATGCAGACCCACAAACTGGCCCGGCCCCGCGCCCATATCGATCAAGACATGCGCCAACTGGTTGGCGCGCGCGTTCAGTTCGGCATAGCTATAGGTGGTGCCATCAAAGACCAGCGCCGGGGCATCGGGGGTCCTGGCGACCTGCGCCTCAAAGGCCTGATGGATACAGATGGGCGTGACCGGGGTCTCGGTCTGGTTACGGGCCACCAGCAGATCGTCGCGTTCCGCCCCCGGCAGGATCTCCAGATCGGCGACCCGGGCGTCGGGCCCAGACATCAAGACATGCAGGTAACGCGCTGAAACCAGATTAAATTCCGCCTCCGATATCCGCGCAGGATCGCCCATCAACTCCGCCCCATCGGCAGAGAGGCTCAGCGCCGCGCCGGGGACGGGATCGGCGCGCTCCGAAATCGCGAAGGCGGGACATTGCAGGCCGCGCCGCCCCGGCATCCGGGTCGGCAGATCGGTGGCAAAGGGGCCTTTGGAGTGCGCAAGGGCGATATCCTCCGTCAGGCCCGTGGCCAGAGCCGCGAGGGTCGCGCTGGTATCGGCCACCAATGGCACCCAGGGGCTGAGATGGCCTCGGCCATCGCCCGCCATGGCGAGCGCAATGGTACCCGCGCGCATCCGCGTGGCCAAGGCGGCAAACCTCGCGCGCGCATCCGCCGCGCTCATGCTCTGGGGCAGGGTCAGCGCTTGGCGCAGCTCCACCGGCGTGGTGGCGGGCGAAAAGAGGCGATCCTCGACGCCCATGCCCTCCAACCGGGCGCGCCAGAAGCGATCGGATTTCGCGGCGCGGGCCAATGCATCGGCCTGCGCGTCGTCGATTTGAACGGCGGGCAAGACCATGCCCTCGCTGAACATTGTGGCGACATCGACGGCGCTGCCATCGGCAGCAGTCAGATCCGACAACCGCAAGGCACCATCCCCGGTTGCCACCACGATGCCTCGTTCCGAAACCTCCAACACGGTGCCCGGCGCGGCCTGGCCCTCGGCGCTCTGCGCAGCACCCACCAACACCAGACCCTGCCCGGTCTCACACTTGGCACGCCCCATCGGGTTCCAGTAATCGCCATGACCCAAAGCACGAAAAACGCGTAATACAGCATTGATATCTTGTGAAAATTCCAGAACGCCAAAATGATCGGGACGTTGATCTCGGGCGAAATAACTGCGCTGGCTCAGATCCTGCGGCACCCCCGTCGCGTCGCCACCTGCAAGCGCCTCGATAACCTCAGGGAAACTTTCCAGCGCAGCGGCAAAGCATTTGGTGTTCAGCGACAGCGCGGTTTCCTCGGCCACGATGTCGAACATCCGTTGCGCAAGGATATTGCCCTCATCAACACCGCCTTCGATCCGGTGCCAGGTGACGCCATGCTGCGGCTCATCGTTCAAGATGGCCCAGACCGGCGCGTTGAGCCCGGCATAGCGTGGCAAGGGGCCGTCATGGAAATTGACCGCGCCCATTTTGGCCCGCGCCAGCACCGCGTCGGGAATAATCTCAAGATTTGCGATGGAGAGCAGCCAATCGGCATCCAGCCCCTCCACCCGCTCGGCCAGCCCCGCGCCGGGCCCGATACAGGCGATGCCCGCCGCTTCCGCCCAGGCCCAAAACTCGGCGTGGCGGGTGACGATGGCGCGGATCTCGTGGCCAGCCTCGCGCAGCATGCGAGCGCAATTCAGCGCCAGCGTGTCATGGCCGATGATCAGGGCGGAAAACGCGGACATCTCTCAAACTCCATTCACAGGGGCGGCGTCGGGTCGGGGCGCGCGATCAGACCGCGACCGCAGCCCCAGATCGTGCCGCAAAAGATCACGCAGAAAACGTGGCGGATCGGTCGGGCGGCGGCCTGTCAGGGCACAGCGGACCCGGTGCAAGACACCGCCCGCCAGATGCGCAAGCGTCGCCAAAATGGCGTACGCCCGCCCGTGGGTTTTCACGAAATAATGCCTGCGCGAGGCAAACCAATAGCTCGGGACCGCGCGCCATTCCTTCATTCCGGTCGACGCAGAGCCGATATGGGTAACAGAGCTTTCCCGCACAAAATCAGTTTGATACCCGGCGATCCTCGCGCGATGGCAGAGGTCGGTTTCCTCGAAATAAAGGAAAAAGCTCTCATCAAAGAGGCCAATTTCCTCCAGCACGTCGCGCCGCATCATCAGGCTTGCGCCCGCCAGCCAATCGACGGGCCTGGTCGCCTCGGGAATGGGCACCGGCACGGCGCGATGCGCCAGCCAGCGGCTGACCGGCCCAAGCCGCGCGGCCCCCTCAAATTCGCTGGCCACGGACGGAAAGCGAAAACTTGTCAGATGCGGATCGCCATCGGGGCCATGGATATAGCTGCCCGCAAAACCGGTATCGGGGTGCGATTGCAGATGGGCCAGGAGCGCGCTGATCGCGCCTGCATCAGGGAAGGCGTCAGAGTTCAGGATATAGACATAATCCGGTCGCGCGCCCGTGCTCAGGCCGGCCCGGATACCCACGTTGTTGCCCGCGCCAAAGCCGCCGTTATGCCCCGATTGCAGCACGCGCACACCGGGCCAGCCCTGTTCCGCGACATGAGCCTGCATCGCCTCAAATGATCCATCCTGGCTGTCATTATCGACCAGGATGATCTCACCCGCGATACCCTCCATCTCGCGCAAGGCGGCGGCGGCGGCGCGCAGGGTCATCTCGGCGGTGCGCCAGTTCAGGATCACGGTCAGGACGTGGGGCTCATTCGGCGGCATGGCATCCCTCCCATGCTTGCGCGATATCCCTGTCGCGGTCGGCGGCATCGATGACCCGTTTCATCCGGGCCGCCAGCACGCGCACATTGGGCTCCAACACCATGCTGTCATGATCGCCCGGCACCTCGGTTACCTGCAAGCCGGGGGCCCATTCGGTCCAGTCATTATCGGGCGTGACATAGGCGCGTTCGGAATTGATCAGCCGGTCCTTGGCGACCTGCCATTTGCCGGACAGCGGCGGGCGGAAAAGCGTCATGGGCCCCGACCAGGGGGTTAGCGAATAGGAAGCGACAGCCTCCAGAAACGCCGCCTCGATCGCGGCATTATGAAATTGCGGGCTCTCGGATGTATCATCGGCGCGCGCCCGGCGTTTGACAAATTCCCACCGGATACGGCGCGCAAGCCATTGGAACGGATAGGCAAATCCGCCACGTTTCAATTCGGCCATCTGGATGGCGATGCGGTCGGCGCGGCTTAGTGCCCGGCGCTGCGGCAAAGGTGTATCCAGCAGGACAAGGGCTGCCACCTCTTCGCCCGCCTCGGTCAACTGGCGCGCCATTTCATAGGCCGTGATACCCCCGCCCGAGAACCCGCCCAACATATAGGGCCCCTGCGGCTGGATCTGGCGCAGTTCGGTGATGTAATCGCGCGCCGCCGCCTTGATCGAACGATGCGGCGGTGCGTCGCCAAAGAGCCCGCGCGCCTGCAGCCCGTAAAACGGCCGGTCGGTGCCCAGAAGATGGGCCAGATGGCGCAGGTTCAGGACATTGCCGAACATGCCCGCAACCAGGAAAAACGGCGTGCGCGGCCCGCCCTCGCCCTGATGCATCGGCACCAGATGGGTGAACCGGCGGGCAGGCTGTTCCTCGTGCGTCTCTGCGCGCGTCTCTGCGCGCCCCTCACCCGTCCCGGCCGCCACCCCGCTGGCGGCAATCAGCCCGGCGCATTTGCGGATGGTCGGGGCCTCGAAAAGCACCGAGATCGGGAAATCCAGCCCCCATGTCTTGCGGATCATTGCAAATAGCCGCACGGCGATCAGGGAATGACCGCCGAGGTCAAAGAAACTGTCCTCTGCACCGACCTGCGCCACGCCCAGAAGGTCGCGCCAGAACCCGGCCAGCTTTTCCTCGATGTCGCCTTCGGGCGCGACAAAGGCGCTGTCGAGATCGGGGCGTTCGAACTGCGCCTCGGTGTTGCCTGCCGTGCTCTCCTGCCCGGCCTGCCGGATCAGCCCATCAAGCGGCAACGAGGTGATCACCACCTGCGACAGATCCGAGGCCAGCGCGCGCAGAAACGCCTCGGCCCCTTCCGCGGGCCGGATGCCTTGCGCGATATTGTGGCGCAGGCGTTCCTCGGCGGGCGATAGCGGGCGCGGCGCGTCGGCGTCATTGGGGCCTGTCGCGGCGGGGGCGGCAAAGGCGATATCGCCCGCCATCCGGCGCAGGGTAAAGCCGGTGATCGCCACGCAGACCGTGCCGTCGGGGGCGGCCAGCGTGATGTCGAAACTGGCGGTCTGATGATCGGCGCGATTGTCGCCCGCGTTTCGGATATGAGAGATAACTTCGGCAGGCAAGACGCTGAATATTTTGACAGATCCGTAATTGACCGGCACCCAGAGCGTGGCCGGATCATAGCCTTCTATCAGATCCATCGCCCACCCGGTGGCCATGTCCATGAGGCCCGGATGCAGCGCCATATCGGAGGCACCGGCCAAGGCCAGACGCGCCAGCCCTTCACCCGCCCCGATCCGCGTTTCGCGCAGCACGCGCCATTCCGGGCCAAAGCGCAAATGCGCCTCTTGCGGTGAGCGCAATGCACCGCCATCGGCGGCACTGACCGGCGCGCCAAGACGCGCCTCTATCGCGGCGATATCCAACCGCTCGGGCCCCGCTTGCGGCAAAAGGCTGATCTCGGCCTCGGCATTGACCTCCCAGGAACCGCCGGTGCGCGCCTCGACGCTGAAACCATAGCCCCGGTTGCTGCGCGGCAGGCTGAGGCGCATCTCTGTTTCGGCCCCGTCTGGCGTGCGCAGGGGGCGCAGAAACCACAGATCGCGGATCTCGAAGGGAAAGGGCTCGCCCTGCCCCTGCAAGGCTTCGGCGGCCAGTTCCAGATAGCCGGTGCCGGGCAAGAGGGCATCGCCCGAGGAAGTGCGGTGATGATCGAGAACCCAACGCGCCTCCGGGCTCCAACTGGCGGAAAAGCGGCGATTGCCGTCCCGGTCGAACCCGGCCGCATCCAGAAGCGGCAGATCGACGGCCACGGGCTCGGGCGGTTCGGCCACGCGGGCCTGCATCGCCTCGGCCGCCATGCCGACCCCCGACCAGACGCCCCAATCAATCGCCAGCACCCGGGTTTTGCCCCCGGCGCGCGAATTGGCATAGGCATTGAGGTATTCATTGGCGGCGACATAATCGACCTGCCCGGCGGGGGCGGTCGCCGTGGAGCTGGAGGAAAACAGCACCATCCAGTCCAGGCTGCCATCGGGAAAGAGCTGATCCAGCACCTGGGTGCCGTGGATCTTGGGGGTAAAGACATCCTCGACCCCAAGCGGCGATTTGGTCAGGATCGGCGCATCATCGATCACGCCCGCGCCGTGGATAACGCCGTGAATTTCGCCAAACCGGGCGCGCGCCGTGGTCAGCGCGGCGCGCATCTCTTCGATATTGGCGCTGTCGGCGGCCAGCGTCATCACCTCGCCACCGGCGGCCTCAAGACGTTCGACCGTGCGAATGCGCGCGGCAGTGCGATCGGCGGGCCCGGCATTGGCAAGCTCGATCGGCCAGCGCGCGCGCGGCGGCAGCGGGCTGCGTGACAAAAGGATAATGCGGGCCTGCGCGCGGGTGATCAGCGCCTCGGCCACCGCCGCGCCGATACCGCCAAAGCCGCCTGTGACCAGAACCGTGGGCCGGTCCCGCATGGTCAACGCTGCGGCCTTCGGCAGATCGACCGGACGATAGGTGGCCAGGTGACGTTTGCCCGCGCGGATGGCGGCGATATGGCTCTCGGCGGGGCTGAGCAATTCTTCCAGCACAGCCTCGGGGTCGGGCCGGTCCAGATCCAGCACGGCGCAGGTCATGTCGGGAAATTCGCGCGGGATCACACGGGCCGGCCCCATGATGGTCGATTTCTCGGGATGCGGCAACGCCTCGCCCCGGACCTGCATCGCGCCGCTGGTGATCACGTCGATATGGAGCCGCCCGGCATCTTCCTCGGCCCAGGCCTGCGCCAGATAGAAAAGGCTCCAGAACCCTTGTTCCTGACAGCGGTGGAAAAAGCTGGAGCCGGGGCGATGGCCCTGCCCTTCGGTGACCTGCCAGAAATGTGCAATGCGGCTGGGCAGATCGCCATTGGCCGACAGATCGCGGATCAACTGGTCATAGCCTTCGCGGCCACGTTCAGGCGCCAGGTGATAGCCATCCTTGAGGCGCGCAAAGGCATCGCCCGGGCGCACCAGCGTGACCGAATGACCGGCGGATCCGAGCCGCGCGGCCGCGGCCTCGGCCAGACCGGTTTCATCGGAAAAGAAAAGCCATTTATCAGGGGCCACGCCGCCCAGGTCGCCAGATACATCCACCTCGCAGGGCGCATAGGCGGGCTGCCACGCGGGCCGCCATCCCCAATGGTCGGGGTCATCGTCGCGCATCAGCCAGCTATCGTCGGCCTCTGCCGGTTTGCCCGGTTCGATGAAATAGCGGCTGCGCTGAAACGCATAGGTCGGCAGGATCACGCGACCCCGCCGCGCCTCGCCCCAATACTGGTCCCAGTCGAAGGTGCCGCCCACGGCCCAGATCCGGCCCAACATGGCCAGGAAATAGGCATCGTCCGGGGTCTCATCTTCAGCATGGCGCAAGGTCGAAATGACCTGGCCCGCGTCAATATCCGGATGCCCGCCCGCAAGGGCCGCCAGCGCCTTGCCGGGGCCGACCTCAAGATAGACGCGCCCGGGCGTTTTGGCCAAACTGGCCAGCCCGTCGGCAAAGCGGATCGTGCCGCGCAGGTGATCCACCCAATAGGCCGGATCGGTGGCCTCGGCATCGGTCATGAAGCCGCCGGTGATGTTCGAGATCACCGGGATTTGCGGCGGGTTGAGCGTGATGGCGCGCAGGTAATCGCCAAATCGTTCAAGGATCGGGTCGAGCATCCGGCTATGGGCCGCGATGTCGATGGCGATGCGTTGGCAGTCGATCTCTGCAGCCTTAAGCCGGGCAGCAAGCGCATCAAGGGCCGCATCGGGGCCGGAGGCCACAGAGAGTGCGGGCCCATTGACCACGGCAAGATCCAGATCCGCGCCCAGATAGGGGGCCAGCGCCTCGGAGCTCAGCGCCACCGACAGCATGCCGCCGGCGGGCACCTCATCCATCAATGTGCCGCGCAGATGCACCAGCCCGATGCAATCCTCGAACCCGATCACGCCGGCCAGACAGGCGGCGGTGTTTTCTCCCATGGAATGGCCGATAAGCGCCCGGGGCATCACCCCCCAGGACATCCAGAGCTGCGCCAGCGCGTATTCCACGATCATGATCAGGGGCAGCTGGACCGAGGGCTTTCTCAGCCGCTCGGCGGCGTCTTGGGCCGCACTTGCTTCGGGCAGCCAGACGGCGCGAATATCGAAACTGAGCAGCGGTTGCAGGATCGCCAACCCCTTGTCCATCCAATCGGCAAAGACCGGCTCGGTCTCATAGAGATCGCGCGCCATGCCGACATATTGCGCCCCGCCACCCGGGAACATGAAGGTGATCTCGGGATTATCGAGCGCATTATGCGTGAACACCCGGCGCGGGTCGTTTTGTTCCAGCGCCTCGGCGGCCTCTGCGTGGCTGGCGGCCACCACGACGCGGCGGCGATCAAAGCCGTGCCGCCCGGCCTGAAGCGTCCAGGCGATATCGGCCAGATCCTGATCGGGGTTGGCGCGCAGATGCGCCGCCAGGTTGGCGGTATTGCCCTCCAGCGCCGATTTGCTGCGCGCCGACAGGGTAAAAAGCTGAAACGGCCAGTCCGATGGTTCAGACGGCGCGCGACCCGGGGCCTGTTCCAGCACCATATGCGCATTGGTCCCGCCCACACCGAGCGAGTTCACCCCGGCGCGCGGCGGATGATCCGTGGCGGGCCAATCGGACAGCCGGTCATTGACGCGGAAGGGCGAGGTTTCAAAATCGATCGCGGGGTTGGGCGTGTCATAGCCAAGCGAGGGCGGGATCTGTCCGTGATGCAGCGCCAGCGCCGTCTTGATCAGGCTGGCTGTCCCCGCGGCGGTATCGAGATGGCCGATATTGGTTTTCACGCTGCCGATGCGGCAAAACCCGCGAGCATCCGTGTCGCGGCGAAACGCGTCGTTCAAGGCCGCAATCTCGATCGGGTCGCCCAGATAGGTGCCAGTGCCGTGGCATTCGACATAATCGATGGTCCCGGCCGGCGTGCCCGCTACGGCATGGGCTTCGGCAATGGCCTCGGCCTGCCCGCCCACGGACGGGGCCAGATAGCCCGCCTTGTCGGCACCGTCATTATTGATGGCCGACCCCTTGATGATGGCCCAAATGTGATCACCGTCGCGCAGGGCATCGGTTGCCCGGCGCAGCACCACACAGCCCGCACCCGAGCCAAAAACGGTGCCCTCTGCGCGGCTGTCAAAGGCGTGGCATTGCCCGTCCGGCGACAGGATCTCACCCTCCTTGAAGAGATAGCCGCGCGCATGCGGCAGCTCGATGGTCACGCCACCGGCCAGCGCCATGTCGCATTCGCCCATCAAAAGCGCCTGGGCCGCGTAATGCGTGGCCACCAGCGAGGTCGAACAGGCGGTCTGCAGATTGACCGAGGGGCCCTTGAGGTCGAACACGTGGCTGACCCGCGTGGTCATGAAATCCTTGTCATTGCCGGTATGGCGCAACAGGAACATGCCGGTCTGATCGACCAGATCGGGGTTGGAGCAGATGTTGAAATAGAAATAGCTGCCCATGCCGCAGCCGGCATAAACGCCGATGGGACCCGGGAATTTCGAGGGTGGATGCCCGGCCTGTTCCATCGCCTCCCAGGCGACCTCCAGAAACTGGCGGTGCTGCGGGTCCATGATGGCGGCCTCTTTCGGCGAAAAGCCAAAGAACTCGGCGTCGAACTGGTCGAACCCGTCCAAGGTGGCCGCAAAGGGCACATAATCGGGTCGGTCGATGAGATGCGGTGCCTCGCCTGCGGCCAGCAATGCCTCACGCGACTGGCGCGCGATCGAGGACACGCCGCCCGCAAGGTTGCGCCAATAGGCATCGACATCCGCCGATCCCGGCAGATGCGCGGCCATTCCGACAATGGCAATATCATTTTCTCCGACGCGTGTATCGGTCACTGCTCGGGTCATTGCAGGGTTATCCAAATATCATCCCCATCTCTTATACGCGCAAACTGACCATCTTTCGTGGTGATTTTAGGGCAAAGCTGTGAATAGAGACGGATTTCAGGGCACCGGTTCGGGCCAAAGCTGCCCCCCCGGCGGGCGGGCCTGAAACAGGCGCAAACGAGGTCCATCGCCACCTTTCCTTCGCAAACGAATCTTCTATGGTGGGGGCAACGCAAAAAGGATCACCCCCGAACATGCCCACCGACGACACCGACACCATCGCCTATGGCCGCCTGATGCACCGCGCAATGCGGGGCCTGATCCAGACGGTTCTGCTGGATGTGGCGGATCGCGGGTTGCCCGGTGAGCATCATTTCTTTGTCAGCTTCGACACCCGCCACCCGGATGTCGATATCGCGCCCTGGCTGCGCGACCGCTACCCCGAGGAAATGACCATCGTGATCCAGAACTGGTTCGATGGGCTCAGCGTCGATGATGACGGGTTTTCCATCACGCTGAATTTCGGCGACAGCCCCGAACCGCTGCGCATTCCGTTCGACGCGATCCAGACCTTTGTCGATCCTTCCGTCGAGTTCGGCCTGCGGTTTGAAACGCAAGACAGCGACGATCCCGAAGATGAGCCGCCCGAGGATGACGGCCCCGAAGAGGATCATCACGATGCCGAAGTGGTCAGCCTGGACACGTTCCGCCGGACCCATTAAGCGGCGATAAAGAACCCCTATTGCGAGAGAGATTTACGGCTCATGTCAGGCGATCTTGGCGTCTTTTTCGGTCAGTTGTTCAAAAAACCCGGCCAGGTGGTGGCGCTGGCCCCGTCCTCGCGCGCGCTGGCCGCGGAAATGGCCGCAACGCTTGAACCCGGCGCAGGCCCGGTGATCGAGCTGGGGGCCGGCACCGGCCGCATCACCCAGGCGATCCTCGACCGGGGCATCGGTGCCGATCAGATCCACGCCATCGAGATGAACCCGGTCTTTTGCGATGATCTGCGGGCCGGGTTTCCGGGGCTCAATGTCCATCAATGTTCCGCCACCGAGGTCGGCGCGCTTGAGGTCGCGGGCGCGCAGGCGGTGGTCTCGGGTCTGCCGCTTTTGTCGATGCCGCTGCCGGTGCAGGAGGCCATCCTGAGCGGCAGTTTCGCACAGATCGGGTCTGAGGGGCGCTATATCCAGTTCACCTACGGCCCGAAGCCGCCGGTCAAACAGCAACTGCGCGCCGCGATGGGCCTGACCTGGACCACCAGCCGCAAAATCTGGGGCAATCTGCCACCGGCGCGCGTCTACCGGTTTGCGATGCCGGGGTGAGCATGGCGATTTCTAAATTTGCCGGACCTGAGAGGCACCTCTGATGGACCCCGATTTCTGGCATCAACGCTGGCGCGAAAATCGCATCGGGTTTCATCAAGCCGCCCCCAATGCCATGCTGCAACGCCATCTGGGCGATTTGGACCTGCCCGCCAGCCCCCGGATTTTCCTGCCGCTTTGCGGCAAAACCCGCGATATCGGCTGGCTCATGTCGCAAGGCTGCCGCGTGGCCGGGGCAGAGCTGAGCAGGCTGGCGGTGGATCAGTTATTTGCCGATCTTGGCCTTGATCCCGAGATCACCGAAGAGGGCGCGCTGACCCGGGTGAGCGCCGCCAATATCGACATATTTGTCGGCGATATCTTTGCTCTCACCGCCGATCAGCTTGGCCCCGTTGATGCCAGCTATGACCGGGCCGCCCTGGTGGCGTTGCCCGCCGATCTGCGGGCGCGCTACGCCGCTCACATGGCGCGGATCACCGCCGGGGCCCCGCAATTCCTGATCTGCTTTGAATATGATCAGGCGCTCATGTCCGGCCCGCCCTTTTCGGTGGATGCCGATGAGGTCGCCCGCGTTTACGGCGCGCATTACGCCCTGACCGATCACGATGCCGCCGATGTCGCGGGCGGGCTGAAAGGCATCTGCCCGGCCATTGAACGGGTCTGGCTTCTGCGCTGAGACCTGCGGCCAATAGCGCCAACATCGCGCGCGCCGGATTGCCCCGGCCACCCGGCCCCCTTATAGCCATGCCAAACACGAAAAAAATTTGCCGGAGGCCCGACCCATGACCGCAACCCGCTCTGAGACCGACAGCTTCGGCCCCCTCAACGTTCCATCCGACAAATACTGGGGGGCGCAGACACAGCGCTCGATCATGAATTTCCCGATCGGTTGGGAACGTCAGCCCATCGCCATCGTGCGCGCATTGGGCGTCATCAAACGCGCCTGCGCCGAGGCCAACAAGGCATCGGGCAAGCTCGACGCCACCCGCGCCGAGGCCATCATCCAGGCCGCCCAAGAGGTGATCGAGGGACGCTTCGACGACAATTTCCCGCTGGTCGTGTGGCAGACCGGATCGGGCACGCAATCGAACATGAACGCCAATGAGGTGATCGCCAACCGCGCCATTGAAATCCTGGGCGGCGAGATCGGATCGAAGGACCCGGTCCACCCCAATGATCACTGCAATATGGGGCAATCGTCAAACGACACCTTCCCGACCGCGATGCATGTCGCGACCGCCATGTCCGTGCGCGATGTGCTGCTGCCGGGGCTGGAAAAGCTGCTGGCGGGGCTGGAGCAGAAATCAGACGAGTTCAAGGACATCATCAAGATCGGCCGCACCCATACGCAGGATGCCACGCCGCTGACCCTGGGCCAGGAATTTTCCGGCTACGCGCATCAGATCCGGCAGGGGCTGGCCCGCGTCAAGGCCTGCCTGCCCGGCATCTATGAACTGGCGCAGGGCGGCACCGCCGTGGGCACCGGCCTGAATACCGCGCCGGGCTGGGATACCACCGTTGCCGCCAATATGGCCCGGATCACCGATCTGCCCTTTGTCACCGCGCCCAACAAGTTCGAGGCGCTGGCCGCCCATGATGCGATGGTGTTTCTTTCGGGTGCCTTGGCCACGGTCGCGGGCAGCTGCTACAAGATCGCCAATGATATCCGGTTCCTGGGCTCGGGCCCGCGGTCTGGCCTGGGTGAGCTGATCCTGCCGGAAAACGAGCCTGGCTCTTCGATCATGCCGGGCAAGGTGAACCCGACCCAGGCCGAGGCGCTGACGCAAGTCGCGGCCCATGTGATGGGCAATGACGCGGCGATCAAATTCGCAGGTTCGCAGGGGCATTTCGAACTTAACGTCTATAACCCGATGATGGCCTATAACCTGCTGCAATCCATCCAGCTTTTGGGCGATGCAACCGACAGCTTTACCGAGCGCATGCTTTTGGGCATCGCGGCCAATGAACCGCGCATCGACAAGCTGATGAAGGAAAGCCTGATGCTGGTCACGGCGCTGGCCCCCACCATCGGCTATGACAATGCCACCAAGGTCGCCAAGACCGCGCATAAAAACGGCACCACGCTGAAAGAAGAGGCCATAGCGCTCGGGCTGGTCGATGAGGCGACGTTTGATGCGGTGGTGCGCCCCGAAGACATGATCGGGCCCAAGTAAATGGCCGCGCCGGTGAACCTCAACCGGGCGCGCAAGGAAAGGCAGCGGGCCGAGAAAAAGGCCCGCGCCGATAAAAATGCCGCGAAATTCGGGCAGACGAAGGCGGAAAAATCGCTGGATACGGCGCGGCGCGAAAAGGCGGCGCGCGATCTCGATGGGACCAGGCGGGACAAGCCATGAGCGCGCGGCCCGTCAAACGCTCGCTAACCTTGCGCGGTCACCGCACCTCGGTATCGCTCGAAGATGCGTTCTGGCAGGAATTTCGCACCATCGCGCAGGAACAATCCTTATCTATCAACGAATTGGCAGCCGTCATTGATGCGGATCGCGGGGTGGAAAGCGGCCTCGCCTCGGCCATTCGCGTCTATATTCTGAACGCCGTCAAAGCGCGGCAAATGCCTGTTTCTGACGCGCCGTCCAATTGACGCGGATCTCATAGCCTGCCTCACCGGCCGTTTCCGCCTCAACCACGCCTTCCTGAAAAAGCCAGGCCCGTTTGCGCCCCTCGGCAAATGGCACGAGCAGCGTGGCCGGCAGGCGCGGCGGCGACAGAGCGTCGGAAATGGCCTGCAAAAGCTCGGGCACCCCTGCCCCGGTCAGGGCCGAAAGCGTCAGCACCCCGTCGCGCCGCTCGGCGATGGCCTGCATCTCGGCGCGGGCCTCAGGGGGCAACAGATCGGTCTTGTTCCACAGCTCCAGCTGCGGGGTGTCAGAACTGACGCCCAGATCGTTCAGGATCGCGGCCACATCGGCGGCCTGCGCCTCGGTATCGGCATGGGCCACATCGCGGACATGGACGATCAGATCGGCATCCAGAACCTCCTCCAGCGTGGCGCGGAACGCGGCCACCAGAAGCGTTGGCAGATCCGAGATGAACCCCACCGTGTCCGAGAGGATGATCTCGATGCCATCGGGCAGCTCAACCGAGCGCATCGTCGGGTCGAGCGTGGCAAAGAGCATGTCCTTGACCATCACCTCGGCCCCTGTCAGGCGGTTGAAAAGCGTCGATTTCCCGGCATTGGTGTAGCCGACCAGCGCCACCACCGGAAACGGCACCTTGGCGCGCGCGGCGCGGTGCAGGCTGCGGGTTTTCACCACCTTCTGCAACTGGCGGCGAATGCGCGTGATGGCGTCGTCGATGGCGCGCCGGTCAGCTTCGATCTGGGTTTCGCCGGGGCCGCCCACGAACCCAAGCCCGCCGCGCTGACGTTCAAGGTGGGTCCAGGCGCGCACCAGCCGCGTGCGTTGATACGAGAGCGCCGCCAGTTCCACTTGCAACACGCCCTCACGGGTGCGGGCACGATCGGCAAAAATCTCAAGGATCAGCCCGGTACGATCCAGGATCTTGACGTTCCATTCCTTTTCCAGATTGCGCTGCTGCACCGGCGAGACCGGCCCGTCGATCAGCACAAGCTCAGCATCAAGCGCTGCGATCCGCGCCTTCAGCTCGGCGATCTTGCCCTTGCCGAACAACAGCCCCGGCTGCGCCTTGGGCAGGCCCACGGTCTCAGAGCCCACGACCTCAAGCTCAGGCAGCGCCGCGGCAAGCGCCACGGCCTCCTGCAACGCGGGGCCAGCAGGCCGACGGGTGCGGTCGGATCGGATATCGGGGTGAAGCACAAAGGCGCGGGTCGGGCCCTCAGCCTCTGGATGGGCGGGGTCGGTCGTGCTCACTCTTCCCCGTCGTAAAGATTGATGGGTTGGGCCGGCATCACGGTCGAGATCGCGTGTTTATAGACCAGCTGTGATTGCCCGTCGCGGCGCAACAAAACGCAGAAATTATCAAACCAGGTAATCACGCCCTGCAATTTCACGCCATTGATCAAAAACACCGTCACCGGAACCTTGGTCTTGCGAACATGGTTCAGGAATGCGTCCTGCAAATTCTGCTTGGTTTCCGCCATTTGTCACATGCCCTGTCATTGTG
>Ga0316207_10002817_pt1 | contig 17158 bp, 16 predicted proteins | sample 6weekpyrite_MG_FD_204943 | JGI IMG/M metagenome (GOLD analysis project Ga0316207, IMG submission 204943) | Microbial mat bacterial communities from mineral coupon in-situ incubated in ocean water Damariscotta River, Maine, United States -... | ecosystem: Environmental > Aquatic > Marine >...
TATGCAACCTTAAGTATCTTTTTTGGTTGCCCTGAAGGGTTTTCGCGCATAACGTGCATTTGCAAGCAGCAGAAAAGGCTGCCGGCCGGATACGAACACCCACCCCACCCCTCGCTCCCTCGTGTCCGGCCGGCAGTCTTACTTGCCCGTCCCACCGCAGAACCCGCGATGAATTGACCGCTTGCGCCCGAGGGTGCGTTGTTGCGATAAACGCGGCGTCAAAGCAGGAGTCGCCATGTCCGCGCGCATCTTTCAACCGGCCCGCACCGCCATGTCGTCAGGCACCGCCGGAACCCGTCACTGGGTGCTTGAGTTCGCGGCCGACGCGGCGCGCCAGGTTGACCCGTTGATGGGCTGGACCAGTTCCTCCGATACCCAGGCGCAGGTCAGGTTGCGCTTTGACAGCAAGGATGCGGCGCTGGAGTATGCCAAGGCGCACGGCATCGACGCGATTGTGACCGAGCCGAAAAAGCGGCGCCCGAACATCCGGCCCGGCGGTTATGGCGAAAACTTCGCAACCAACCGCCGCGGTGCCTGGACGCATTAAAACACCTCGCGTCGACGCGAATTGCCAAAGGCCCGGTATTTGCGGCAATTGCAGTCATGCCATTTACACGATACCTAGTGGTTCGAATCTGACGCTTCGAACCGCTAGGCTTCTTGATGATGGATCAACTTATCAAAATATTTGAATGGCTTACGCGCGCCTGCCTGTTTTGGGGCGCGGATTCAAATGTTTCGGTCGATCCACTAGGTCGCGCAAGCAGTTTTCGAGTTCTGTTTTCGGATGGCTCCGTAGCTCAATTGGATAGAGCACTCGCCTTCTAAGCGAGTGGCTGCAGGTTCGAGTCCTGCCGGGGCCGCCAGATAACCCAGCCACGGGCGATGATTTTTCCGGCTTTTTCAGGTCGGAGAAAGGCGGCATCGCCGCTCAGGCGCGCAAGCCAAACGCCGTTTCGCGCGGCATTTTTTACCGACCTGACCCTTTTCTTGGCCGACGCCGCGCGCTAGGGCAGTCTGCGTTTCATCCGATACAGGCAACAGGCAAACCGGCGCGAGCGAGAGATACCCGAATGAAAAATTCCACGCGGTTCCCGCATTTGCTGAACAACCCGGTGTTGCGCGGCCTGCCCGAGGATTTCAGGCACCGGTTTCTGAACGAAAGCGCGGTGCGCGCCTATGACGATCTGACCCGGGTGCTGGTTCAGGGCGGTGCGGTGGATGGCATGTTCCTGATCGCCCATGGCTCGGTCGAGATCACCAGTGTCAACGCCGACGGGCAGTCGGTGATGATCCACCTGGCCCGGCAGGGCGAAACCTTTGGCGAGGTCGAGGCGATTTCCGAAAACCCCTGTGTGGCCACCTGTACCGCGGCGCCGGGCACGTTCGTGCTGTTCTGTCCCAAGCCGCTGCTTGACGAAAGCCTGGGCTCGGTCGCCTTTGTCCGCAATCTGTCGCAGATTTTCCATGACCGGCTGGTGCGCGACAACAGGACCAAGTTCGTCGACCAGTTCTATACCGTCGATCAGCGCCTGTGCGCCTATCTGGAAATCCTGTCCGTCGACAAGCCGGTGATCAACAAGACCCAGGCCGATCTGGCCGGTCTGCTGGGCTGTGCGCGTCAGACGCTGAACCGCGAACTCGGCCGCCTGCGCGACCGCAACATCATCAAAATCGAAAAAGGCAGGATCCGTGTCATCGACCGGGCGGCGCTGATGCGGAGTGCGGCGGGCGACGGCGCGCAACACGACTAGATGTGATTTCTCAATCATCGCCCGATCCCGCAAGCGTCGCCGCAACGCCCTGTGCGGCCAGCTTGCGATAGCCGTGCTGCACGGCCTCGCGGAACCGCAGATCGCCCGCCAGGTCCGGCGCGAACACCTGTTCGATTTCCAGCACCGCCGCCACCGGATCGTCGCCGCGCGCCGCGGCCTGCAAGCGTTCGGCCAGCGGGTCGCTGACCTCATAGGCCACACCCGCATCGGTCTGCCCGCGCAGAAACCGCACCCAGGCCGCGACCACCAGTCCCAGCCGCGCGATCGGCCGCCCCGCCGCCAGATTGTCCGCAACGCTTGCCAGTATCCGCTGGGGCAGTTTCTGGCTGCCATCCATGGCGATCTGCGCCGTGCGGTGCGCGATCCCCGGATTGCGGTAACGCGCCATCAGCCTGGCCACATAGAGCAGCGGAACCTCGCCGGGGGGCGGGCTGAAACCTGGCAGGATCTCGTTCAGCCAGAGCGATTCGATGAACTGCCGGAACGCCCGGTCCGCCACCGCCGAGGCCACCGTCGGCTTGCCCGCAAGCACGCCCAGATAGGCCAGCGCGGAATGCGAGCCGTTCAGGCAGCGCAGTTTCATATGTTCATAGGGGGCGACATCCACCACCATCTGCACCCCCGCCGCCTGCAATGCGGGCCGCACGCCATCGACGAAATCATCCTCGATCACCCATTGGCGGAACGGTTCGTGCACCACCGCCGCCGCATCCGGCGCGCCCGCCAGATCGGCCACCGCGCGCAGATCGTGGGGCGTGGTGGCGGGCACGATCCGGTCCACCATGGTGCCGGGAAACCGCGCCTGATCCGCGATCCAACCCGCCAGCGCGCGATCCTGCGCGCGCGCCAGGTCCAGCACGACATTGCGCAGGATCGCGCCGTTGCCCGGCAGGTTGTCGCAGCTGAGACAGGTGAACGGCCGCAGCCCCGCCGCGCGCCGCGCACGCAGGCCCGCCAGCAGAAACCCCGGCGCGGTTTGCGGCGCATCGGGCTGCGCCAGATCGTGCCGGATGCCCGGATGATCCAGGTTCAGAGTGCCGGTCGCGGGCGCGTGGCAATAGCCTTTTTCGGTGACCGTCAAGGAAACGACCGACACCGCCGGATCCGCCATCGCCGCCAGGATTTCATCGCGCTCGTCCCCGGCGAACAGCACCCGGCGCAGCGCGGTGATCCGGCGCAGGCGTTGCGCCTCGGCGCCAAGTTCAAGGGCGTGATAGATACAATCCTGCGCGGCCAGCCGGTCCCTGACACCGGCACTGCGCAGGCTGACGCCGATGACGCCCCAATCGCCGCCCGCTGCTGCCATCGTATCCTCCAGATACGGCAGCCCGAAGGCGCGAAAGAACGCGCCGATCCCCAGATGCACGATGCCCACGCCCGGGCGGTTCATAACCGGTACGCCTTTTTCGCCAGATCATAGGCCAGATCCCGCGCCACGTTGTGCGCCTCGTCCTCGGCCAGCCGCCCGGTCAGCACCAGATCTGCCAGAAACGCCGCATCCACCCGTCGCGCCACATCGTGCCGGGCCGGTATCGAACACAGCGCGCGGGTGTCGTCGTTGAAGCCGACCGTGTTGTAGAACCCGGCGGTTTCGGTGGTGATCTGGCGATAGCGGCGCATCCCTTCGGCGCTGTCAAAGAACCACCACGCCGGCCCCAGTTTCAGCGCCGGATACACCCCCGCCATCGGCGCCAGTTCCCGCGACATCGCGGTTTCATCCAGCGTGAACAGGATCAGCGAAAAGCCCGGTTCGTGCCCGAGTTCGTCCAGCAGCGGTTTCAGCGCGCGGACGTAGTCGGTGCGGGCCGGAATGTCATAGCCCTTGTCCGGCCCGAACCGCGCCAGAACGCCGGGCGCATGGTTGCGCAGCGCCCCCGGATGCAGCTGCATCACCATGCCGTCGGCGAGGCTCATCCGTGCCATCTCGATCAGCATATGGGCGCGGAAATCCTCGGCCTCCGCCGCCGTGATCCGACCGGTCAGCGCCTTGTCAAACAGCTCTGACGCCTGGGCATCGGGCAGGGCCAGCGTTCGCGCTGTCGGGTGGCCGTGATCGGTCGCCGTCGCGCCCATGTCACGAAACGCGGCGCGGCGGATGCGATGGGCCTGCAAATACCCGTCCCAGGTCGTGGCATCACAGCCCGCGATCCGGCCCAGCGCCTCGATGTTGCCGGTAAAGCCCGGCGTTTGGGGGTCGATCACCGCATCGGGCCGGTAGGTCGTGATGACATTGCCGCCCCAGCCCGAGGCGCGGATCGACTTGTGATGCGCCAGATCGTCAAGCGGGCTTTCGGTGGTGGCCAGCGCCTCGATCCCGAACTGCTCGAACAGCGCGCGGGGGCGGAATTCGGGGCGCGTCAGCTGGGCGTTGATGGCATCGAAACAGGCGTCGGCGTTGTCCGCCGACAGCCGGTCCGTCATGCCGAACAGGTCCTGAAACACATGATCCAGCCAGATCCGGCTGGGCGTGCCGCGAAACAGATGGTAATTCGCGGCGAACCGCCGCCAGATCGCCCGCCTGTCGGGCTCGGCGACCGTGCCGTCGGCGCGCGGCACGCCCAGCTGATCCAGCGTCATGCCCTGACTGACCAGCATCCGCAGCACATAATGATCCGGAATGATGAACAGCTCTGCCGCATCGCTGAACGGCGTGTCATTGGCAAACCAGCCCGGATCGACATGGCCATGCGGGCTGATGATCGGCAGATCGCGGGTGCCGTCATAAAGCCGGCGCGCCAGCCCGCGCGCTGCCGGGTCGATGGGAAACAGCCGGTCCTGGTGCAGCAGGCTCATGTCTTATCCTTCGGGATCCAGCCGTCATAGAGGGCATCGTGCGGCGCAATCGGCAGCGCCACCGGCGCCCCCGTGCGGGCAGAGCCATAGACCGCGGTCACGAATTCCAGCGCGGCGCGGCCATCGGCAAGTGTCACCTCGCGGCCCGGGTGCCCGTCCAGTGCATCGGCGATCGCCGCGAACAGCCCGGCATAGCCGGCAAGCGGCGTAGCCGTAGCCGACAGAACCGCGTCAATGCGCGCCTGATCCAGCGGCGCGCGGGCGCTGAAGCGCCAGACATCCTGCGCCGGCGCATAGGGCAGGCGCCCGCTTTCCATCGTCAGCCCGTCAAAGACAAAGCGCATCCGGCTGCTGTCCTCCGCCGCGCCCAGCGTGATCGAGGAGGTGACCAGCGCGCCGCTGGCCATGCGGATGCTGAGCGCGGCGCAATCCTCGGTTTCGATGTCGTTCACACGGGTGCCAAGGTCGGCAAAGACCTGCGCCACCGGACCCAGCACCATGCCCAGCCAGTCGTGGATATGGATCGCGTGGCCCAGAACCGCGCCGCCACGTTCGCCCACCCAGGTGCCGCGCCAGGGCACGGCGTAATAGTCGGCACCCCGGTTCCAGTGTGTTTCCAGCGTGGCGACAAGGGGCTTGCCCAGCAGCCCCGCCGCGCGCAGCGCCGCGATCTGCGCCGAAGCGTGCCCGTACCGGTATTGAAACACCGGAAACACCTGGCCTCGGGTTTCAGCCGCAATCGCCCGCAACGCATCCGCCTCGGCCAGACTGGCCACCAGCGGCTTTTCGCAGATCACATGCTTGCCCGCCCGCAAAGCCCGGGCGGCGATGTCGAAATGCAGATGCGGCGGCAGGCAGATATCGACGATATCCACATCCTCCGCCGCCAGCACGCCGTCGATATCGTCCATGTAGCGCGCGCCCGAGGCCAGCAGCGGCGCGGCGCGTGCGCGGTCCAGATCGCAGACCGCCTGCACCCGGAACCGGTCCGGCACCGCCAGAAACCCATCCAGATGCTGCGCGCCGATGCCCGCGCCCAGTATGGCGACGCGCCTAGGCATCGGGCGTTCCCTCGGCCATCGCCTGCGCCCGCAGCGCGATGTCCATCACCCGGAACGTATGCGCCTGTTCGATCGCGGTCTCGGTGCGGTCCTGCACATCCGCGATCAGGCGAGGAAAATAGGGCAAGGGCACATCGCTGCAATCCATGTGTTCCACCCGGTGGTTGTTGGCCAGATACAGCTGATTGCCGCGCACACCGCGCGCGATATCGGTGTATTTGCGGATCTCGATATGACCGGCGTCGCCCAGCAGAAACAGCCGCCCGTCGCCCCAGGTGGGCAGCGCATCCGGGGTGAACCAGTCAACCCGGATATAGCCATGGCCGCGGTCGCCGGTCAGCACCATCTCGCCGTAATCCTGCATCCCGGGATGTTGCGGCAGCGTGGTGTTTTCCACCAGCGCATGGCTGATCGTCACCTGCCGGGCGCCGGTGAAGAACAGGAACTGATCCACCTGATGGCTGCCGATGTCGCACAGGATGCCGCCATAGCGGTCGCGTTCAAAGAACCAGGCGGGCCGGGTATCCAGATTCTGCCGGTGCGGGCCGATGCCCAGCACCTGTTTGACCGTGCCAATCGCGCCTTCTGCCACCAGTTGCTCGGCGCGGGCGACGGCGGGCACCTCTAGGCGTTCGCTGAAATTCACCGTCCAGATCCGCCCGGTGCGCGCCTGACAGTCCCGGATCGCCGCCAGTTGCGCCAGTGTGGTGCAGCCGGGCTTGTCGACCATCACGTCCTTGCCCGCCTGCATCGCCGCGATCGCCAGGGCCGCGCGGTCGGCGGGCACCGCCGCGATCAGGATCATGTCGATAGAGCCATCCGCCAGCAGCGCATCCTTGTCCACAGAGGGCAGATCGGGAAAATCCCGCTGAAACCGCGCGCGGGTGTCGGGCGCGCCTGCCGTCCACCAGCCCGCGCAGCTGCATCCCTGCGCCAGCATGTTGCCCAGCATTCCGTGAATATGCCGGTGATCTATGCCCAGCACCCCCAGCCTGATCGCCCTAGTCATCGGCTTTCCTTACCTCTACCCGCGCGCCGGTGCGGCCCGACTGTTCCAGCGCCTCGATCAGGCCATGCACCGCCAGCGCCGACATTCCGGTCGCCAGTGGCGCGGCACCACTGTCCAGACAGGCGGCGAAATCCGCGATCACATCGCGATGCAGCTGCGCCGAGAACGCCATCGGATCGGCGCCGGCGCCGGAGGCCGCGGTGGCGCCGATGACCTCGGAGGCGCCATCCTGACCGTCAATCTGCAACAGTCCGCGCTGCAACCGCACCGACGCCTTGTCGTAATGCAGCGCGATTTGCTCGGACCGCCCCGGATGGCTGGCGGTCGAGGCGAACAGCGCGCCGACCGCGCCATTTTCAAAGCGCAGCCCGGCGCTGACGAAATCCTCGGCCTCCATCCGGTGCAACCCGGTGGTTTCGCACATCGCGATCACATCGCGCACCGGTCCGGTGAATTGCAGCGCCAGGTCGATCGGATGGATCGCCTGGGTGATCAGCACGCCGCCGCCGTCGCGCGCGTAGCTGCCGCGCCCCGGCTCATTGTAATAGGCCTGATCGCGCCACCAGGGCAGGCTGATCTCGGCGGCCCGCAGCGCGCCGAAATCGCGCTTTGCCAGCCGGTCCCGCAGGGCAAGCGCCGGCGCGCTGGCCCGATGCTGCAACATGATCCCCAGCGGCACCTGCTGCGCCGCGCAGATCCGGCAGATGCCGGCAGCCGCCGCGTAAGTGCGTTCGATTGGCTTTTCCATCAGGATCGGCTTGCCCGCCCTGGCCAGAACCTCGACGATTCCGGCCCGCGCATCGGGCGGCGTCGTCAGGATCACGAAATCAATCTCCGGATCCGCCGCTATCGCCTGCACCGAGCCATAGATCACGGCATCCTGCGGCAGCGTGCCCGCGTGGGTCTTCAGAAATGCTGCTGCCGAGGCGTCGCTGCGGCCCAGCACACCGGCCAGCCGCACGCGGCCCGCCAGTTCGGCCAATGCCGCCGCATAGGTGCCGCCGACCATGCCAAAGCCGATCAGTGCCGCGCGCTTGATGTTCCCCGGCAATTCATCCTCCGTGCCTGTTCCTGCCAGCGTCCCGGTAACCGGGCTGTTGTACAAGCGCATTCTGCGCGATGCGGGCCGGATTTCGGAAAACCCCGTCAGCCGGTCAGCCGGTAAAACTCTGCCGCCGTGCCGCCAAACACCCGCGCTTTTTCATCGTCGCTCAGATGGGCGGTCAGCGCCTCTGCCAGCTCGTGCCAGCGCGCGTAGCTGGCCTGTAGCTGGCACACCGGCCAGTCCGAGCCCCACATCACCCGGTCCGGCCCGAACGCGGCCAGCACATGATCGGCATAGGGTTTCAGATCGTCGATGCTCCAGCCATCGCCGGCCTCTGTCACCAGCCCCGAGAATTTCAGGCAGGCCCCGGTATCGCGGGCCAGCCTGCTGATCCCCGCCGCCCAATCGTCAAACGCGCGGTCCCTGATCTGTGGCTTCATGCAATGGTCGATGACCGTCCGCATTTCAGGATAGCGGGTCAGGATCGTGTGAAAATTCGCCAGATGCCGGGGAAAGCCCAGCGCGTCGAACGTCAGGTCCAGATCGATCAGCGCGCGATAGCCCCACTGCACATCGTCGCGCAGCATCCAGTCCGTATCGGCGATGTCCTGGATCATCGGGCGCACACCGCGGAATTTCGGATGCCGCGCCAGCCGCTGCAATTGCGCCAGATCCTGGGGCCGCTCGAAATCCACCCAGCCGACCACCCCGGCCACGCTGTCGGTCGCATCGGCGATGCCCAGCATGTATTCGGTCTCGTTCACCGTGGCGGCGGCCTGAACCAGCACGGTTTTTTCGATGCCGAACCGCGCCAGATGCCCGGCCAGATCGGCAGGGCCGTAGGCGCGCGACAGGATCGCATCGTCCTTTGGCATCCAGTCGTAGTCGCCCCGCGCCGGGTTCCAGTAATGCTGATGCGCGTCGATCTTCACTTTCTTTGCCCCCTATCCGACCGGCGCGTCCGCGCGCATCAGACCGGCGTCCTTGAGCTCGGCCCACAGGGCGGGCGGCATCGCGGCCCCGGCCGCGCGCAGGTTGGAGTCCATCTCATTCACGCCCTGCCCGCCGGGGATCATCGACACGACACAGGGATGCAGCAGCGGAAACTGGAACGCCGCATCCACCAGCCGGACGCCATGCGCCTGGCACACCGCCTGAATCCTGCCGACTTTTTCAAGGATTTCCGGCGGCGCGACTTCGTATTGAAAAAACGCCCCCGGCACCGGCCCGGTTGCCAGAATGCCCGAATTATACGGCCCGCCCAGCACGATCCCGATGCCGCGTTCCTCGCAGAGCGGCAGAAAGCTTTCCAGCGCCTCCTGCTCCAGCAGGGTATAGCGCCCGGCCAGCAGGAACATGTCGTAATCGCCGCGCTCGGTCAGTTGCTGGCAGACCTCCCATTCGTTGACCCCGGCGCCGAACGCCTTGATCACGCCCTGATTGCGCAGCTTTTCCAGCGCGTGATAGCCGCCCGCCATCAGCTGGTCGACCTTGGCATCCACATTGGCGCGGCTGCCCTGGTTGGGCACGTCGATGTCATGGGCAAACAGCATGTCGATCCGGTGCGTGCCCAGCCGTTCCAGCGAGAACTCGATGGACCGCATCACACCGTCATAGGAATAGTCGTATTCCTCGCGCCGGGCGGGCACCTCGAACCATTTGCCGAACCCGTCGCGATCCTCGGGCGCGCACGGGTGCAGCAGCCGCCCGACCTTGGTGCTGAGCACATAGTCATCGCGCGGCTTGTCGCGCAGAAACCGGTTCAGCCGGGTTTCCGACAGCCCCAGCCCGTAAAGCGGCGCGGTGTCGTAATAGCGCACGCCCGCCTGCCAGGCGCGTTCCAGAATCGCATGCGCATCCTCGTCGCTGATCGCGCGGTAAAGGTTGCCCAGCGGCGCGCTGCCAAAGCCAAGTTCGGTAAAGGTCAGACCGCCATTGCCCAGGCGGTCCCAGTGCCGTGTTTTCAAAGCCATGTCATCCTCCAGACTATTGCCGCCAGTCTATCCGATTAAGGTTTGGACTGCACCCCTGACCCCGGTTAACCTGAACCGGCATTTCAAGATCGGGGTTAACCGGATGAGCAATTTCAGACGGGTGTTCGGGGCAGGCAAACCGGTGATCGGCATGGTGCATTTCGGCGCCCTGCCCGGCGCGCCGCTATACGATGCCGCCGCCGGGCTGGACGGGCTGATCGAGGGGGCCCGCGCCGATCTGCACGCCTTGCAGGCCGCCGGGTTCGACGCCGTCATGTTCGGCAATGAAAACGACCGCCCCTACGAGTTTCAGGCCGACACCGCCGCGACCGCGACCATGGCCGCGATCATCGGCCAGCTTCGGGCCGAGATCACGGTTCCTTTCGGTGTCAACGTGTTGTGGGATCCCCGCAGCAGCATCGCGCTGGCCGCCGCCACCGGCGCGCGGTTCGTCCGCGAGATATTCACCGGCAGCTATGCCAGCGACATGGGCCCCTGGACGCCCGACGCGGGGGCGGCGATGCGCTATCGCAACCGGCTGGGGGCCCGCGATCTGGCGATGCTGTACAACGTCTCGGCCGAATTCGCCGACAGCCTGGACCGCCGGTCCCTGCCCGACCGCGCCCGGTCCGCCGTCTTTTCGTCGATTCCCGACGCGGTGCTGGTCTCGGGCCAGATCACCGGCGAGGCCGCGGCGCCTGGCGATCTGGAGGCGGTGAAATCGGTGCTGCCCGACACCCCGGTGCTGGCCAACACCGGCGTCAGACACGACACCGTCGCCGACGTGCTGCGGATTGCCGATGGCTGCATCGTCGGCTCTTCGCTGAAGATCGGTGGCGACACCTGGAATGCGGTCGATCCCGCCCGCGCCGCCGATTTCATGGACCGCGCCCGCGCGGCGCGGGGCGGCTGATGCGCACCCGTCTGAAGGCCGATCTGCTTGATCTGATGATGATCCCCGGGCTGTCCGGGCATGAAGACCGGGTGCGCCACGCCATCAGGGCGCGCCTGACCAAGATTGGCGTGGCCAGCCGGTCCGACCGGCTTGGCAACCTGATCGCGACATTTCCGGGCGACGCCGATGCGCCCTCGGTGATGCTGTTCACCCATATGGATCAGCTTGGCTTTATCGTGCGCAGGATCGATGCGGACGGCGGCATCCGGGTGCATCGCATGGGCGGCGTGCCCGAACGCGCGCTGGCCAGCCAGGCGGTGCTGTTGTGCGGCACCCAGGGCGATGTCCCCGGCCTGATCGCCAACAAATCCCACCACAGCACCGCGCCGGAGGAAAAATACCAGGTGGTGCGCGCCCCCGATCTGCGCATCGATACCGGGCATGACTCAAGGTCCGAGGTCGAGGCGGCGGGCATCCGCATCGGCTGTCCGGTGGTCTATCGGCCGCAAGCGGCTGAAATGGCGGGCGGTCGCATCGCCGGGACCAGCGTCGATGATCGCGCGGGCTGCGCCGTACTGATCGAGATCGGGCGCGCTTTGGCCAGCCGCGAGGCCGGTCCGACCGTGCATCTGGTCTGGTCGGTGCAGGAAGAATTCAACCTGCGCGGCGCCGTGGTGGCGGCGCAAACCTTGCGCCCCGACATCGCCATTCAGATCGACCTGATGCTGGCCAGCGACAGCCCCGACATGGCCGATCACGGCGATATGCGGCTTGGCGGCGGCCCCGGCATCAGCCTGTATTCGTTCCACGGGCGCGGCACCCTGAATGGCGTGATCCCGCATCCCGCCATGGTGCAGCTTTTTGAAACCGCCGCGCAAACCGCCGCCATTCCGCTGCAGCGCAGCGCCCAGGTCGGGGTGCTGACCGATCTTAGCTATGTGCAACTGGTCGGCGCGGGCGTCGCCAGCATCGATATCGGCTTTCCGCTGCGCTATTCGCATTCCTCGCAGGAAATGTGCGATCTGGCCGATCTGGAGGCGCTTGGCGCCCTGATCCTGGCCGCGTTGCCGCGGATTACCCCTGATTTTCCGCTGGACCGCGAGTGAGCATGTACACGCTTGGCATCGATATTGGCACGTTTGAATCCAAGGGCGTTCTGGTGGATGCAACCGGCGCCATCATCGCCCGGGCCGCGCAGCCGCATGACATGATCGTGCCGCAGCCCGGCTGGGCCGAACACCGGCCCGATCAGGACTGGTGGGGCGATTTCGTCGCGATTGCAAAGGCTTTGCTGGCGCAAAGTGGTATTGAGCCGGCGCAGATCAAGGCTGTCGCCAGCAGCGCCATCGGTCCGTGCATGTTGCCCGTGGATGCCAGCGGCGCGCCGCTGATGAACGGCGTGCTTTACGGTGTCGACACCCGCGCCGCCGCCGAGATCGAGACCCTGACCGCGCGCATCGGCGCGGATGTGATCCTTGAGCGTTGCGGCAACGCGCTGACCTCGCAATCGGTCGGCCCCAAGATCCTGTGGCTGAAAAACGCCCGCCCCGAGCTTTACGCCAGAACCGAAAAGGTTCTGACCTCAACGTCTTATCTGGTCTGGAAGCTGACCGGCGAGTATGTGATCGACCATTACACCGCCGCCAGTTTCAGCCCGCTTTATGACGTGGACCGGCTGGACTGGACCGACGCGCTCGGCCCCGAGATCCTGCCGCTAGACAAACTGCCGCGCCTGCTGTGGTCCACCGAAATCGCCGGACACATCACCGCGCTCGCCGCCGCCGAAACCGGACTGGCGCCCGGCACGCCGGTCACTGCCGGCACGATCGATGCCGCCGCCGAGGCGGTCAGCGTCGGGGTGCAGAATTCCGGCGACATGATGATGATGTATGGCTCGACCATCTTCATCATCACCCTGACCGATACCCGCATCCGCGACGCGCGGCTGTGGTATGCGCCCTGGCTGACGCCTGGCGTTCATGCCGCGATGGCGGGCCTTGCCACGTCGGGCACGCTGACGCACTGGTTTCGCGACCGCTTCGCCCGCGAGCTGCCGCGCGAGCAGGCCTTTCGGATGCTCGCCGCCGAGGCCGAAGCCTCGCCGCCCGGTGCCAACGGGCTGATCCTGCTGCCGTATTTCTCGGGCGAGCGCAGCCCGATCCACGACACCAACGCCAAGGGCAGCTTTTTCGGGCTGAACCTGACCCACAGCCGCGGCGACATGTACCGCGCCCTGATCGAAGGCATCGCCTGCGGCACCAACCACGTTGTCGAAACTTTCGACGATGTGGGCCAGCCCCCGCAGCGGCTGCTGGCCGTCGGCGGCGGCACCAAGAACCGGCTGTGGCTGCACGCCACCAGCGACATTTCAGGGCTCGACCAGATCCTGTGTGAAAACACCAGCGGCGCCAGCTATGGCGACGCGTTCCTTGCCGCTGTCGCCATCGGCGCCGCGCAACCCGGCGACATAGCCGCCTGGAACCCCACCGCCGAGACCATTACCGCCCAGCCGAAACCGATTTATGACCGGCACTACCGCCTGTTCCGCCGCCTGTATGAACAGACCAAAGACATCGCGGCGGAGCTGTCTTCATCTTTGGTCTGAAAATACTCAACCCGCGATGCCGGAGGCAGCGCAAACAAAAATGCGGCGCACGGAACGTGCGCCTCAATTCGGTCAAACCTATTTCACCGCGCCCGACGCCATGCCCTTGATGATATAGCGTTCCAGCACGATGCCGATGACGATCAGCGGGATGATCGCGCTGGCCGACAGCGCCGCCATCGACCACCAGTTGATGCCCTGGCTTCCGGTCTGGCTGGCCACCATCACCGGCAGGGTCTTGGCGTCGGTCGAGGTCAGAAGGGCCGCGAAGAAATACTCGTTCCAGGTCAGCACCAGGCTCAGGATGAATGCCGCCACCATGCCCGGCAGCGCAATCGGCAGCACGATCGTCGCGAACGCCCCCCAGATCGACAGCCCGTCCACCAGCGCCGCCTCTTCCAGTTCCACCGGAATGGCGCGGAACTGGTCCTGCATGATCCAGATCACGATCGGCAGCACCGTCAAAGTATACAGCAATATCAATCCGATACGCGTATCCAGCAGCGCCAGTTCCTTGTACAGAACCAGAAACGGCAGCGCCAGAACCACCGGCGGCAGGATCAGCTGGCTGAGGAAGAAGAACGAGATATCCGGGTTGCGCATGAAGCCGAATTTATAGCGGAACCGCGACAGCCCATAGGCTGCCATCGAGCCCAGCACCACCGCCAGGGCCGAGGACGCCACCGCGGAAATCGTTGAATTCGTGAACCTTTTCAGGAACTCCTCGCGCACGGTGCTTTCGGTGTTGATGGTGTCGGGCGACAGGCCCAGCGATTTCCAGCCGCGCCATTGCGGGGTGTAGTCCCAGAACGGGATCATGTTGCCCTTCATCACGTCGGGCGCGATCTTGAACGATGTGGTGAAGGTCCAATAGATCGGAAACAGGCAGATCAGCGTCCAGAACAACAGGATGCCATAGATCGCCAGCCGCCCGGTGAACCAGCGCGCCTTATGGGCCAGATCGCGATCAGTGTCGTGGAATATCTGGGTGTCTGCCACGTCAGTACCTCGGGTTCATCCAGCGGTCGACCGCCTTCATGAAGATGGTGATCGCGATGACGATCAGCACCAGATAGACGATCGCCAGCAGCGTGCCATAGCCCACGTTCGAGCGGTCGCGGTATTCGCGGAAAATGAAGCTGGTCACTGAATCCGTCGCGCCGCCGGGGCCGCCCGAGGTGACGTTGATGATGATGTCGGCAAGCTTTAGCTTGAAAATGATGCGGATCAGGATCGCGGTGATGCTGACCGGCAGCATCAGGGGAAACGTCACCTCCCAGAAGCCGCGCCAGGGGCTGGCGCCGTCGACGCGGGCGGCCTCTTGCACCTCGCGCGGGATCGCCTGCAGTCCGGCAAGGATCATGATCATCATGAACGGAATGAAGGTCCAGGCATCCATGATCATGATCGTGACGCGGGCGATTTCGGGGCTGCCGAAAAAGGACGGCGTGTCCCAGCCCAGCCAGCGTGCCAGCCGCGCCAGCGGGCCGAACCGGGCCTCCATCATCGATTTGCCGACCATCCACGACACCGCGACGGGCGACAGCATCAGGGGCATCAGGAACGCCACCCGAAAGAATTTGCGCGCCCGGATTTCGCTGGCCAGGATCAGCGCCAGACCGAAGGCGATCGCATATTCCACCAGGATCGCCAGCGTGTAATACACCATGTTTTTCAGGGCGTTCCAGTAAAACGGATCGCCCCACATCTGGCGTATGTTGTCCAGACCGTTGAACTGCCGCCCATCGGGGGACGCCAGGTTCCAGTCCGAAAACGCGATGCCCAGCGCGAAGATCAGCGGAAACACCACCATCGCCACGACGAACAGCACCGCGGGCAGTACGAACAGCGTGCGCTTGCCCTGTTCGCCATTGCGCACCACCTGCGCGATGCACAGGCAGGCCGCCCACAGGATGTAGGCATAGAGCGCCGGGCGCCAGGTTTCGAAGGTCAGCGCCATGGCGCCGCTTTGCGCCAGGAACAGCAGGGCAAAGGTCGCCGCCAGAACCGCCGCCGAGCCCCAGATCAGCAGCTTGCCCAGCAGCAGGCGTGCGGGCGTGATCTCGTCGCTGGTGACGACGTGCAAGAGGTCTCCCTGGGTGCTCATGGCCGCGATGTTAGCGCCCGCATCCGGCGCTGTTAAGCCGCTAAATCGTCAACCCGGGCCGATGCAAGGCAGGGTATGGCGGCGTCATACCGGTGGGAAATCAGTCCTCGTTGATGTCTCGGTCCCAGACCTTGATCTGGCCCTTGCGCACCCCGACCGCCCAGCGCAGCAGGATCCAGGCGACAACCGAAATAACCGCGAACACCACCAGCAGTCTGGGCAGCGACGCCGCCATCCACAGCGCGGGTCCGCCCCCGATCAGCAGGATCAGCCCCGTCACCCCCGCCCCCAGCGCAAAGCCGAGAAAGACGAACACCGGCAGCAGGACCTCAAGAATTGCCAGACCCAGCGCCAAAGCGACCCAGACCCACCAGAGCCCCCACATCAGCCGCGCCCCTTCAGCATCCTGAACGCATCGCCAAACGCTTCCAGCGCGCTGGCGGGCACAACAACGGTCTGCTTGCCCGCCCCGGAACCCAGCGCCGTCAGCGCCTCGACCTGTTTCAGCGCCACCTGGTACTGCGCGGCCTCGATTCCGTTCTCGGCAATCGCCTTGGCCACGACGCCGGTGGCATAGGCTTCGGCATCGGCCTGCACGCGCCGCGCCTTGGCGACCTGTTCGGCAGCGTAAAGCTCGGCATCGGCGTTCAGCTCGACAGCCCGTTTGCTGCCTTCGGCCTTGGTCACCTGCGCCCGGCGTTCGCGTTCGGCGTTCAGCTGTTGCAGCATCGCGTCGCGGGTCGCCTGATCCAGGTTCACGTCGAGAATTTCGGCCCGCGTCACCTCGATCCCCCAGTCGTCCACCGCGTCCTCGACGCTTGTCTTGATGGTGGTAATCAACTGGTCACGGTTGGCCTGAACCTCGTCCAGATCCATCTTGCCGATCTCGGCACGCACAATACCGGCGACAGTGGTGGCAATGGCGGCATCCACGTCACGGATGCGGTAGACGGTCTTTTCCGGCTCGATGATGCGGTAAAACACCGAGGTATCCACCTGAACCAGCACGTTGTCCTTGGTAATCGCGTCCTGGCTGGCGGTGGGCAGTTGCCGCTCCAGGATGGAAATCTTGTGCGCCACGCGGTCCAGAAACGGAATGATCAGGTTGATGCCGGGGCCAAGCACCGCGCGCAGACGGCCAAAGCGTTCGACCACATGCTTTTCGGACTGCGGAACGATCCGTACGCCCAGATACAGGGCCAGCAGCAGCAGGACGGCAAGCAGAACAAGCGGCAGGTTTTCTTCGCCGATCGAGCGTAACAGGGTCTCAAAATCCATATCGAATTACCTCTGACTGTTCAGCCGGTTGCAGCTGCGCCTCGCGGCTGCCCCGGCCTTCCGAACACTCATAACATACCGGAATCGGCTGTGCGATCCGTTAGCGTGGGCCTGCACTGACGATTTGTGCCGCCCCGGCGTTGCCCGAGACCGGCAGCGGGCCTATCCTGACGGCATGCCCGCCCTTTGCCGCGATTGCCTGACCACGTTTGAGACCGGCAGCCGTTGCCCGGCCTGCCGATCCCCGCGCATAACGGCGCATCCCGAACTGTTCGAGCTTTCCATCGCCCATATGGATTGCGACGCCTTCTATGCCAGCGTCGAGAAACGCGACAATCCGGAACTGCGCGACAAGCCGGTGATCATCGGCGGCGGACGGCGCGGGGTGGTCAGCACCGCCTGCTACATCGCGCGCATCAAGGGCGTGCGGTCCGCCATGCCGATGTTCAAGGCGCTGAAGCTGTGCCCCGAGGCGGTGGTCGTGCGCGGGCGGATGGAGACCTATGTTCAGGTGTCCCGGCAGGTGCGCGCGCTGATGGAGGAACTGACGCCGGCGATCGAACCCCTGTCGCTGGACGAGGCGTTCCTCGATCTGTCCGGCACAAGGCGGCTGCACG
>Ga0316207_10002818_pt1 | contig 17147 bp, 11 predicted proteins | sample 6weekpyrite_MG_FD_204943 | JGI IMG/M metagenome (GOLD analysis project Ga0316207, IMG submission 204943) | Microbial mat bacterial communities from mineral coupon in-situ incubated in ocean water Damariscotta River, Maine, United States -... | ecosystem: Environmental > Aquatic > Marine >...
AGTATCAGCAGCAAGCTTACGCGCAACATGGGTCATTTTAACGCCGAAGATCCCAATGACTGACGCAGCTAATAAAAAGGCAACTATAAGAATATATAGAGGAGCATCATTAAAATTAATCATACATACCACTTACCAATAATTTGAGGTGTACGTATAACATGGTTACAAAACATTATAAGTTAACTATTTTTGATCTGGCCAAACAATATGATAAATATTATTTTTACCTGATTTTTTCACTTCATACATTAAATCATCAACTTGTTTAATCATATCACGGCTTGATTCCATTACTTCATTATACGTCACTACACCAATACTGAATGTCACCGGCCAATTATTTTCCTGCATTACTCCAAGTAATTCATCTTGAAGTTTCTTTAACATCGGTAAAGCAGATTCACTTTCTAACATGGGCAACATCACTGAAAATTCATCACCACCTAAGCGGGCTGCAAAATCAGAACCTCGAATACTTGATAATAAAGTCTGACTTACCTTAATTAGAAGTTCATCACCGATATCATGCCCCATCGTGTCATTCACATATTTAAAATTATCTAAATCAAGATAAGCAATAGCAAGTGGCTCGGGGTATCGTTTGCTTCGAGCATATTCACGTTCAAGTTGTTCCAGAAAAAAACGTCGATTTGCTAAACCAGTTAAGGGGTCCGTGTCTGCAAGCATTTCTTCAAGAATAAGTTTCTCATGCACAATTAATAGCAATACCATAATAATGAGAAAGAAAGCTAATCTAACAACCGTATTCCAAATCGGTATTAACATTGCAGTATAGTCGCTACCCGCAGCTAAATCAGCACTAAGCCAAATTACAGCTGAAGCGGCCGCAACAAAAAAACCAACACGTTTACCACCATACCATGCTGCCATCATTATAGGCATTGTATAAAATACAGAAAAAGAGAGTTCTGGACCTATAAGATAATCTAAAATTCCTAATAAAATACTTAAAAGTAATGTAAGCAGAAGACAATTCTGGTTAGTCATAGCATCAAAATAGTTATTTAAATATTTCAACAAGTTAATACTCTTCCATTAATATTATATCGAGAATAAATTGCGTAATTTTTCTCATCCCATATTAGTTCAAACTAATTTAAATAATAGACTTATTTTCGAATAAACTATCTAACAGATTTTTTTGTTGCCTTAAATGTAGAACGAGTAGAAGATATATGTATTGGAAAAATTAAATTGTATACATAAGAACAAAGGAAATTAACAATTTTGAGTTGTGTCTTAATATATTACTTACACGATTCATTTCACACATAAATTATGCATTTCATTAATTAATATGTAGTTGGAGAAGATTATGGCAAAGTTAACTTTTTTTGGTGCAACTGAAGGTGTTACTGGATCTGCATATTTATTGGAAACTGAAGAAACAACTGTTTTATTGGAATGTGGTCTTTTTCAGGGGAGTCGTGAAGAAGAAAAATCCAATGATGAAGATTTTCCATTTAGTATTAGTGCGATCGATGCTGTTGTCCTATCCCACGCTCATCTGGACCACTCTGGACGACTACCTAAATTAGTAGCCGATGGCTATGACGGTCCAATCTTTATGACTTATCCAACAGATGATTTACTTGAGATATTACTTAAAGATGCAGCATCATTAGAGCAACGCGATGTTGAATGGGAAAATAAACGCCGTTGTCGTGCGGGTAAGCGAGAAATAGAACCTATATATACTATTGATGACGTAGAAGCAGCACTAGCAATGTGTGTTAGTTTTGATTATGGACAGCGCCATGAAATAGCAAATGGAGTAGAAGTACGTTTCAATGATGCAGGTCATATCCTTGGATCATCTATTGTCGAAATATTTATTCGTGAAGGCGACTCTGAGAAAAAACTGGTGTTCTCTGGTGATCTCGGCAACAGTTGTGCAGCATTATTACGTGATCCTGAGGCTATAAAAAAAGCCGATATATTACTTATGGAATCTACCTATGGAGATCGCAATCATTTACCGATGGATGAAACTCTGGAAGAGTTTGAAAATATTATTGCAGAAGCATCAAAAAATGGAGGTAACATTCTGATTCCATCGTTTGCTGTAGGCCGAACTCAGGAAATAATTTTCCGACTTGGTGAGTTATACCAAAAAGGAAAGTTAAGACATCAAGCTGTATACCTTGATAGTCCTATGGCCATTGCTGTTACTGAAATCTATCACCGTTACCAGAATATTTTCAATCACGAAGATGTCAGTTCAATACGACAAGGTAAAACAGGCAGTTTACATACCTTTTTGCCTGTACTGCGTTATTCGTCTTCCACAGAGGAATCCATGGCTCTTAACAGGATTGAGGCAGGTGCTATTATTATTGCCGGAAGTGGTATGTGTAATGGTGGCCGGATACGTCATCACTTCAAACATAATTTATGGAAACGTAACGCTCATGTCGTTATCGTTGGCTATCAAGCTATGGGTACTCCCGGTCGTGCACTTGTCGATGGCGCCAAAACATTTCGAATGGGTAATGACGAAATAGCTGTCAAAGCGGCTATTCATACATTAGGTGGTTTTTCAGCGCATGCCAGTCAATCTCAACTTATTGATTGGGTAAATAATTTTACTAAACCTCACCCAAATCTCTATCTTATACATGGTGAAACTGAAGCAAAAAAGGTATTAAAAGAGCGGCTTTCTCAAGAAGGCTGGTCCGCAAAAATTCCCCATTCAGGTGAAACTATTACATTTTAAACAATGAATACAACAAAAAATGGTGACATCTAATGACGATACCTGAAATTCCAGAGCAAGTTTTTCCCACTGCAGAGGATGATGTTTGTGCTGCCAAACTCGGGCCGGATACTCCTCAAACCCGTTCGCATTCCTATAGTCTTGCCTATACGGATGAAAATTTTCTACTTCGGGATGAGCTTCGCCCAGTACGACTTCAGTTAGAACTGCTTAAGCCAGAATTAATACAGCAGGAAAATAACATTCATTCCACGATTGTTGTCTTTGGTAGTGCCCGCATCCCGGATGCGAAAACAGCCTCTGAACGTTTGCAGCATGCTGAAGCATTGGCTATGGCCAGTCCTTCTGATTCGACTTTGGAGCACAAGGTAGAGATTGCCAAACGTGTCCTCGCCAAGTCAATTTACTATGACGAAGCAAGGGAGCTTGGGGGTATGATCACTGTAGATTCGCAACAAGCTGGAAAGTGCGAATTGGTGGTCATTACAGGTGGAGGTCCTGGTATTATGGAAGCGGCCAATCGCGGTGCCATGGATGCCGAAGGGAAAAGCATAGGGCTAAATATTGTTTTGCCATTCGAGCAACAACCTAATGCCTATATCACACCGGAACTTTGTTTTCAGTTTCACTATTTTGCTATTCGTAAAATGCATTTCCTCAAACGTGCCATAGCATTGGTTGCATTTCCTGGTGGTTTTGGCACGTTAGATGAACTTTTTGAAACCTTAACTCTTGTGCAGACTAAAAAGGTCAAACCGGTACCCATATTATTGTTTGGCAGAGAATATTGGGAGCGCATTATTAATTTTGAAGCTATGGTTGATGAAGGTACCATCGATAAACATGATCTGGATTTATTTCAGTATGTCGAGACCGCAAATGAAGCGTGGGAAGTGATCCAAACATTTCAATTAAAGAAAGAGAATTACTAGACTTTAGGCTGCTCGATTCTATTTAAATGGGTAAGTTATTTTCATTTCTTTTTCTTAGTAATATTGGTATTAGAAGCTACTTGAAATTATGCCGTGTAACTTTTTTCAATATTTAACGCCGATAGCTCTTAATAGCTAGTAACCATTCAGCGTCTGTAATAGAGTGACATAGACAAAATATTGATAGGTAAATGTTTAGTTATGGATGGAATCTGGTTAGATTTAAACACGTTGCATGCCTTTAATCCGCAACGGCTTCTTGAGTTGGATATGCTCTTCCGTCTTGGTCTGCAAATATTACTCCTGGCCGCTTCGGCATTTTTCTCTGGTTCTGAGACAGCGCTATTTTCACTATCGCGACTTGACTTGCAACAATTACGACAAGAACGTAACAAACGCTTCGATACTCTGCAGGTATTATTGGAACGACCTCGCCAATTAATTATTTCTATTCTCTGTGGCAATGAAATAATTAATATTGCAGCAGTGGCGAATATGACCGGGATATTAGTCATACTGTTTGGTACAGAGTTGGGAAGTGTGCTAAATATTTTGGTAATGGTTCCATTATTATTATTGTTTGGTGAGGTGACACCAAAAACCATAGCCGTTTCCGATCCTGTAAAAGTCAGCACTCGGCTCATTGCTTTACCGTTAAGTTACTGGGTCAAGCTTATAGCTCCTTTTCGTTGGGTTATTCGTTTGATCTCCGATCGACTTACTACCTTGCTTGTAGGTGAAGAGACCGCAACGGAAAACATCCTTCGAGTAGATGAATTTCGCACACTAGTAGATGAGATTGTCAAAGGTGGTGAGCTAAGCGCAAGAGAACGTTCACTTATTTATAACCTAATCGAAGCAGGCAATATCGAGGTAATCGAAATCATGATTCCTCGCACTCAAACAGTATTTATAGATGCAAACACTTCTGTTACAGAAATCGTTGAACAGGTTAGAACTCTACACTATACCCGATTGCCAGTATTCCGTGAGAGCAGGGATAACCTGGTAGGATTTATACATGCCGAAGATATACTGCAGCGGGTGCTGGATGACACAGATTTCAATGCTTTGAAAATTGAGGATATCCTGCGACCAGCGGTCATTGTGCCCCCCACCAAGAAAGTGGATGAAATGTTTGATTTCTTTCAGAATCACAAGGTCCAGGCAGCAGCAATATTAAACGAATTTGGAGGTATTGATGGTCTGGTGACCTTAAAAGGCTTACTCAACTTCGTCTTTGGAAAGATCACACCAGAAACTGCACCGCAAGCCTATACTCAGATAGCGGAGAATGAGTTTGAAGTGGTAGGGGATATGAAGTTAGCGGCCTTTAATGATCTTACACATTTTGGAATTAGCGATAGGCGTATGACGACCATAAGTGGCGTCATGCTGCGGGCATTAGACAGACTCCCTCAGGTGAATGATGAAATTATAGTTGAAGGTGTGAATATGACTGTGCTTAAAATGGATGGGCATAGGATAGCAAGGTTACGGGTAAGCAAGGGTGGAGGTTCAGTGGGGAGTAAAGAGAGTCAGGAATCGGCTACTCATGAAAACAAAGGCAATAATGAATTATCGGGGAAAGACTAATGGATATAGTACTGATTGTAATGGCTATGGTGGCCTTGCTCCTGTTACAGGGCTTTTTTTCCGGTTCAGAAATTGCGCTAGTACATGCAGATCGACTGAAGTTACAACATCTGGCCAATAAAGGACATCGCGGAGCTGCCTTAATTTTGAAGTTGTTTCACAAGCCCGAGGTATTACTGGGGACAACTCTGGTGGGCACAAACGTATCGGTCGTGGTGCTCACCACGCTAAGTACGATATTGATGATTCGATTCTTCGGTGAATATGGTGGTTTATATGCATTTCTAATATTTACACCATTGTTCCTTATTTTTGGTGAAGTCGTGCCAAAGAGCGTGTATCAGCAAAAGGCTGATCTATTGGCCCTCATTGTCATATACCCCCTACACTTTTTCTCATGGTTATTTTACCCCGCAGTGTTAGTGTTCACATGGGTAGCACGCAGGGTAGCACGTCTAGCAGGTGTGGAAATCGCATCAAGGGAGCTTTTCATTCATCGCGAACAGATACGTACAGTCATTGAAATGGCTGAACAAGGCGCTGATATCGATGTGTTTGACCGCGATCGTATTATGCGGGTTACACGTTTTGCTGATATGACAGTGGGTCAGGCAATGATTCCCATCTCCGAGATGACGACACTCAGTAATGATAAAACCACTCAGGATGCAGTTCGTAAGGCAAGGCAAAAAGCCCATTTTCGTTTGCCTGTGTATGAGGGAGAGCACAATAAAATAATCGGCAGCGTGAATTTTACAATGTGGGATCTCATGGATCCGCAGTTGATTGATAAACCCCTCTCTGCTCTTATCAAGCCGGCTTACTATGTTACGGCTAATCAACTATTGGACGAACTATTGCCTGAATTACAACAACGACATGATCATATGGCTATCGTCGTTGATGAATTTGGCTCAGCCATTGGTATGATCACCATAGAGGATATTCTTGAAGAGATTGTCGGTGATGTTATTAATGTTGGTTATACTTTTGAGGGCCACCTTCCAAGACATAAATATAGTATTAAAGAGCTAGAGAAAGGTGTATATCTGATGAATGGCCGCATGCCCACTACTGAAGCAAGTGCAGTACTTGGTGTTACCTTGCCAACGGCAGAAGCACATACTATTGGCGGGATGGTGATTTCGCATCTTCATCATCTTCCTAAAGAAGGTGAATATGTTCTTCATGCAGGCTACCGATTTCTGGTAGAGAAGACGACGGACCGGGGTATTGAAAAACTCCGTGTCGAGAAATATAGCTAATGTTTTCTATCTACATAGGTGGGGATTATCAATCGAGGGCAATTTATATGGAATAATAAGCATTTGAGATAGTGTTTTTCATCAGCACTTAGATAGTAATCACTTAAATATCATTATGCATAGGGCCATTTCCAGTCGCGAATCTCGGGTATATCTTGCCCATGTTTTGTGATGTATTGTTTGTGCTCGATCAGCTTATCGCGCAAAAACTGTTTTAGATGAGCTGCCTTGTACCCTAGTGCCGGCACCCGATCAATCACGTCACCAACCAGGTGGAAGCGGTCAAGATCATTTAATACAGCCATATCAAATGGCGTTGTTGTGGTACCTTCTTCTTTGTACCCGCGGACGTGTAAGTTTTTATGGTTGGTACGGCGGTAGCAGAGGCGATGGATAAGATATGGATAACCATGGAAGGCAAAAATGACCGGCTTGTCAGTGGTGAACAAGGTATCGAAGTCTTTGTCAGTCAGGCCATGTGGATGCTCCTCCCTGGGTTGCAAGGTCATCAGATCGACGATATTAATCACCCGTATTTTAACTTCCGGGACATGCTGTCTCAGCAAGTCCACAGCGGCGAGGGTTTCCAGTGTTGGTACATCACCGGCACAGGCCATGACCACATCGGGTTCACCATCCTGATCGTTGCTGGCCCATTGCCAAATTCCAATACCGGCGCTGCAATGCTTGATAGCATCATCCATGTCCAGCCACTGTGGCTGGTTTTGTTTGCCAGCGATAATGACATTGATAAAATCACGGCTGCGCAGGCACTTATCGGTAATGTTCAATAATGTGTTGGCATCCGGAGCCAGAAACACACGAATGATGTCGGACTTTTTGTTAATCACCAGGTCAATAAAGCCCGGGTCCTGGTGAGAAAACCCGTTATGGTCCTGCCGCCATACATGAGAAGTTAACAAGTAATTCAACGAAGCAATCGGGCGTCGCCAGGGGATCTCTTTACTGACCTTTATCCATTTCGCATGCTGATTAAACATCGAGTCAACTATATGAATAAAAGCTTCGTAGCAAGAAAAGAGACCATGACGCCCGGTTAGGAGGTAACCTTCCAGCCAGCCCTGGCAGGTATGTTCAGAAAGGATTTCCATCACCCGGCCGTCAGGTGAGAGGTGATCATCCTCCGGTAGAGTCTCCGCCATCCAGGTACGATCGGTGACCTCGAACAGTGCTCCTAAGCGGTTGGAGGCGGTTTCATCTGGTCCCATGACGCGGAAATTGCGGTTATCCATATTGCGCTTCATTACATCACGCAGGAATTCTCCCATTACCCGTGTCGACTCAGCCGTGGTGTGTCCTGGTGTTTTTACTTTCACTGCGTAGTCGCGATAGTCAGGTAATTTGAGATCCCTCAGTAGCTGTCCGCCGTTTGCATATGGATTGGCACCCATGCGCCGTTGTCCCTCAGGGATGAGTTCCCGAAATTCTGACTGGAGATATCCCGTGTCATCGAACAGTTCTTCGGGCCGGTAACTTTTCAGCCAGGTCTCCAGAAGCTTGAGATGTTTAGGGTTATACACCATATCGGAGAAAGGTACCTGGTGAGAACGCCAGTAATCTTCTGTTTTTTTGCCATCAACATCCTTTGGACCCGACCAGCCTTTTGGACTGCGCAAAATGATCATGGGCCATACTGGCCGCTTCAGGTTGCCATTGCTGCGAGCCTCATTTTGAATTGTCTTAATTTCAGCAACAATTGCATCAAGTGTGGAAGCCATCTTCTGGTGCATCTCGACTGGATCCGAACCCTCGACAAAGTAGGGCTTGTAACCATAGCCGATAAAGAGGTTCTTGAGTTCATCGTGTCCAAGTCGAGCGAGCAGCGTGGGGTTAGCGATTTTGTAACCATTGAGATGCAAAACGGGGAGTACTACGCCATCACGTTGTGGGTTGAGGAATTTATTGGAATGCCAGGAGGTCGCCAATGGTCCAGTCTCTGCCTCACCATCTCCAACCACGCAACATACCAGTAGGTCCGGATTGTCAAAGGCAGCGCCATAAGCATGAGTTAGAGCATAGCCCAGTTCACCGCCTTCATGAATAGAACCGGGTGTTTCAGCTGTGACATGGCTGCCAATTCCACCGGGAAAAGAAAACTGCTTGAACAATTTTTTCATGCCATCAATATCGGTAGAAATATTTGAATAAAACTCGCTGTAACTTCCTTCCAGCCAGGTGTTTGCAACCAGACCGGGGCCACCGTGTCCCGGTCCGGCAATGTAGATCATATTGAGATCATGGTTTTTGATGATGCGGTTACAGTGGGCATATATAAAGTTCAGACCAGGGGTCGTACCCCAATGCCCAAGTAGCCGGGGTTTCACATGTTCTTTTTTCAGCGGTTCATGAAGTAACGGGTTGTTGAGCAAGTATATTTGACCAACGGACAAATAATTTGCGGCACGCCAGTAGGCGTCTATTTTGCGTAATTGTTCGGCATCCAGAGTTTCAGATATTGTTGTAACCGTATTTGTCATGGAAGTTCCCTCTTATTAGCTTAAAGCAAGTTGCTAGAACACGTTGCGTTAAATAATTTTCTATCCGTTAAAACTATAAGTTAAGCAACAGATCCTTAGTTCGTCCAGTCACAAAATAATGAAATGTGGTTTTATTCTAAGAGCTAAATCGAACATAAAACTATAGTGTCAGGTCTGTGTATTAACAAGGGAAGCATATATACTTTTTAAAATAATCAGTTTGTAGTTGCTGAGATTATCAGCATCGTATTTTTACAGTTACGCTCGATCAGAATGAAAATAACAGCCGAGGGGGGAACGTTATGGTTTCCGTTAAAAAGATAGTCCTGGATGTGCTTAAACCCCATCAACCGAATGCGCTTGAATTTTCCCAGGCCATAGCAGAAGTGGGCATTGATTACCGGGTACTTTTGAGCGTTCTTGAGGTAGATGAAAACACTGAAACGATTCAAATAGTGATAGAAGCCAATATGATTGAATTTGACGCAATTCAATCCACCATCAGCAGCATGGGAGGATCGCTGCACAGTATCGATGAAGTGGAAGTACAAAGTGATGCAGATATTGGTTAAGATTATATGAGTATGTTACAGCAGGTAAAATTTGTGCTGCGTATCACCCGTAGCCACGACATAATGCGCCGTTACTTTGTGGTAAACGGCTTTGATGGTGCACTCACTATGTTGGGACTCATTATCGGGTTTCTGGTCAGTACACCTACCGAATTAACTATTATCATTAACGCTTGCCTGGGTGCAGCCATTGCTTTGGGTATGAGTGGAGTGAGTAGTGCCTACATCAGTGAATCTGCAGAACAGCGACATGCCCTGGGAAAACTGGAGGATGCAATGATTCACGATCTCCAGAAAAGCGAACACGGTGAGGCAGCACGATTGACACCATTGTTGATTGCGCTGGTTAATGGTTTGGCTCCCCTTGTTATTTCACTTTTGATCCTGATACCGCTATGGGTATCGCACGCTGGCATTCCGCTGCCTTTATCACCGCTTTATATTGCCATCATGATCGCGCTGCTGCTGATCTTTTTGCTGGGCATTTTTCTTGGCCGAATTGCGGGTATCTCATGGTTACGCAGTGGCATGCAGACCTTGCTGGTCGCGATAATGACTACCGCACTCATTTATATGCTAGCAGGACAATAAAATGGAGCAGAGTCATGACTTTTTCTCGACCCATTTATCGTTACGCTTCTCATACTTTTTTTTAACCGCAGACCAGGCTACCTTGTGTGCCACAGTCTCACGATTATCATCGCCATAACGGTCTTGCGGATCTTTATATTCTTCCCAGGCATTGTTAAAGGCTGCACGATAGATCTCTTGTGCGTGTTTGGGTAGGTTATCTTTTACATTATCAGGCAAATCACTTAAATGAGTATAAGGCATAGTATCCTCCTTTATGCGAGCGCTCTAATTTGTAAAACGGATATTACCCGCATTATTCACCCGCAACTATTATATAGTGACCTTATTTGAAAAACAGCTTACGGTCACTTTTCAGTAAGATTAGGCTAGCATGGTTTTTTAATTAGTAATCCTGCCAGTGTGTTTTAGTGATAGTGTAGGTGACGGTGAGATGGATTTACTCGCTGCATTGATGAAGTAAACGTTCATTGTGAATCGGATGTTGGTTATGATTTTATGAATCTGTTCAACCAGGTATGATTTCTACTCTGTAGTATTCGTACTCATGACATTGTACGTCGCTATTTTGTGGTCAAAATTTTTTGATGGCGTACTCATTTTTATGTTTATAGGGCAATAAGATGGATCCGTTAGTCTGGCACAGTATTGAAGCTGATGAGGCATTGCTGCATCTTGAGTCATCAGTAACAGGTCTGTCCGCTGCAGATGCTCAAAAACGTTTGTCCGAATACGGTCCGAATACTCTCCCCGAAAAACAGCGCCGTACCTTGATGGCCATGATACTGAGGCAGTTCACCGATTTCATGATCATGGTGTTGTTGGCAGCAGCGCTGATTTCCGGTTTCATTGGCGAACCCCAGGACACCATTGCGATTCTGGTCATAGTTATACTCAATGCCATTATCGGCGTGGTCCAGGAGTTCAGGGCGGAACGCGCCGTGGCCGCCCTGCGGGAAATGGCTGCGCCGGAAGCTCATGTATTGCGTGATGGTCAGGCCACCACCCTGGCATCAGTGGAGTTGGTACCGGGCGATGTGGTATTGCTTGAGGCTGGCAATGTTGTGCCTGCCGATCTAAGGCTACTGGAAGTGGAGGAGATGCAGGCTGATGAGTCGGCCCTGACTGGTGAATCCCATCCAGTTGACAAGCAGCCAGACAAATTAAGTGAAATAGACTTGCCACTAGGTGATCGTCAGAACCTTGCCTTCAAGAGTAGCCTGATCACGCGCGGACGCGGCAAGGGTGTTGTGGTGGCCTCCGGTCTGGAAACAGAGATTGGCCGTATTGCCGAACTGCTGCGCGGTGAGACCGGTGTAAAGACACCATTACAGATACGTTTGGCCCGCTTCGGCCGTTACCTTGCTTTGGCCATCCTGGCGATTTGTGCGGTGGTGTTTACCGCCGGATTACTACAAGGCCAGCCGGTATTGCTGATGTTTTTAACCGCAGTAAGTCTGGCAGTCGCGGCGATACCGGAGGCACTACCAGCGGTGGTGACGGTCTCGCTTGCCCTCGGTGCGCGCAAGCTGATTTTGCACAATGCCCTGGTGCGTAATTTGCCAGCAGTAGAGACACTTGGTTCAGTGACCTATATCTGCGCCGATAAGACCGGCACTTTGACGCAAAACCATATGAGCGTTGAGTTGTTTTTTGCGGCTGGTGAACGGCACGAATCATTACCTGCCCCAGATGCCAATGTACCCTGGGGAGAGTTGGGAGTAGCCCTGGCCCTGAACAACGATGTCGCAGCGAAAGATGGTAAACCTGCCGGTGAACCGACTGAGCTGGCACTGTTTGAAGCTGCCGAGAAGGTTGGCTTTGGCAAGGCCGCACTAGAACAGGTAAAACCGAGACTGGCCGTCATTCCATTTGACAGCAAACGCAAGCAGATGACCACGCTGCACTCGCTACCTGAAGGTGTGGTCGCGTATAGCAAGGGCGCACCGGAACATTTGTTGGTGCAATGCACCAAGGCGGTGGGCAATGACGGCTCAATGGTATTTGAGCCCGAGGAGATGGTCGCTGAAGCGGAGCGGTTAGCTAATGAAGGTTACCGGGTGCTTGCGCTGGCAAAGCGCGAATTGACTGCGCTGCCTGAACCACTGGAACCTGCAACAACTGAACAGGATTTGACGTTTCTGGGGCTCGTGGCACTGATTGATCCACCGCGACCTGAAGTGCCACAGGCGGTGGAGGATTGTTTGACGGCAGGGATCACCCCGGTGATGATCACCGGCGACCATCCGGGTACCGCCATGGCCATCGCCCGACGCCTTGGTATCACGGATGATGATCAGGCAATGCTGACCGGTGAGGAACTCGCAAAACTGACCGATGAAAAATTTGCCCGCGTTGTTGAGTCCGTGCGGGTCTATGCGCGGGTGACGCCGCAACAGAAATTACGCATCGTCAAGGCCTTGCAGGTCAATGGTGAGTTTGTTGCCATGACTGGTGATGGAGTGAATGATGCGCCGGCCTTGAAACGCGCTGGTATTGGTATCGCTATGGGGCAAAAAGGTACTGATGTGGCGCGCGAGGCATCGGACATGGTATTGCTGGATGATGACTTTGCCACTATCGTCAGTGCGGTACGGGCTGGACGTCGCATCTTTGACAATATTCGCAAGTTCATCAAAGATACGATGAGTTCCAATTCAGGCGAGATCTGGACGCTATTTCTCGCCCCGTTTCTGGGGCTGCCAATACCCTTGTTGCCCATTCATATCCTGTGGATCAACCTGGTGACTGATGGGCTGCCGGGACTGGCGTTTGCGTCGGAGCCTGCTGAACCCGGTATTATGCAACGGGCGCCACGGCCACCGGAGGAAAATATCTTCGCGCACGGGATGTGGCAACACATTCTCTGGGTGGGACTGTTTGTTGCTGGCGTCTCGATTGCCGCCATGGCCTGGGCGATATCACGAGACGTTGATTATTGGCAGACCGTGGTGTTTACTGTACTCACCGTGTCACAGTTGTTTCACTCACTGGCGGTGCGTAGCGAAAGCACATCCCTGTACCGCATCGGCCTGTTCAGTAACCTGCCGATGCTGGGGGCGGTACTGCTGACACTGCTGTTGCAGTTCGCAGTAATCTATACCCCTGCACTGAATGCTATCTTCCATACACAACCTCTGCCGTTGTTCGACCTTGCAGTCTGTCTGCTACTATCTTCACTGGTTTTGTTCGCGGTTGAGATTGAAAAATGGTTGATGCGCCGTGGCGTTATTTACAAGGGCAGTTAATGTTACGACTTTCAAGTAGCATCTTTTTTGTTAATGATCGATATAGTATGGCGGGCGATCTCGAGTTCCTCATTAGCAGGAACAATTAGCACCTTCACTTTACTATCTTGCCTGCTGATATCAATATTTCCCTTGGCACCTACATGGTTTCGTTCGTGATCTAGCTCGACGCCCAGAACAGACAGTCTATTGCAGACTAACTGACGAATTAATGCATCGTTTTCGCCAATACCACCTGTAAATATCAGTGCATCCAATCTACCAAGGCTGACGTAATAGGCACCTATATATTTAATTATCCGGTAACAGTACATTTCTATTGCAAGTCGAGCCTGCTCATCACCCTCATTCGCCAGGTGGTGAACTTCGCGCATATCACTGGCACCACATAGCCCCTTCATCCCGCTAGTATGATTGAGTAAATTTTCAATTTCATCGAGACCCATACCCATTGTCCTGGCCAGATAGAAATGCACGGAAGGATCCAGATCACCGCAACGTGTCCCCATAATAAGACCTTCTAGTGGTGTCATGCCCATCGAAGTGTCGATACAGATCCCATTACGGATTGCCGCGGCACTGGCACCGTTACCAAGATGCAGAGTAATGAGCCGCAATGATGCCAGTGGCTGCTGCAAATAGTTGGCCGCTTCCTGTGCAACGTGTTGATGTGAGGTACCATGAAAACCGTATCGGCGCACATGATGATGGTGATACAAGTTATCCGGAAGGGCATAACGATATACATGCGGAGGTAAAGTCTGGAAAAAAGCGGTATCAAATACGGCAACCTGCGGCACCTTTGGGTAGAGTTGACGCATGAACTCGATACCGACCAGGTTAGCCGGGTTGTGTATAGGTGCCAGTGGTATTACATCATGAACCTTTTCTATCACGTCTTCATTAATGAGGACCGGGGCCTGAAAGGTCTCGCCACCATGCACAACGCGATGGCCAATGGCGTACAGCGATTTTATTAAATTGGCAGCGCTGTTGCTTTGCAAATAGGTAACGATTTGCTTTAAACCTGCTGAGTGATCCGCAACAGGGTAAACCTCTTTTTTTTCTTCCACATCACCAGCGGAAGAATGTTTTCGATAAAGGCTATAACTTTCAGCTTCACCGATTCGTTCCAGGCTGCCCGACACCAGCAGTCGCTCCCGTTCCATTTCATAAAGGCGAAACTTGATAGATGAACTGCCAGAATTAATTACGAGTATGTGTTTTGATTTAACTCGCATGTTGTTTAGCGTTGATGTATTTCCGCAATAACAATTTTTCAATCTCCACTAGAAAAATGACTGAAGAAGACACAGCGATCACTCGTAACCAAGCATCAGTATTCATTGCTGTAGTAGCAAACAATACTTGCATGGGAGCAAGATAAGTAAAACCTAATTGAATAAGAAGTAACAAGCCAATTGCGTAAAGTACATAACGGTTTCCCAAAAGCCCTTCAATTGTCATTGAAGGTGCCAATAGAAAACGCGCGCTGAACAAATAAAATATCTCAAACATGACAAGGGTGTTAACTGCTACAGTACGTGCAAGTTCAATCGAAGCGCCATGATTTCTTTCCCATAGAAAGAGACCAAAAGTGCCGACAACAAGAATCAACGAAACAAATACAATACGCCAGATAAGCAAACCTGAAAGAAGAGGTTCTCGAGGTGACCGGGGAGGTCGTTGCATGACATTTCGTTCAGGTGGTTCAAACGCGAGTGTTAATGCAAGGGTGACGGCGGTAATCATATTTATCCATAAAATTTGAGCTGGCGTAATAGGTAACATTTTGCCCATTACAATCGCCGCAATGATTGTCAGTGCCTCACCACCATTAGTGGGGAGCACAAAGATGATGGACTTTTTAAGATTGTCATAGACAGTACGTCCTTCTTCCACTGCATGAGCAATTGATGCAAAGTTATCATCAGTTAATACCATCTCAGCAGATTCTTTTGCAACTTCTGTACCTTTGAGTCCCATGGCGACTCCGACGTCAGCACGCTTTAGTGCCGGCGCATCATTAACGCCATCACCGGTCATGGAAACGACTTCCCCTGCGGTTTGTAGTGCTATAACCAGCTGTAATTTTTGTTCAGGAGAAACGCGAGCAAATATATCTGATCGTTGCACGGCATCTTGTAACTGTTCTTCACTATAAGTTTCCAGCTCTGTACCATTAACCACGTTAGTGCCATCACCAATACCCATTTGTTTTCCTATAGCTCGGGCGGTGATAGCATGATCGCCTGTGATCATTTTCACCCGGATGCCGGCTGACTGACAGGCTTTAACTGCATGTATTGCTTCTTGCCGAGGTGGATCAATGATACCCACAACACCTAACAACGTAAGACCACTTTCAACATCACTGAAGTTAAGGGTTTGCATTTCAGAACTTGCCGGTTTGAAAGCAATGGCCAATAAGCGTTGACCGCGACTTGCCATGTCATTCATGCAGTTTTCCCAGTAAGCTTTATCTATAAGAACGTCTTCTCCTCGCATACGTTGCTGATTACACATTTCTAATACACGTTCAGGTGCACCCTTTAGGTAGATGAATCCATGACCAGCATGGTCATGATGCAATGTCGCCATGAAACGATGCTGTGACTCAAAAGGAATTCCATCAGTACGCGGGTATAGATGTTGATAGTAACTATGTTCAAGTCCTGCTTTATGGGCTAGCGTTATCAATGCGCCTTCAGTTGGATCACCTTGTATTTGCCATTGGTTGTCAACTTCTGACAACGAAGCATCGTTACATAATAGTGCTGCCTGGGCGACTTCATGAAGTAATGGGAATTCTTCAACATTCACTTCATCACCGTTCAATATAAAGTCACCGTGTGGATCGTAACCTGCACCGCTAACCTCACACATTCCTGCTCCAGTAGTGATAGTTTGTACAGTCATTTCATTTCTTGTGAGAGTGCCTGTTTTATCTGAACATATTACTGTTACTGATCCCAGGGTTTCAACGGCAGGGAGTCGGCGAATTATAGTGTTCTTTTTGGCCATACGTTGCACACCAAGTGCCAGTGTAATGGTCATAATTGCTGGCAGACCTTCCGGAATTCCTGCTACTGCTAAACCCACTGCAGCGAGAAACATTTCACCCGCTGAATAACCTTGAATAAAAACACCATAGGAAAATGTGATCGCTGCGATAACACCGATCGCTAATGTCAGCCACTTGGCAAACGTAGCCATCTGCCTTAAAAGAGGTGTCGTGAGTACTTGTACTTTGAGTAATAAACTACTGATCCGACCGATTTCTGTTAAATCACCTGTTGCTATAACAACGCCTTGAGCTTGCCCGTAAGTTACGAGTGTACCGGAGTAGGCAATACATTTACGATCGCCAATAGTGGCATTTTCTACTACTGATTGAATGTGTTTGTCTACAGGAATTGACTCGCCGGTGAGCATCGCCTCTTCAATCCGTAATTCACGAGTCTTAAATAATCGTAAATCAGCAGGTACTTTGTCTCCGGACTGAAGCAACACAACATCGCCAGGCACTATCTGTTCAGCAGGAAGCTGAATAAACTTTCCATCACGCTTAACCATTGCTGTATGAGAAAGCAAATTACGGATGGCATCCAGGGCTTTTTCAGCCTTACCCTCCTGAATAAAACCAATGATTGCATTAATAACTACAACACCAATAATGACGCCACTATCGATCCAGTGATCAAG
>Ga0316207_10002819_pt1 | contig 17142 bp, 20 predicted proteins | sample 6weekpyrite_MG_FD_204943 | JGI IMG/M metagenome (GOLD analysis project Ga0316207, IMG submission 204943) | Microbial mat bacterial communities from mineral coupon in-situ incubated in ocean water Damariscotta River, Maine, United States -... | ecosystem: Environmental > Aquatic > Marine >...
TAGATACGATTTGGATGACTGAATTGTTTCAGGCCAGTCCAATAGGGATGATATTGTTCAATGAAAATGGCAGTGTCGATTGGGCGAATAGCAAAATGGAAGCGATGACGAATTTATCGTTTAGCCAATTAATTGGTATGGATCGTACTATGGCGAAAGCCTTTCAACTTGACGCGCTATTTACGAAACCAGATGAGTTAGTGGTCAAATATCTGATGAATCAAACGCCACGTTATCTCGCTTGCGAATATAAAACCTTACAATCTCCATCACGTGGTTCGGTTGAAGTTGGTTTTTATACCGATATTACAGAAACATATTTATTGCGTGAACGTGTTGAACGTTTGGCATTGAGTGATGATCTAACAGGGGCGTTGAATAAACGCGGTTTGTTGCGTGATCTTGATCCACTTATTTCACGTTGTCGACGTTATGAAAATCCTCTTTCATTGATTCAATTTGAATTTGACTGTTCAGAGAGTGACGATGCAGAGCAGACAATGCTTAAATTATGTCGCGGTATTCGTTCGGAACTGCGTTGGGCTGATTTAGTTAGTCGTTACAGCGAAAATAATTTTCTATTGGTTTTACCAGAAACGGATTTAGATGCAGCACAAAAATTGGCAAGTAAATTACTTCAACACCTGAGTGATTTTTATGGTGATGAAATGCCAGCCTGTTTTGGTACGACAGCACAGTGGCAGCGTGGTAATGATGTGAAGATGTTACTGGAAAGAATGGAAAAAGGAATGAGCGCAGCGCGAGATAATGCGGATAAGTTAGTCGTTGCCGCTTAGCGATTAACTTTTATCGTATTCATCAGAACGGCGCGCATCGCCGCGAACCTTTTCAATAGGATAACGTTTTTCATTGATCTCAATTTTTCGCCATGCAGCCTCAATGACATCAATATCAAGTCGTTCGGCAGTACGCACTAAGTAGATCAGTATATCGGCTAGTTCGAGTGCAACGGCATCTTTCTTTTCGGCATCAATATTAAAGCTTTGTTCTTCGGTGAGCCATTGAAAATGTTCAATGAGTTCTGCGGCTTCACCAATCAAGGCCATCGACAAATTCTTTGGTGAATGGAATTGTTCCCAATCACGCTGGCGAGCAAAATCGGCGAGGCGTTCACTTAAAGAAGTTAAACTACCCTCACCTTTTTTCATTTGCCAAGACGCTCTTTGGCACGTGCCACGGCAGCACGAACCTGATCAGGGGCAGTGCCACCAAAATGATTCCGTGAAGCCACAGAACCCTCTAATGTTAGTACTAAATACACATCTTCTTCGATAACATCACTAAATTGTTGTAGCTCATCTAATGTGCAGTCAGGAAGATCTTTGTCGTTATCAATACAGAAACGCACTGATAAACCAACAATCTCATGGGCATCCCTGAAGGCAACACCCTTGCGAACCAAGTAATCGGCTAAATCGGTTGCGGTTGAGAAACCTCTCGATGCCGCTTCCAGCATGACATCTTTTTTAACTTGTAAGCCATCAAGCATATCAGTGTAAAGACGAACCGAAGCAAGCAAAGTATCCACACTATCAAAGAGAGGTTCTTTGTCTTCCTGGTTATCTTTATTGTAAGCAAGTGGTTGTGATTTCATGATCGTCAACAGCGAAATCAAATTACCGTAAACACGGCCAGACTTGCCTCTTACCAATTCAGGTACATCAGGATTTTTCTTTTGCGGCATGATAGATGAGCCGGTGCAAAAGCTGTCACCAAGATCGACAAAATTAAATTGAGCGGATGACCACAATACAAGCTCTTCTGAGAAACGTGATAGGTGCATCATAAGCAAGGTGCCACTGGCACAATATTCAATGGCAAAGTCGCGATCACTCACTGCATCCAGTGAATTTTCAGCAACCGCATCAAAGTCGAGTAAGTTAGCAGTGAAAGCACGATCAATTGGATAGCTTGTGCCTGCTAATGCAGCCGCACCTAAAGGTAAGACATTGATCCGTTTCCGTGCATCAATGAAGCGTTGCCGATCCCGTTCAATCATTTCAAACCACGCCATCATATGGTGACCAAAGGTAACAGGTTGCGCTGTTTGCAAATGGGTAAAGCCGGGCATGATGGTGTCGGCTTCCCTTTCGGCAAGTTTCAGCAATACTTGTTGCAGTGAACTGAGTCCATCACAAAGCAGATCAGCCTCTTCACGTAAGAACAGCCGAATATCAGTGGCAACCTGATCATTTCTTGATCTGCCGGTATGGAGTTTTTTACCAACAGCGCCAATCCGATCAGTGAGGCGTGCTTCAATATTCATGTGAACATCTTCAAGCGACACCGACCAAGCAAAATCGCCCCGTTCAATATCCGCCTGTATCTCATCGAGGCCTGCAATGATCTTATTGGCTTCAGCCTCGGTCAGCACACCAACGTGCGCAAGCATCTGCGCATGTGCCTTAGAGCCCGCAATATCATGCCGATACAGTCTCTTATCGAAGTCAATCGAGGCCGTATATTGTTCAACAAATTCATTGGTTGCGGCGGTAAACCGGCCACCCCAGGGTTTTTTATCTTGTTCGCTCATAGTCGCTGTCATATCAATGATTTACACTGCGCGCAGTATAGACGATTTCTGGCAAAGGGTGGACTGCTGCGAGGTGAAAAGACTGCTAAACTTTAGCCGAAGATTGTATGGATATACGTAATAACAATAACGCAGGAAACGCATGAAACAGTCGGATAGGCATTCAGCACCGCATATTTCGCAGCAAAGCCGCTTGGATGGGTTATTTCTGCCAGACTTATGCAGTATCCGCATTTTGTTCTTGGTTATTTTCATTGCTCAATTATTGGCATTTATTATCACCTTGGCTGCCAGTGAGATGGGTGAGATTTGGCTAGATTTAGGGCTGATTTCCTTGTTTGTGCAATGGGTCGCGTTGGCGAGTGTTTTATTGCTTTGCCTTAGCCGACCGTTCTTGGCTCGTTTAGATAATACGCGTGCAGCGATTGCGAGCTTTGTTGTTATAAATTTCGTGACCTTGCTTGTTAGTGAGGTTTCGTTTAGTTACATCGCCTTACCAGACGCCGCACGTGGTGAGGCAGCACATATTGATTTTCTATTACGCAACCTTGGTATCAGCAGTATTGTTGCATTGCTGACCTTACGATATTTCTACATACAGTATCGCTCTAGTAAATCTATGCGTGCGGAGAGTGCTTCGCGAATCGAAGCATTGCAAGCTCGAATTCGACCCCATTTTTTATTTAATAGCATGAATATTATTGCAAGTTTAACGCGTTCGGATCCAAAGCTGGCAGAGCAGGCGGTTGAAAACCTATCGCAAGTATTTCGTGCCAGTTTATCTGATACCAAAAAACAAATTTCTTTAGGTGAAGAAATTTCAATATGTAAAAGTTATTTACAAATTGAAATGTTACGCCTAGGTGACAGGTTGCGAGTTAATTGGCAGATTGATAGTGATACAGAAAATAATATGATTCCACCATTATTACTTCAGCCACTTATTGAGAATGCGGTTGTACATGGTATCGAGCCGCTAGCAGAAGGTGGAGAGATTACTATTTATGCACAACATATAGATGATGGAAAAACATTGAGTTTATGTATTACAAACCCTTGTGACGCAGAAAATGATAACTGCATACCATCAAGCAAAGGAAATCAATTAGCACATAATAATATCAAAGCGCGCTTAAATGCTTTATATGAAGGCTTATCTCATTTAATTATAGAAAAAGATGCAAGCAAATACACGGCACGTATAGACATTCCAATAGCTATGCTAAATAGGAAAGAGGAATGAAAATCTTAGTTGTTGATGATGAAGCCCTCGCAAGAGAACGTTTAATAGCGATGCTTGATGAACTCGGTGATGATTATTCTGTAGTGGGTCAGGCAGAAAATGGCATGCAGGCAATTGAACAAGTATTGGCACTACAACCTGATACCTTGTTGCTTGATATTCATATGCCAAAAATGAATGGTTTGGAAGTCGCGTTGCATTTAGCAAAACATGAACATGCTCCGGCAATTATTTTTACAACAGCGTATGACGAACATGCCCTCGCCGCTTTTGAAGCACAGGCTATCGCTTATTTACTAAAACCAATTCAAGCTGAACAATTAAGCATTAGTTTGCAAAAAGCACGGCAGTTGCAACAAGGGCAATTAAAAGATATTCAGGGGCGTGATGAAAGTAAACGAACACACATTAGTGTTAAATTACGAGGTGATTTACAATTGATTCCCATCGCTGATGTGCAATATTTTCGTGCAGATCAAAAATATATCGAAATGCGTCACTCAGCAGGTACATCGTTAATCGAAGAATCATTAAAAACACTTGAAGAAGAATTTCCTGAATATTTTATTCGTGTGCATCGTAATGCACTGATTTCGATTAAAGCAGTAACTGGAATAGAACGAGATAGTTTGGGGCGCAGTTATGCCCTGTTATCTGGCTGTGAAGAAAAACTTGATGTGAGTCGCAGGCATGTGACCGGATTGCGGCGTTTATTGAAGTCGAAAGGTTAATAATTAATTAGCAGCGCTGAGTTGGTGTTCGTCACGTAGCTGAACAAGCGAGCGGTCAATGGCGTCATCGAGATAACCACCATAAAAATCCACTGTCATTACGCCCGTCATTCGTTGAGTCAATTCCTGTCCGCGTGGTCCCATGAAGACCAAGGTCGGGGTTAAATAGATGTTATAACGTTCGGCAAAGACTTCAGGGTCAATTTTAGTCCCATCAAGATCGTGAATATCATCGCCTGAGTCGATTTCCAGTACCCGAATGATCACTTTGTCTGTGTAATCGCCACTGATCAGCAGCGGTTTTAGAAATTCTTCTTTAACAATTGAGCAATAGCCACAATAACTGGCAGAAAACATCACAAGAAGCGGTAATTGGCGAGCTTCTGCCTGTGCGGCATCTTCCTCAAGATTGACGAGATCAATGAGTTCTACCTCGGCGGCATGGGCAGATGAAAGCAACAATAGCGCTGCCAAGCCGGTGAGTAATTTTTGATAAAGTCGACTATTCATAAATAAATGCTCAAAATCGGTAGTTATTATAGCTTGTGACAGTGCCTATGACGTAAAATATCCCCTAAATTATCAATAATTCAATAAAACGAGCGTTTACAAGCGCAATACTCAGGCGATGGTCTGAATAGGGATTTATAGAAAATGTCTGAAAATCATATACGTATAGCTACTCGCAAGAGCCCTTTGGCAATGTGGCAGGCTGAACATGTCTCTGCCAGATTGACAGAGGCACACCCTGGTTTGGAAGTGGAATTAGTCACTTTTACCACTCAAGGCGACAAAATCCTTGATACGCCGTTGGCAAAAATTGGTGGCAAGGGCTTGTTTGTAAAGGAACTTGAGCGCGCCATGCTGGATGGTGATGCTGATATCGCAGTACATTCAATGAAAGATGTTCCCGTAGAATTGCCCGAAGGATTGTATTTGCCGGTGATTCTAAAACGCGAAGATCCCCGAGATGCTTTTGTTTCTAATAACTACAAAGATTTAAACGATCTTCCACAAGGCGCACGCCTTGGTACATCGAGTTTACGTCGTCAGTGTCAGTTACGTGAAGCACGCCCTGATTTAGAGATTCTAGATTTACGCGGCAATGTGAATACGCGTTTAGCAAAATTAGACGCTGGTGATTACGATGCGATCATTCTTGCCTGTGCAGGTTTAAAGCGTTTAGGTTTTGATGATCGCATTCAAACCTCATTAAGCCCGGATGTAAGCTTACCCGCTATTGGTCAAGGTGCAATTGGCATTGAGTGTAGAAATGATGATGCACGAATTAATAATTTGATCGCCGTGTTAGATGATCCGGTTACGCGTGTTTGTGTAGATGCCGAGCGTGCCATGAATGCGCGTCTTGAAGGTGGTTGTCAGGTACCGATTGCCGGTTTTGCTGAATTGAATGATGATCAGTTACAACTAAGAGGTTTAGTTGGCCGTGTTGATGGCAGTGAAATTTTACGTAGCGCTATTTTTGGCAAACCGAATGAAGCCGCATCAATGGGTACAGCGCTTGCTGAAGAATTACTGGCGCGTGGTGCAGATACTATTTTGGAGGCACTTTACACCGAAGACTCATGACCAACCGGTTGCAGAACATGAGAGTGATGGTGACCCGACCTGTTGAACAGGCCGCAGGTCTGATCGAGCAGATCAATGCTGCGGGTGGTGAGGCATTTAGTTTTCCTAGTTTGGCAATCCAGGCGAATATTGATGCAGAGTCAGCAGAGCGTTGTAAATTTATATCAGGTTATGACTGGGTTATTTTTATCAGTCAAAATGCCGTACGTTATTCACTATCACTTCTACCTATTACCAATTGGCCAACTACAACGGCTATTGCGGCAATCGGCACAACAACAGCGAATGCACTTCAGCAAGCAGATTTAGCCATTGCGCTACAGCCTGACCAGACAATGAACAGTGAGGCATTATTGGAAAGGTTTAATGCAGCACAAATAAATGAAAAAAAAATCCTCATTGTCCGTGGTGTAGGTGGTAGAGAAGAGTTGGCGGAAGGTTTACGAGCAATGGGCGGCTTGGTTGATTATGCAGAAGTGTACACGCGTAGTTGCCCTGAAATTGACACAGTAGGCCTAATAGAAAATATAAATAAAGGAATAGAGGCAATTACGATTGCGAGTGGTGAGACACTTAAAAATTTAGCATCGATTATTGAAAATTCAGAATTAAGCTTAGAACAAAAACAAAAATTATATGGTTGTCCGTTGATTGTTGTTAGTGAGCGTATTAGAACACTTGCAGAACAACTAGGATTTTCAGACACTATTATAGTTGCGAATAAACCTGACAATGCAGGTTTAGTGCATGCCATTATAGAATGGCAAAATACATAGTTGTGGAGAGTGTGAATGAGCGATAGCGAAACAACAGAAGATGTAAGTCAAAATAGTCCTGATGAAGATCAGACTGCATCGAAACAGAATGCGTCACTATTGCCAGTTATAGTCGTTATTAGTTTATTACTCGCGTTAGCCTCAGCTGGTGGTACAGGTTACATTTGGTTTAATGGACAACAACAGCAGCTAACACAGTCGCAATTAATCGGTACGTTGAACAAAGAACTTACATCATTACAACAAGAGCAACAAAATAGTAAGCAAACACAGGCAGCAGCACAAACGGCATTGACACAACAACAACAAGAAATATCGCAACGCTTAACAAAAATAAAAGAACGTCTAGGTCGTAATAGTTACGATTGGGCAGTTTCCGAGATCCGCTATACCTTACGGCAAGCAAATATGCGTTTGCAGTTGTTTAAAGACAAAGATACGGCTTTAGTTGCTCTGCAGTTGGCAGACCAGCAGCTTGCGAGACTTAATGCGCCGGCATTACATAAATTGCGGAGCACTGTTAATAAAGAAATTGCGGCATTACGTGCGGTTAAGGTAACCGATATCGAAGGAGTGAGTTTAACCTTGTCGGCATTGGCGGAACAAATAAAGAAACTTTCGGTTATAAAGCGTGATCGCAACCAAAAAGTAAAAACCGAACAGCCGAATAAAACGACGAGTGATGAAGATATTGTTAACTGGCAGAAACATGCCGATGCGGTTTGGTCTGAAATGAAAACCTTGGTTACGATCCGTCGCACAGATAAAAAGATCATACCGTTATTAGGTGAACAAGAAGCTCAACAACTTAAGCTGGCAATGGGTTTAAAGATTGAAATTACACGTTTAGCATTATTACAACGCAATACCATGTTATTTAAAGCGAGCTTACAAGAAACAAATGATTGGTTGGCAGAGTATTTTAATGCTGAACAGCCAGCGGTTGCCGCCATTGCCACACAGTTGCAGGAATTAAAGCAGTTGCAACTTGAGCCAAATTATCCAGATATAAGTCAATCATTGGCGATGTTAGAGCAGCAGCAAAACGGCTCGAGCTTAATCAAGAAAAAGTCAGCGACTAAGGTTAAGGAGACGCAAACGAAATGAAATGGTTAGTTAAAGTTTTACTAGTCGTTTTATTTGCTGTTGTTATCAGCTTGTTAGCAATAGAAGATACTGGCTATGTATTGATTTCACGTAGCCCCTGGGTTGTTGAACTTAGCCTTACATTTTTTGCATTAATTATTTTAATTGGTTTTTTTGTTTTCTATTTTGTATTGAGATTTATTGCGAACAGCTGGGGTGTGGGCGAGCGTGTGCGAGAATGGCGTATGTATCGTCGGCATAAGCTAGCACGAAAAAATCTTAATCAAGGCTTGCTTGAATTGGCGCAACGTAATTGGAAAAAAGCAGAAAAACTTTTAACAAAACATGTTGATGATAGTGAATCACCGCTTATCAATTATTTGGCTGCGGCAAGTGCAGCCCAAGAGCAAGGTGAAGATAAACGCCGTGATGATTTCCTTTCACGTGCACATGCGAGCACACCAGGTTCGGATGTGGCAGTTAGTTTGACGCAGGCAGATTTACAGATGCGACATGGTCAGCTAGAACAGGCATTGGCAACATTAATGCATTGTCGAACGATTGCACCTAAGCACCCTCATGTTTTGAAATTATTAGTGCGTATATATCAAGAATTAGAAGACTGGAATAAGATTTATGAATTGTTACCATTAGTTCGTAAAAATAAAACCTTAAACAATGAAGAACTAATTAATTTAGAGTCATTAGTTTTTATTGCCTTAATTAAAAAGTCATCCTCAATTGAAGAAGTAAAAGAATATTGGTCGAATGCGCCTAAAGCCATTAAGTCGAACACGGGTTTTTTAAAAGAGTATGTGCAAAGGAATCTAGAGCATGATGAGGATGATCAGGTTGTTGAGCTTCTGCATAAGCATTTAAATAAAAATTGGGATCGAGACTTGGTTAAATTGTACGCACAAGCGCAAGCCAGTGATAAGGCACAACAACTTGCATGGGCTGAACAATGGCAAGCACAACATAGAGACGATCATGTTTTACTTGATGCATTAGCACGCTTGGCTGTGCGCAATGAGCTTTGGGGTAAGGCGCGTGCTTGGTTTGAGGCAAGTTTAGGCATTACACCAACGGCGGCAAGTTACCGCGCCTTGGGTGATTTGTTTGAGCAGTTAGACGACAATAAACAAGCAGCTGATTGTTACCGCAAAGGGCTACAATTGCTAGAAAAATAAGTCTGTTTATTTTTTGTCACGTGCGTATTCAAATGAATCAGAAAAATAATGTTCCGGTGTTAAACCGTGAGTACGGAAATTATCAAAACCCGCATTAACCATTTCTGGTGGGCCACCCGCATAAATATCGAATATTGAGAGATCCTCAAAATCAGCCATGATGGCATCGTGAACAAAGCCAGTACGTCCCTGCCAATTATCTTCTTCGAGCGGTTCAGATAAAACCGGTACAAATTGAATATGCGGATGTGTATCCGCCCATTGTTGTGCCATTTCTATATCGTAGAGATCGCGTAAGGCACGTGCGCCCCAATATAAATGGATAGGGCGAGTTTGTTTGATATGCAAACTGTGTTCGATCAAACCTTTAACAGGAGCAAAACCGGTTCCACCTGCCATAAAAATAATCGGGCGATCAGTTTCTTCGCGTAGGTAAAAAGTCCCGAGTGGCCCTTCAATACGCAGCATGGCTTTTTCAGGCATATTGCCAAAGGCGTATTCGGCGAACTCACCACCTTTTACATAGCGTACATGTAGCTCGATATGATTAGCATCATGTGGCGCGTTGGCAATGGAATAACTGCGCCGATGTCCATCTTTTAAAATGAAATCAATATATTGACCGGCTAGAAAACGAAATTTAATTTTACCCGGTAAGGTCAGGATAATGCGCATGACGTCATGGTTAAGCTGTTCGCTGGAAGAAACACGACAAGGCATCTTGCGGATCGGTAGTCCGGAAATAGCATCGGCAATATTCGCTTCGATACGCAGATCACTGCTTGGTCTGGCTTGGCAAAGTAGCTCGAGCCCTTCCTGTTGGTCGGCATCGGTGAGTGCGGCAGGACGGCGAATAGGATACGTCACACTCCCTGCGACGACACGTGCCTTACAGGCACCGCAAAGGCCATCGCGGCAGCTATAGGCAAGTGGAACATCCTGACGCATAGCAGCATCAAGTATGGATTCATCGGCAGCAACCTCAAAAGAAGTGCCATCGGGTTCGACAACAACAGAAAATTTCATGACAATAACGATATATTCTAACTAATTCTGACTGAAAGGCTCGGGATTATCCCTGATTTTTAGAGTGAAGTGAAACCTATGCAAGTAATAAGCATTATTGGCTGTGGCGATATTGGTCGTCGGGTTGCTGCGGGATGCCAACAACAAGGCAAGAATGTGCGCGGTATGGTGCAAAGCCACTCATCGGCACAGGCCTTGTCAGCATTGGATATAGAGCCAATCGAGGTTGATCTGGACAGCCCTGATAGCCTACAAGGCATTGATTATAAAGATAATGTTGTATTTTATTTTGCCCCGCCGCCGCCTAAGGGCGTAGCAGATACCCGGATGGCGAATTGGCTTGTCAGTCTCGATGCCAATCATTCTCCCAGTAAAGTCGTACTAATCAGCACCACGGCGGTTTATGGCGACACAGGCGGTGATTGGATAACAGAACAATCCCTTACTGAGCCGAGCACAGAACGCGGAATGCGGCGGTTAGATGGAGAGCGGCAATTGGCGAAGTGGGCAAAGAATAATGCGGTGCCGTACGTCATCTTAAGAGTCCCCGGCATCTATGGGCCAGCGCGGCTACCACGTGAACGACTGGAAAAGGCCTTACCGGTGTTAAATGACTCAGAGTGTGGTTTCACCAATCGCATTCATTCTGATGACTTGGCGATGATTTGCATGACCGCAATGCAACACGCTAAAAGCGGTGAGGTGTTTAATGTCTCGGATGGTAATCCAGGGACGATGACGGATTGGTTTAATCAGGTTGCTGATTTTTTAGAGTTACCAAGACCGCCACAAGTATCTATGCAAGAAGCAGAAAAAGTAATGAGTGCAGGCATGTTGTCTTATTTAAAAGAATCCCGGCGTATTGATAATTCTAAAATGCTTAAAGAGTTAAATATAGAGTTAGCGTATAAAACAATTAAACAAGGGATCCGTGCTAGCGAATAAAGAATAATATTTTGACAGGATTTATAAGATGAATATGATTACATCATATTGTTGGTGTATTTGAATAGTGGCTATCTTGTCAATCATGTTTAACGAAAGAATTTAAATAACAAGTCATTTAAATTTAGGAAAGTCTTTTAAACAACAGCGTCCGGATGGGTTCGCATATTCACAGGAACACATTGATTGCCAGGTTTGTTCAATCACAAAGTCCTTTATGTCTTTATTTACAGTGGCTTCTGATTTCTTAACGCCAAAACAAAAACAAACTAACTCATCATTCAAGAGTATTTCATCTTGGTGATAAGTGCGAATACATGATTGCGCGATAATCTTGTTGGTCACTGAAAAATAAACAACATCACAACCTGTATTAGGGCAGAAATAAAATTGTTCATCAGTAAAGTGATACGTCCATGGTTGCTTAATATGATGCAACATAGTTTTTAAAGAAACTGACAAAGATTGTTGCCCACAGGTCGGACAATCACGCTTGCTGGTTTTAGATTTTTTTTCAGATGGTGATGAGCAACAAGAAGGCATCTTATTGATTCGCTGCACAGTATTTTTCAGTTGGCGCAACAATACCCCAAATGGCAGAGGCCAGCATGATAGCCAGTCCGCTATAAAAGAGATAAGTACTCCAGCCATATGCCCAAAGCGGATACAGGGTTAACAACACCATGGTCGGTCCAGCAAGACCAAACAAGAGTCGGTTCCAACAATGGTGGTATAAAAAAGAAGTGATATTGGCGACGAGAACGATGGTGGCGAAAATCGGTAATAGGGTGTTGATATACAGACTTTCATATTGAGCTAGAAAACCCAGCCCCAGTGTTGCGGCGAGCGCACCAAGCGCGGGAAAACAGGAGGCGCAGCCCATGGCCGTGATAATGACACCAAAAACACCGGTTTTTGAAAAAAGTTTGGTTATCAAATACATGATTAAACTCGCAACTTGATTTCGAATAGCAGCAGTATAAACTCCGTACTTAGGTACAGAGTCAAGCGGGTTTTGGTCGATGAAACAGTCTACGCAAGTGGAATACACGATTGGGCGTCTGGCAACGGCGGCAGGCGTAAATGTTGAGACAGTGCGTTATTACCAGAAAGTAGGTCTGATTAATGAGCCGCCAAAACCACAGCAGGGGTTTCGGCAGTACCCCTATGCGATGCTTGAGAAGCTAAGATTTATAAAGCGCGCCCAGAAGTTAGGTTTTAGCTTGCAAGAGATAACGGATTTATTTGAGTTAGGTGATGGGCAGTGTCGTGATGTTAGAAGACGGGCAGAAGAAAAATGTCAGAAAATTGAAAAACAGATTAGGGATTTGCAGGCACTACAAAATACGTTGCAAGATTTAATCAGTGCGTGTCATGCGGGAAACGATACACAGCAATGCCCTATTGTTGAGACCTTGCTCGCACAAGATAATTAACTTACCACACGGTTGCGGCCATTTTCTTTGCCGTGGTACAAGACATCGTCGGCGCGCTTGATGGTGTTATCAATACTATCATCGGTTTGATGTTGTGCAACACCAAAGGTCATGGTCACAGAAAGGGATTGTCCATTAAAATTAAATTTTTCGGATTCGATGGCACGGCGTATTTCCTCAGCAACACCTATTGCTGCATCCACCTCAGTATCAGGCAGCATAACTAGAAACTCTTCACCACCCCATCGTGAAACAACATCATATTGCCGGAGTCTATCTTGCATTAATTGCGCAACACCCTGTAAAACATAGTCACCGCAATCATGGCCATAGGTATCATTAAATTTTTTGAAATGGTCAATATCCGATAGCACTAGTGTGAAGCAGGTTCCATTGCGTGTAAAAAGATCATGTTGTGCATTGAGCTTGCGTAAAATACCGCGGCGATTAGTTAGGCCAGTGAGTTGATCTGCATTTGCTAAGGCTTCCATTTGTTTTTCAGAAACAAATGACGCCACTCTGAAATAATAGGAATTAACGCTCAGAGCAAGAAAGGTAATAACGATATTGGAATAATTCATTACCTCAATAATGATCGGAAATTGATAATGATAGACACGTCCATGGGTGATGCTATACAGAACTATGAATAAAACACATAATCCAGTGCACAGGAGAAGAAGGTACGGGAGCTTTATCTTATGGATAAACATGCTAAAAGGAATACCGGCCATCAGGTAATATTGGAAACCGCTTTGCCAGCCGAGATAATGAACAGCCAATATCGTGTGGAGTGCAGTTTCACTAATGAGTAAAACAATCGCGATCGTATGATGACCATTCCGATTAGTTACGCGCGCGGTATACCAGGCAATAATCGCAAAAATATTAAAAGCGGCTAATACATCATAGCCAAGCCAAAAGAAAAACGGCATTAAAATAGAATGTACCGCAATACCAAGGTAGGTGAGATAACCAATGACGATATACATCCGGTAGTCAGCAGCTTGAACTTGCGCAGGTTTTTCCAAACTTTGTGAAATTAACATCGGCATTCCCCAGGTGTTAATAGCTATTTTATTATTCTTTTATGACTGGTTACTTTTACTAACCACTCTACTAAATCCGGCATCACTTTATGTAAAAACACAGTCAATTTTAATAAGAAAGGTAAAATGACTGTACGACGCCGCCGTTTAATCGCAGCAATAATAGCCTTTGCTACGTGTTGTGTTGTCAGATGTGGATAAAGTCGTGTAATTGTCGGCAGGCGTTCAAATGTGTGGGGGTTATTACTAAAGTAATTACTATCGACCAGTCCGGGCATGACTGATGTAACACAAATATTGGTATGACGCAGATCGATCGATAAGGCTTTATTAAAACCACGTAAAGCGTAGCGTGCCGACACATAGGCGCTTGCCCCACCCCATGGCATTAAGCTGGCAGGTGAATGAATAAAAATTATTTGCCCGCTATTGCGTTTAAGCATTGTTGGTAATAAATCATGGGTAATACGAAAAGCCGCCATAAAGGGGATGGCCATGAACTGTTCAAGTTGTTCATTGGAGGTATCTTCCGTGTAATACCAACTTCCCGATCCGGCGTTGTGAATAACAACATCGGGGGTACCCAATTCGTTTAAGATGCGTAGCATAACTTCATTGCTTTCTGTCGCATTAGCAAGATCGACAGCAAAGACCGTAGCTTTACCACCTTTAGAGGTAATGTTCGCAGCAACCGCATCAAGTAAGCTATGTGTTCGTGCAATCAAAATGACATGAGCACCTTCACTAGCGGAAGCTTTGGCTGTTTCCGCGCCGATACCCTGAGAAGCACCGGTAATAAGGACGAGCTTATCTGAAAGCGGTAAATTTTTATTTAACATTCCATGTCCTTTATTTAACTAATTTGTATTATCGGAAAAATATCCCTTAATCCAATCATACATTTGTTGTGTAGTTAGTTCGTTAAATGGTATTTGCTCAAAATGATCGCCTGGATCTTTATCTTTAAAGCAAAATTGGTAATTAAGAACATCTGGTTGTTGATCATGCAAGATGAGAAGAATACGCTTACCGGTTTTTAAACAATCAATGGTCATCACATCAACCGGCATACCACTATCACGCATCTTCTGATTAACGCCAACAACAGGGTTAATGTCTTCAAAGTCTGTTTGAATACGCGTATGTGCTTCGGTAGCAGTGTCACATAAAATTTTTAGTTTTTTATCAGTCATATTTTATCGTTTAGGTTTAATAAAAGATGGTTTCCTAAGTATTAACTTAATTCTGAAACATGCTCAATTACTTTATCTTGAACCTGGATAAGTTGATCAATCATTTCATTATCTTTACGTAGATCGCCAATAGTCGCAATTAAACCAGCCTGTATCGCTTGAAATAATTTAATTACATCTGATTGTTCTATTTCTTTATCGGCTAATTTACACATCCAAACATCGGCACCGGTAGCAGAAAGTTCTACCATGCTATCGAAGCTTAAATTATCATCTTTAAAAAAGTCTCTAAGTAGTGCATCAGTATTTTGCAACATAGCTGATACTGTTAAGAGCGCTTCATTAACTTCACCCGTTGTTTCTTTAGCCGCAGAAGCATAGATAGGGCCAATAGACTCTAATAAGCCTGACCATTCACTGTTTTCTTTTCCGCTCACCATGATGGCAGTCATCGGTGTTGTGACTAACAACTTGTAGCTAGGGGTGTTCATTTTTTCTGCGTTAATTTCTTGCATCCTGTCCTTCTTCGTAATGATCTGGTATTAAAATTGTCAATAATGGCAGTATACAATGTCTTGTATCACACAGGTGTATACATTGTCCTTACCCTACTTGAGCTCTATGTTTCGAGCGATTATTAGGGTATTTATACGCTAAATAGCCGAATATAACAGGGAGGGAATAGATTATTTTAAAATCCCAATCTAGAAACCATACAGCCGGTATGGCCTGTAATAAAGAGATAGCCAATAAAGACAGTAGAACTTTTTTGGATTTTGATAGCGCAGAGAAATAGGTAACCGCTGAGATGCTTGATACGACTACAGATAAAACGGATGCGTAAAAGGTAGTTCGCATTCCATTTTCTGGTGCGAGCATATGATTAACAGTATCTTGCCATGTCGCATAAACAGGATTACCTATCAAAAATAAAATTGTCCAAATTCCAACAACAAGAATGACTAGGAGTATTAAGGCTATTCCCGTTATTTTTTGGTAACTCATTTTTCCCCGTTTTTGATATTTATTGAGCCAAGGCACTCGATTAAACGTTCCACTTGCTGGGTGCAGCAACCACTGCCCATTGTGGCATAGGTCTGTTTTTTTATCTCTGCGATGGTTGTCGCACCATTGACGATGGCGTTAATAATGTCCATTTTAGGTACTTCATTACAGACGCATAGGTTTTGGTCTAAATTCTTTTTCAGAATACGCGGTAGTTTATCGAGCGGGTTTGTGATGCATTCAAGTGTCATGGGCTGGCTGGTTTTGATTGAAGATAAATAATATTTAAATAAAAAGGAAAGCATTGAGAGGAATGGAAATGCTTTATTTTGGGTATATGGATTTTCTGATAGTATCATCGTCTATATATTCTACTGAAGAGAGATCTTTTATTAGCTTATTGGCTTCATTAAGCATATCACTAAACATTAAGTTTACTTCCTTATTAAATTCAGGATGGTTTTCAATTTCAAGTTCTACAATTTGAAGCTCATTTAATAAATTATTTGTTATATGCTGTGCGCCATGAATAGTCGCTAAATAAATTTTTTCTTTTTCCTTTTCTATTTTAGAATTTAAAGAAAATATTTCGTCTTCACGCCGCTTCCACTTAAGAGCAAGAATAGCAGTTACCCATATGGCAAACAGAGCTAATAACCTATTGGATATTACCTTCCATAATTCACCACCAGTGGGAGAAAAATAAAATCCTAATAGCGTCAAAATTGAACAAATAATAGCTAAATAAATGACAGCTTTGGAGTTAGGTGACCATAGAGAAATCAAAATAACAGCAATATAGGGGACGCCACCAGCAACACCTAGGGGAACTTGTAAATCAATAGTAAATATAGCAATAGCTAGCAAAGCACATATTGTATTTAATTTAATACAATATAATTGGGTTTCATTAAAATATTTATATCTATCAATCATCATAGAATTAACTCTGCACTAAAGATTAAGCTAAAGAGTGTAGTATAGCAAAGCACCCAGGCAGATAGTTATTAGCTCCAATCAACCTTTGAAATAATGCGTTACGCAACACTTCGTTTGCTATTTAACCAACGGGTAAGCGATCGCCATTGGTCGAGATCGTGCTCAACAGCTGAAGGTGCCATTTCAAATATGCTCACGCCGCGTTCGGCGGCACGAATGTAGTTTTGGGTATCTCGTAAGGTGGCGATACGCGGAATTTTGAGCCGTTTAAGAAATTTTTCTAAGCTATGGAAGATGAGGGTATTTTCTTTTACGCGGTTGGCAACAACGGCGAGTTTGACTTCATCACGGTTTACTTTGCCAACGAGTAAGAGTTCTT
>Ga0316207_10002820_pt1 | contig 17138 bp, 16 predicted proteins | sample 6weekpyrite_MG_FD_204943 | JGI IMG/M metagenome (GOLD analysis project Ga0316207, IMG submission 204943) | Microbial mat bacterial communities from mineral coupon in-situ incubated in ocean water Damariscotta River, Maine, United States -... | ecosystem: Environmental > Aquatic > Marine >...
GACAGCGCTGCACTCTGTTCAGGCCTATGGTGCATCCTGGGTGGTCATGGGCGCGGCGGGCAGCAGCTCGATCAGCGTGTTCCAGGTCAGCGCCACTGGCAGCCTGCAACCCGCCACCCATCTGATCGATTCCCTGGCCACCCGCTTTGGCGGCCTCAGCGCGCTGGAGGTGGTCACCGCAGGCGCGCATGTTCTGGTACTGGCGGCAGGGGCGGACGATGGGCTCAGCCTGTTTGTGATGCTGCCCGGCGGCCAGCTGGTGCATCTGCAAAGCCTGGAGCATGAGGCCGGGCTGGGACTGCAGGATGTCACCGCCCTTGAGGCCGCCGTGGTGGGCGACAGCCTGCAGGTCTTTGTCAGCTCAGAAGGTGCCGCCGGGATCTCGCAGTTTTCCCTGCCGCTGGATCAGCTGGGCGAGATGAGCCAGGGCAGCGGGCTGCTGCGTGGCGGCAGCCGCGATGACGTGCTGGTGGGCCAGGGCAGCGGGGATACGCTGCAGGGCCGGGGCGGCGATGATGTGCTGATGGCGGGGCCGGGCGGCGGGGTGCTGAGCGGCGGCGCTGGCCGCGATATATTTGTGCTTGGCCCCAGCAGCGGGGTGCTGCAGATCAGTGACTTTCAGCCGGGGCAGGATCAGATTGACATGTCCTATTTCACCGGGCTGCGCAGCCCGGCCCAGCTGAGCTATGAGCCGCTGCCGGGTGGGCTGCAGATCCGCCATGGCGATACGGTGATCGAGGTCTACAGTGCCAGCGGTGCTGATCTGACCCCGGCGCAGCTGTGGCCTGCCGGCTTTGTGTTCCCGGACCGGGTGCCACCGGTGCCGCTGCCTGACTGGGCCGCCTTCTATGGCACCGCCGGGGCGGATGTGCTGCGCGGCGGAGATGGGGTCGACAAGATCTGGGGGCTGGCGGGCAAGGATCAGATCAGCGGTCTGGATGGCGATGACCGGCTGCATGGTGGCACGGGCGGTGACCAGATCCAGGGGGGCCGCGGCAAGGACCGGCTGTGGGGTGACAAGGGCGCGGATGATCTGCGCGGCGGCAATGATTCCGACCAGCTCTATGGCGGCGCCGGGGAGGACAGCCTGCGCGGCGAGGATGGGCGCGATACCCTGAAAGGCGGCGGTGGTGCGGACCAGCTGTGGGGCAATGCCGGTGATGATATCCTCAAGGGCGGCAAGGGGCAGGACCGGCTGCTGGGCGGCAAAGGCGCAGACGATCTGACCGGAAATGGCAACCGGGATGTGCTGAAGGGCGGCAAGGGGCGCGACAGCCTGTTTGGCGGCGGCGGCGGAGATACGCTGCGGGGCGGCGACGGCAAGGACCAGCTGAGCGGTGGCGGCGGCGCCGATACCTTTGTCTTTGGCACCAGCCACGGCAAGGATGTGGTGGCGGATTTCACCCCCGGCAAGGATTATCTGGACCTGGGGCTGATCGCCAGCAGAATGCGGGATCTGCAGCTCTCGGCGCAGGGGGATGACACCCTGATCGACACCGGCCAGGGGCTGATCCGGCTGCAGGGGGTGGCGCCTGGGGAGCTGAGCGCGGATGATTTCCTCTTTTGACTTTATGGGGTGCTTACGGATCGGGGCGAAACAGGAGGGCAATGCGAAACCAGTCATTCAGGCACGATGCAGCGAAGGCGCACGAAGAGCCCATGGTTGCAGCGGGGGACAGTTGATCTAAAGACCTTCTGCGAGGATTAGATCAGTTTCCGCTGCAAGTAGTCGAATTGCTTTTGCCGCAGTATAATCTTCGGAGTGATAGAAACTCTCAGCGGCATCCATGTCGTCAAATTCAATAACAACGACAATTCCGCTTGCAGGACCCTCTTTTATCGTTGGGTTTAAGTTTGTTACAAGAATTGTTCCACCGTACTTGGCAACCGCTGGACGGGCTAGTGCCCCAAATTCTTGCATTTTTTCGAAGTCGTGGGCGCGGATGTGAGCAATTAGGTACCCTTTGGGCATGCAAGTAATCCTTCTGCTGTTTAAAGAGGCGCACTCAAAGCGTACCCGGCGGTGAGTGCCGGAGCAATGTCGGCAAAGTCTGCTCCTTACCAGTTCATACGCAGCGCAGGACCGCTGCTTTTGTCTTTATGGCGCGTGACGTGGGTGCGCTATCTGGAAGTGGCGCGGTGCTTGCGCTTATGTGGGCCTACCTCTTCTGGGTGGTGTATCCTGCCTTCAATATCACTGGTTTCGTGCGGAAGCGGCTTTGACCTTCCGTGGCCCTTGTTCACACCGAGACCCCACGGGTTTTCTTGAAAAGAAAAGAGGATGCGGGCGGCGGAGCGCCCGGCTGCAGCACGTGCAGCCGGGAGTTTTAGCTTTGGATGCGGGTCTGATCTGACCCTTGCGCCAGCGGGATCAGAAGATGAAATCACTTGCGCTGAGATCGGAGATGCTGATCCCGTTCAGCTGCATGGTATTGCCCGCCTGATCGGTGATGATGGTATTGCCGCCCACCTCGCTCAGGTGGTTGTTGACCAGATCGTTGAAGCCGGTGATCGAACCCACCCCGCTGAGGTCCACCACCTCGGCGCTGCTGGCCACGTTGAAATCGGTGACGATGTCGGCGCCCTTGCTGAAGACAAAGGTATCGGCACTGCCGCCGCCCGTCAGCATATCATTGCCATTGCTGCCATCCAGGGTGTCCTTGCCCTTGCCACCGTTCAGAGTGTCATTGCCCTTGCCGCCGTTCAGGGAGTCATTGCCATTGCCGCCATTCAGCTTGTCATTGTGCTTGTTGCCGTTCAGGGTGTCATCGCCCTTGTCGCCCCACAGCCGGTCTTTGCCATTGTTGCCCTTCAGATCATCACTGCCATTGCCTCCGTACAGCTTGTCCTTGCCGAGGTTGCCCAGCAGTTCATCATCGCCGCTGTAGCCCTTGAGGGTGTCGTTGCCGCCATTGCCCAGCAGCGTGTTGGCGGTTGCGTTGCCGAACAGCCGGTCATTGCCGCTGCCGCCCCAGGCGTTTTCGATATAGTTGATCACCGAGCCGTTGACCTCGGCCGCTGCGGCCACAGCGATATTGTTGTCGGTATTGCCGATGGTCGAGAACATGCCCGGGCGCAGGTCTATCTGGCTGTTGGTGCTCAGGTCCGAGGCATCGATCAGGTCGGTGCCGCCAGCATCCCAGATGGTCAGGATCACATCGCGGTTGGTGCCATCGGCCCCGGTGACCATCATGTTGCTGCTGGCATATTGATAGAAGGCGCTGCCCGAGGTGCCGCCGCCGTCGCCGAAATAGACGCTATTCCCCGCGCGGGTGCTGGTGTCGACACCATAGAGCGCCTGTATCGCCTGAATGTCCCAGACCATCGGTGTCAGCGCCCAGGCCTGATTGGAGAAACTGTCCCCCGCCTCGGAGGTATGGGGCAGGTAGGACATCACGGTGAATTCGCCGGGGGTGGCTGCGTTGCTGGGATCATTGTTGGGGTGGCTCAACCCCAGGGCATGGCCCAGCTCGTGCAGAAGGGTGTTCCAGCTGGTGTGACCAAAGGCCGGGCCAACGCCGGGGATATACTGTGATGTATTGTCGGTGTTGAGCCAGACATCGCCGGCCAGCGAATTGCCACCCCCAAGGTTGCCGGGATCGGGGAAATAGGCAAAGCCGAACAAGCCGGTATCGCCAAATGCGGTGCTGCCAAAGTTTATGTCCGAGGCGAGGCCGCCGCCAGCCACCATATTGGTATTGGCCACCTCGTTCCAGGCGGCAATGGCCTGCAGCATGAGCGCCTGTTCGCTGGCATCCAGGCCAAAATCATTGCTGGCAGGAAGGGAATAACCGCCAAAGTCATATTCATCATCAAAGGCATCATAGGAATAATAAGACGGCATGGTGCCGTTGATGAAATTATAGGTGATGTTCTGGCTGCCATTGTGCCAGGCCGAGCCGCCTTGCAGCAGTGAGTTGTAATCGGTGAAAAAAGGCATCGTTACCTCCCCAGTAATCAAATCGCATAAAAGCAGTTGTGTTACCGTTTGATCTTAGCACGGCCTCGCGGGAAATGGGTAGATTCGAAAGTTGACCGGGCGCGGAGTTGCCACAACAACAGCGGTGAAGCAGGCCGTTTTCCCCTCAGGGTGACGGGTCCCCCGGTTCACCGCGCCTGTTGCATCAGGCGGTTACAGCAGGCCGGAGCGGCTGAAGACACCAAAGAAGTTGCCGATCAGGTTCGAGATGGTCAGCGCATCGTTGATCGGGGATTCAGTTGCCAGGATCAGATCATCCGGATTGATGCGGAAGTTACGCGCCGAGAACAGCCCGTCGGCCGAGGTCAGATCCAGGCTGAAGACCACCCGGGTCTGGCGGGGGCCGCGCACACCGGGCGCCACCGCCGAGGTCGGGTATTCGCGCAGCACCAGCAATCCCTGCGGATCGGCCTTGCCATCCTGAAAGCCCCCCGCCACCGAGATTGCGTCCATGGCCGACATCTGGTCCTTGGTGAAAATATGCAGATCCTCTTCGCCGGTGGCCCCGAAGGAGAGGAAATAGCGCTCGTCCTCTTCCACGAAGACCCGGTCACCGCCGCGCAGTAGCGTGTCCAGATGCGGATCGTTCAGCAGGCTGTCCACCGAGGTGCCATAGATCTGGCCACCGCGCATCAGCCGGATCTGCGGATTGTTCAGGTTCAGTCCGATGCCGCCACCGGCTGAAATCAGCCCCATCACCGTGTAGTTGCGGTTGGGCATCGGATAGGTGCCGGGCTGGGCGACACCGCTGACCAGATCAACCGAGTTGTTGCGCCCCTCGGTCATCGCCAGCTGAATCTGTGCCGAGGGCACGATGGTTTCCAGTGTCGACTGCAGCTCGCGCCGGGCCAGGTCCGGGGTCATGCCGATGACGCTGACATCGCCGACATAGGGCATGAAGATCGAGCCATTGGCGGCCACTTCCACATCCTGCAGCTGCACCATTTTCTGCTCTGGCGAGGTCAGCAGGGAATTGTCGCTGCTGTCCCAGATTCGCAGGGTCAGCATGTCGCCGGGCTGGATGATCTGGGTCTTGGCGCCCTGATAGCCGTGAATCCAGCGCAGGTTTTCCTGTTTGCCGGTGCTGGGCCATTTGGCCACCGTCGGCAAAAATGCGCGGGTCACCGGGTAGAGGGCAAATTCGACGCCGTCCTGGCTGGCGTCCTGCAGAATCTCTTCGCTGGCCGGGGCCCCACCGGGCAGGCGGCCACAGGCGGTCACGCTCAGAGCCAGAATCAGGCTCAAAGAAAGGGTTAGGCCCGGGGGGCAGCCTGCCATCATGCGCGTTTTGAAGGAAGAGATCATGATGTGAGGGGCTGCTCCGCGCGAAAAATCAGTTGCATTTCTGAGGCTGCAAGATACTGCCGTGGCGCAAGTGGTCAACTCCGTACATAGGCACGCATGAATTTTCCTTCTGTTTTGGTTCTTGGCGCCACGGGGCGTATTGGCAGGATCCTGCGCCATTGCTGGCAGCAGGTATCGCCGGGCCAGGGTAGTCTGGGCGATATTCTGTGGCAGCGGCGCGCCAGGGTGGCGAATCATCCAGTGACGGCAGCGCTGAACTGGGCGGTGTTTGACCCGCTGACGGACCCGCTGGCACTAACCCAGGCGGCGCAGGGCCGCGCGGCGATCCTCTGTCTGGCCGGGGTGATACCGGGGCGCGGATCAGGACAGGGGGCAGGCGGTGACGATCTGGAGGCAAACTGGCACCTGGCCGAGGCGGCGATTCGCGCCGCCGCCACGGCCGGGACTCCCGGGGGCACGCGGGTGTTGCTGGCCTCGTCGGCGGCGGTGTATGGCAATCAGCCGGGGCGGCTGGCCGAGACCACGCCGCTGCGCCCGGCCAATGACTACGGGGTGGCCAAGGCCGAGATGGAACAGCGCAGCGCGGCCTTGGCGGCGCGGCTGGGGGTGCCGCTTTGTGCGCTGCGGATTGGCAATATCGCCGGTATTGATGCGGCTTTGGGCGGTTGGCGGCCGGGGTTTCAACTGGATCAGTTTGCCGATGGCAGCACCCCGCAGCGCAGTTATATCGGGGGGCTGGATCTGGCCCGGGTGCTGGGCGATCTGTTGCGCCATCCGGGGTTGCCGGAGGTGCTGAACATCGCCGCGCCGGGGCTGGTGCAGATGGGGGCGCTGCTGACTGCTGCGGGCCTGGACTGGGTGGCGCGCCCGGCGCCACAGACGGCCATCGCCCAGGTCGAGCTGGACTGTGAGTTGCTGCAGGGTCTCAGCCCGCTGGCCCCGGCGGATGCGGTTCAAATGGTGACACAATGGCGTATATTAGAGCCACATACGGCAAGGGAGCCAGAGGCGAAATGACCTGGCGCAAACGTATTTTTGATCTGTTTTTTGCCAGTCTTCTGGTGCTCGTGCTGGGGCCGGTCTTGCTGCTGCTGCTGCTGTGGCTGCTGCTGAAAGAGGGCCGTCCGGTGTTTTATGTGGCCGAGCGGATGAAGGGGGTGGACCAGCCGTTCTCGCTGTGGAAGCTGCGCACCATGACGGTGGTTGCCAGCGACAGCGGTGTCTCGGGCGGCGACAAGGCGGCGCGGATCACCCCAACCGGGGCCTGGCTGCGCCGCCGCCGGCTGGATGAGTTTCCGCAGCTGTGGAACATCCTGAAGGGGGATCTCAGCTTTGTCGGGCCACGCCCGCCGTTGCGGCAATATGTCGAGGCCAACCGGGCGCTCTATGCCCAGGTGCTGCGGTCGCGCCCCGGGGTTACCGGCCTGGCCAGCATTGCCTATCACCGCCACGAGGCCTTGCTGCTGGAGCGTTGCAGCACGGTCGCAGAGACCGATGCCACCTATTCGCGGCTTTGCGTGCCGATGAAGGCGCGGCTGGACCTGATCTACCAGCGTCATCAGAGCATGTGTTTCGACTTTGATCTGGTGTTTCAGACCATTGGCAATATCTTTCGCCGCGGTGGCTAGGCGTCGGGGTGGCAATTTTCCGCAGAAGCGGTTTTGCCATAGGGCGCAGATGCGCTATGTAGGAAACATGCGTTTCTCTCTGCATTCATTCATTTTTATCCAAGACCAGCTTGTCATTCCTAGGTGACTGGGACCATAGAGACTTCAATGATGGACATGCCGACGACCCAGTGCAGCTGTTTGCAGCGGATCCCGGAAAGGGGGGGCTGAATGCTGCATCTTGTCCGCGTGCTGAACCGCAAACAGAAAGCATATATTTTCCTGGCGCTTGATCTGGCGCTGGTGCCGGCGGCGCTGCTGTTCACCTTTGCCGTGCAGACCCTGCCCGGCACGGCGCTGACGCTGCTCTGGGCGAAACTGCCGGTGCTGCCCTATCTGATGGTGGTGGCGGGCGCGATGTCGCTGTGGCTGGGGCTGCCGCATATCAAGCTGAACGCTTATGAGCGCCATGCCATGAGCATGACGGCGGTGCAGGCGCTGGTGCTGGCAGTGGCGCTGGCGGGGCTGTCGTCTCTTCTGACACGGCTGCTGCCGGTTGGAACCTATGTGGTTTTTGGCATCAGCTATTTCCTGTTTTCGGTGGCGGCCCGGGCGCTGCTGCTGCAGATCGTGGTGGCGGTATACCGGCGCACTGAACCGCGTTGCCGGGTGCTGATTTACGGTGCCGGCACCACTGGCACCCAGCTGGCGCAGGCCCTGAAGGCCCATGATGGCATCGATCCGGTGGCTTTTGTCGACGACAACAGCTCGTTGCAGGGGCTGAGCCTGGTGGGGCTGCCGGTGTTTGCTCCGGCGCGGATTGCCGAGATTGTCAAAAGCCGCAATATCCAGCGGGTGTTGCTGGCGATGCCGTCGCAAAGTCAGCCCAGTCAGGCGCGCATTATCCAGCGGCTGCAAAAGATGGAGCTGGAGGTGCAGGCGCTGCCTTCCTTTGCTCAGCTGATTGGCGAAGAGGCGCTGGTGGACAAGCTGACGCCGGTCTCGGCGCAGAACTTTCTGGGCCGCGCCGCGCGCGATGTGCCCCTGAAGAAGGCGGCCCGCAGCTATGCTGGCCGGGTGGTGCTGGTCTCGGGCGCAGGCGGCTCGATCGGATCGGAACTCTGCCGTCAGGTGCTGGGCTGCCGCCCGGCAAAACTGGTGCTCTACGAGCTCAGCGAGCTGGCGCTTTATACCGCCCATCAGGAGCTGGGCCAGTTGATCGAGGATACCGGTATCGAGCTGGTGCCGGTGCTGGGGTCGGTGACCGACCCGCGTCAGGTACGCCAGGTGCTGGCCAGCCAGGGCGTGCAGGTGGTGCTGCATGCGGCGGCCTATAAACATGTGCCCCTGGTTGAGGCCAATCCGCTGCCCGGTCTGGCCAATAATGTCTTTGGCACCCAGACTCTGGCCCGCGAGGCGGCAGCAGCCGGGGTCGAGCGGTTCATTCTGATTTCCTCGGACAAGGCGGTGCGCCCCACCAATGTGATGGGGGCCAGCAAGCGGCTGGCCGAACTGGTGCTGCAGGATCTGGCCACCCGCCACCCTGAAACCGTGTTCACCATGGTGCGGTTTGGCAATGTGCTGGGCTCAAGCGGATCGGTGGTGCCACTGTTTCAGGAGCAGATCAGCCGCGGTGGCCCGGTGACGGTGACCGATCTGCGGGTGAAACGGTTCTTCATGACCATCCGCGAGGCGGTGCAGCTGGTGCTGCAGGCCGGCGCCGAGGCCCAGGGCGGCGAGGTCTTTGTGCTGGACATGGGCACCCCGGTGCCGATTGTGCAACTGGCCCGCCAGGTGATCGAAAGCACCGGCCACCGGGTGCGCGACGAACAGACCCCGGATGGCGATATCGAGATCAAGGTGATCGGCCTGCGCCCCGGCGAGAAGCTGGAAGAAGAGCTGACCCTGAACCCGGATCTGATCAGCACCGGACATCCCAAGATTTTCTGCGCCCGCGAGGCGTTCCTCTCTGAGATCGAGGTGGCGGCGGTGCTGCGCGGTTTGCGTCAGGCGCTGGCGGCCAGCGACGAGACCCTGGCGCGCCAGATCATCACCCGCTGGGTCGAAGGCTACAGCGCCAGCGAAGCGGGCCGGACAAGCTCGGGCTGAGGCGGGCCCGGGCCCCGCTATTTGGAGGACCACATGGATTTTCTGACAGGCATTTACGTTGTCGCGGCCTTTCTGGGCGGGGTGGGCGGATTTGCCAGTCCCGAATTGATCAGTCCTGGTGGGTTTGGCATGTCTCTGGACCAGCCCGGGGCAGTTGAGAGCCTGATCCCTGTTGGCGGCGCAGATATCACCGAAGAAAATGTCACCGGCGCCAGTTTTGCCGGTCAGAACCTGAGCGGCGCGATCATCGTGCGCTCCAATGCGACGGGTGCAGATTTCAGCGGCGCCGACCTGTCCGGTGCGCTGCTGGATTCGTCAAATTTCACCGGCGCCGATTTTTCCCGGGCCAATTTGGCAGACGCAACCATCAACAGTTCAAACATGACGGGGGCCAATTTTTCTGGGGCCTGCCTGCAAGGCGCTACGATTTACGCCTCCAATTTTTCCGAATCTGACCTGACAGATGCCAATCTGACCGGGGCTGAACTGCAATATAGCACTCTGGATACCGCTGTGATGACCGGTGTTGCGCGCGATCGAAACTGTTAGAGACCCCGGACCGGCCTAAAGCGCATCACGCAGATCTTGATGCAGCTGTTTGTACAGGGCCCAATCCAGTGATCCATCCCAGTTGACGACCACTGTCAAACCATCTGCGCGCACAAAGAACAATGCGCCGATATTGTGTTTTCGGGGGTCTTTATGGGTCCACCTGCCGGTATGGCTGACAAATGTGCCTGCCTGGGTGGGATAGACATATGTGCCCATTCCGTAGTGGGCGCCCTTGTCATAGCCAAAGCGCGCTGGCGTCTGCATCCATGGCTGCGCGGGGTTGAACCAATACATGGCAAAGCGTGCGTAATCCTCGGCGGAGACTAACCATCCGCCATAGCCCGCAGTATAAGACATGCGTCCCGCCACCACTGCCTGAGGGGCGCCTGCCGGGGCCATGATCCGGTCATTGCAATACTCGCTGTAGGGTTCGCCGGTCATTGCCTCAATCAAGAACCCAAGGATGGCATAGTTGGCGTTGGAATAGACATAACTGCCACGCGGGCCAAAATTTGAAGGTTCCTTCAGCGCTGCCCTGGCCATCGTGGGCTGGCTGCTGAGGTTGACCGCGTGGGTAGACATTTTCCCGTAGTTCAATGTCTTGGGCAGCCCGCTGGTATGCGTTGCGATCTGTGTAAGGGTCACGTCAGCCATTTGCCTGGCGGGGGTGAAATTCATTTTGGCAAACTCGGGCGCCAGATCGGCCAGGGTGCTGGACCATGAATAGGGGCCATCCGTCAGCAGTTGGTTCAGGCACATGCCGGTGATTGCCTTGGACAGGCTTGCCACGGGATAGGCCGTGTCCGGGCGGCGCTTTTGCGCGGCACTGTGCAAAATGGCACCCTTGCGGCCAATCGCAAGGCTGCTTTGCGTGACGGCATGTTGCTCCATCCAAGCCCGCCAGACGGCTTCGACCTTCCCCGTATTGATGGGGTTGGTGTTGATGGGGTTGGCGGTTTCGGGGGGGGTCGAAACCTGCACCTCAGATCCCCCCAGGGCAGGCCCATCCAGAGCAGTCGCGGAAAACCCGTCCACTGCAACAACAACGGCCCCACCGAACAATGTAAGCCCGCTGACCAGAAGCACCGATGCAAGAAGTTTCCGCAGGCCCATAGTAGCCCTCCAACCAAGTTGCCCCAGGATCTAGGGGGGTATTTTGCCAATTTTGTGGCGTTGCCCGTCTCTTATGGCGGCATCAATGCATCACCTGCCACGCAGCCAACCATTCAATTTGGCGATTGTTCGCATAGGATCGGAATGAGCCTTCGCCGCAGGCTGCAGGATTAGCCGGTTACGCTAGTCGCCGATTCCGGGTGGGTCGAAACCGCGCCCCGCCCGGTGTCGTTTCTGCGTCACGTCGCCGAGACCTCTGGGCGCTGGCGCAGCGGTTGCGTTGATCGGGGCGGGGGTTTGTGCTCTATCCCTGCAGATATGAACTGATTGGCAGAAGGCAGCCCGATTCCCGTGTCCTCCTTTGTTACCCGCATTTCCAGACCGCTTCGGACCGCCTTTGGCGGCAGGGGCCCGCTTGGGGTCCGCACTTTGGCCCGTGTGCTGACCTGCGGACTGGTTGCGACAGGGTTTGGCGCCTCGGTCGGGCTGGCCCAGAGTGCCGAGGAGGCGCCGCGCTTTAAGCCGCTGCCGCCGCCCAGCCTGAACTTCTATGGCTCTGCCGGGCTGCTGGACATGCCAAGCGGCGAGATGCTGCCGGATGGGCAGTTCACCACCACCCTGTCCTATTTTGGCGGCAATGCCCGCTACAACCTGACCTTTCAGGCGCTGCCCTGGATGTCGGCCTCGTTCCGCTACAACAGCATCAAGCCACAGACCGGGCTGATGTTCGGCTTTGAGACCTATTATGACCGGGGCTTTGATGTGCGCTTCCGGCTGCTGCGCGAGCGCCGCTGGCTGCCCGCCGTCACCATGGGGCTGCAGGATTTTGCCGGCACCGGGGTCTATGCGGCGGAATATTTTGTCGCCACCAAGACCTTCGACACCCCCGCCTGGGGGGCAGGCACCCTGCCGGGGCGGCTGAAACTGACGGCAGGTCTGGGCTGGGGGCGGCTGGGCTCACATGGGGCGATTGGCAATATTGGCGGCAAGCGGCCGTCATTTGTCGGCGGCTCGACCGGTGGCCAGCTGGCCTATAATCAATGGTTTCGCGGTGATTTTGCCCCCTTTGGCGGTATCGAGTGGCAAGTCAACGAGCGCTGGGGGCTGAAGGCGGAATATTCTTCGGATGCCTATATCACCGAGACCCGGGCGCATGATGTCTTTCAGCGCAAATCCTCGATGAACTTTGGTCTGGAATATCAGGTCGGCCCGCGCACCCGGCTGGGGGCCTATTATCTTTATGGCTCGGAAATCGGCGTCACCGCGCAGATCCAGCTCAATCCGAAACACTCGCCCACCCCGATGATGGCGCCAGCACCGGTGCCGGTGGTGCCGCGCAGCGACTGGGCCACCGAGCCAGCACACTGGAGCCAGGACTGGGCAGCCAGTGAAAGCAGCCGGGTGCAGGTGCGCGATCTGGTAGCTGAGGCGCTGAAACCGGACGGGCTGATCCTGGAAGCGCTGGACGTGAGTGGCGTCAGTGCTGAAGTGCGGTACCGCAACAATCGCTACCGCTCGGACATGCTGGCGGTGGGCCGGGTGGCACGGGTGATGGCACGGGTGCTGCCGCCGTCGGTTGAAACCTTCCGCATCGTGCCGGTGCGCAAGGGCATGGGCCTGTCCACCACGGTTTTGCGGCGCTCGGATCTGGAGGCGCTGGAGTTTGACGCCAACAGCAGCGATGCGCTGCTGGCGGTGACCGGCTTTGCCAGTGCCGGGCCGGTGGCCGACAGTGCCATCCAGTCGGGTGAGCTGTATCCGGCCTTTGCCACCTCGATCAGCCCCTATGCGGCCCCAGCCTATTTTGACCCGGCGCAGCCTTTCCGGCTGGATGTCGGGGTGGATTTTGCCGCCAGCTATGCGCCCGCCCCAGGCTGGTTCATCGGCGCCACCCTGCGGCAGCGCGCCCTGGGCAATGTCAAGAATGGTCGTGCCTCGAATTCACGCCTGCCGCATGTGCGCACCGATCAGGTGCATTATGCGCAATATGGCCGGACGCTGGAAAACCTCTATGTGGCACGCAGCTGGAAACCCGGCAAGGATCTCTATGCCCGTGCCACGCTGGGCTATTTCGAAAGCATGTATGGCGGCATCTCGGGTGAGTTGCTGTGGAAGCCGGTGAGCAGCCGGTTGGCGCTGGGGATCGAGGGCAATTACGTGGTGCAGCGCGATTTCGACCAGCGCCTGGGCTTTCGTGACTACAAGACCTTCACCGGTCATGGCTCGGCTTATTACGAGCTGCCCAACGGCTATCAGGCGCAGGTGGATGTTGGCCGCTATCTGGCCGGCGATTATGGTGCCACCTTCGGCGTTGACCGGGTGTTTGCCAATGGCTGGTCGGTGGGCGGCTTCTTTACCCGCACCAATGTCTCGGCGGCGGATTTTGGCGAGGGCTCCTTTGACAAGGGTTTCCGCTTCCGGATTCCGCTGGACTGGATGCTGGGCCGCCCCAGCCGCAACGCCTTTGGCATTACCGTACGGCCAGTGCAGCGTGATGGCGGCCAGCGGGTGGCGGTGCCGGGACGGCTCTATGGTCAGATCCGTGCAGCCCACCGGGCCAGCCTGGAACAGCAGGGGGCAAAGTTTTGGGAATGAGATCGCGTTTTGCATCAGCACTGGCGCTGGTCCTGTCCGCCGGGCTGGTCACGGGCTGTGCCCGGGGCCCCGAGAAGACCCCGCTTGAGGTTGAGGTGATCCAGGCGGTGGGTCAGAAGATCGGCGCCCTGCGCGCCGGGCGTCAGGCCAAACGCCCGCCCCCGACCCGGGCGCAGCTGGATACCGTCAAGGTGCCCTATGTCGAGGTGACGCTGGAGAACCGGGATCTGCTGGCCTATCTGAGTCAGCAGTCTGTGCGCCGCGACGGTGACCCCGGCGAGATCGTGGTCTGGCGCACCGAGGACAATGTCACCCTGGCGCTGCGGGGTGGGGTGCTGATTGCCACCCGTGGTCTGGGCGATGATCTGCTGTCGGCCTCGGCACTGGTGGGTGAGAGCGGATCCGGCCCCCAGAGCGGCGGCGAGCGGCGCTATCAGATACGCGGGCTGGACAATGACAAACGCAGTCTCAGCCTGGCCTGTGCGGTGCAGGATCTGGGCCCTGAGCAGGTGGAGATTGTCGAGTTGAGCTATGCCACCCGGCATCTGCAGGAGCGCTGCGAAGGCGGCGGTGGCGTGGTGGTCAACGACTATTGGGTTGATTCTGTCAGCGGCCGCATCTGGCAATCCCGGCAATGGGCCGGGCCGACAATTGGTTATTTGCGCCTGCGTCAGTTGACGCTGTAGCGGCGAATTGGCGCGGATTTTTGGCAACTGAGACAGGAAAACCGAATTTCAACGAATTTACGCGAAAAACCCAAGTTGAAATACAAAGCAATCTGGCATAGCGTCAGGCAAAGCATTCCAATGGAGTTTGGATTATGAAACAGATCATTACCGCGCTTGTTTTTGCCGTCGCGGCATCCACCGCATCAGCTCAGATCGTTGAAGAAACCCCGCTGTTTCTGACCGGCACCGGTCTGACCACGGGCGCCACCATCGGCATCATCACTTCGGTTGTTGTCCTGGGTGCCGTCATCAACGACGATGACGAATCCGGTACCACCACCACAACCACCACAACCAAATAAGGTTTGGGAACCGGGCGCGACTGTCGTGCCCGAGGTGTGAAAATTCAAGGCGGGTCTTCTCTGGGGCCTGCCTTTTTGTGGTTTCAGGCCTGTTCTTTGGACTTCGCCCGTGAATTACAAGGCAGCGCAAGACCCACGGAGGCCTGTGGCCGCAGGTGAAGGCCTTCCCGGCCCGGAGGCAAACAGATGACTCAGTCAAAAATCCACCAGATCCGGGCGCTGCTGCACAGCATCGAGACCGGGGATCCCGGCCCGGTCGCGGTGGTGGATGAAAGCAAGTACATTCAGCACAACCCGCAGACCCATGAGGGCAGCGAGGGCCTGGCGCTGCTGTTCAAAAGGCTGTCCAAGACCGACCCGCGGGTGCGCATGGTGCGCGGGTTCGAGGATGGCGATTTTGTCTTTGCCCATATGGAATATGATTTTTCCAGCCGGAAGATCTGTTTCGAGGTGTTTCGCTTCGAGGCGGGCCGGGCGGTCGAACATTGGGACAATATCCAGGACAGGCTGGGTCCGAACCTGTCGGGCCACAGCATGGTGGACGGCGAGACCGAGGCCGACGATCTGGCGCTGACAGAGCCCAATCGCCAGCTGGTGCGCAGCTTTGTCGAAACGGTTCTGATTGCCGGGCAGCTGGAGCGCCTGGGCGATTTCATCGACGCCGAGCGCTATGCCGAGCACAATCCGCACCTTGCCGACGGCATCCCGGCACTGCGCGCCGCCCTTGAAGTCCAGCACAACGGCACCCGGCATATCGGCTACCGGCATCTGCACCGGGTCCTGGCCGAGGGCAATTTTGTCCTTTCAGTCAGCGAAGGGCAGTTGGGCGGGGCGCATTCGGCCTTCTACGATCTGTTCCGGGTCGCGCAAGGCAGGATCGTCGAACATTGGGACACCACCGAAACCATTGCTCCGCAAAGTGAGTGGAAGAACAATAACGGCAAGTTCTGATCCGGCAGGCGGACCCGGATCTGTGCAGGTCCGCCGCCTGGAGCATGTCGCAAAATCATTACGCCAGTGCATCTCTCGTAAGTACGATTGAATGCGATACGCTCAAGGGTCTGTTGAGAGTCAGGATTCCCTTTTTTGCTGATTTCTGATTCAAACTTTCAAAAGGGAGGTTTGAATGGATGAGAGCAGCTTCGTTATCAAAGATCATCACTGGGAGAAGATGGAGCCGCATTGCCTCGGGCGCAAACGGGACCCCGGTCGGACCGGGATGGACCCGCGCCTCTTGGGGTCGAGTGCGGCTGAGTGCTAAATTGAATTAGTCTCGATGTGATCTGACACCGCCCCCTTCCCAGTAAGGATAATGTGTGCCCATCCGAGGGGTGAGATGTGCGACAGAAGATACGCTGGTGTTTCCAATCCGGCCTTTTTCCGCTGCGCAACCGCATAGCCGGTCCCTGTTGGTTTCTGGATTCCGCAAGTGGCCTCGCCATTTTGACTGCGGTTTCAGAAACGGTGCAGAGCGGCTTGGAATATCCTGCCTGTCGCGCATGACATCTGTTGCTGCCAGCAGAGGCTCGGCCACTTTAGCCCCGGTGATGGCCAATGCTGCCAACATTCGTGGGGCATAGGGTTTGATCCGATGATAGCCCTTCTCGACATAGGCCAGGGCATCCGCCTTGACGGTCTTGCCTTGACGGTCTTGCCGAGCGTCCCGGATGCGCGCACCATTGCAGATCAGCTCGAAGCGAAGGGCGTTAAACTCGCCCTTGGCGCATCCGTCTACGATCCCTCTGACCCGATGGGAAAGATGTTCATCAACATTCTTGCGACCTTCGCCGAATTTGAATCTGATCTCATTCGCATGCGTACCCGCGAAGGCATGGCCCTCGCTCGCGCCAAGGGAAAACTACGTGGCAAGCGGCCCAAACTTTCAGGCTAGCAGCAGAAGGAACTCTGCCGGATGCATGGCACCGGCGAATACTCCATCAGCGATCTGGCCGAGGTGTTTTCCGTATCTCGTCCAACCATCTATCGAACCCTAAAGCGGAACCAGACTTGACTTTCGCTGCACCTCGCATGAACTGCAAGCTGCGGGACAAAACCGCCGTTCATTCGGGCATCAGCGAAGACCACATCGCGGCTGCATCATGGCTCACAACTTACAAACGAAAAGGACCTAAAACATGAAAATCCACGTAACTAGCGTCTTTGTTGATGATCAAGTCAAAGCCGGTAAATTCTACACTGAGGTCCTCGGGTTTGAGATCAAACATAATATCCCATTGGGTGAAAATTTTTGGCTGACGGTTGTGTCTCCGGAAGACCCAGACGGAACCGAGTTGCTACTTGAACCAAGTGATCATCCGGCCACGCAGCCTTTCAGGGACGCGATCGTAGCCGACGGCATCGCCGCACATTCCTTTCAGGTGCAAGACCTTGATGCAGAGTGGAAGAAGTTGATCGAGCGCGGAGTTGAGTTCGTTACAGAGCCTATGGATGCGGGGCCAGTTCACATGGCTGTCTTTGATGACACCTGTGGCAACCTGATTCAATTGATCCAGATGAAAGACGCCTAAACGGGATTGATCCTTCGCCGAGCGGAACAAAAGCAGCCGTTCGGCCAAGTTGCAGCATCCGGAAATTTGGGCTCTTTCGTTGAATCCGCCGCGCCATGCGCGAAAGGCGGCTTTGCCAAGAAATCGCTTAAAGGGGGACTCTCAGTCAGGCTATAGGCAAGTCCAAAGGCGGATGGACGACGAAGATCCTCGCGCTGACGGATGCGCCAGACCCTAGTCGGATCCGAACAGATCGCGGGTGAACAGACGGTCGGCGACATCATCCAGCTCCGGCGCCTGGCGGTTGGCAATGATCAGCTCGGCGCTGGCCTTGAAAAGCT
>Ga0316207_10002821_pt1 | contig 17137 bp, 18 predicted proteins | sample 6weekpyrite_MG_FD_204943 | JGI IMG/M metagenome (GOLD analysis project Ga0316207, IMG submission 204943) | Microbial mat bacterial communities from mineral coupon in-situ incubated in ocean water Damariscotta River, Maine, United States -... | ecosystem: Environmental > Aquatic > Marine >...
CTGACTTTCCCTGATCCGGATATTGAGTTCCCTGTTCCGCGATCCAAATTCCCTGTTATCGGTTTTGAAATCCCCTGTTTTTCATTTTAGGGAATTCGCCTGAAAACCCACGAAAAATCAATTGTCTGCAGCGGGTCCACAGCACGGTTTGGGGCGGTTTCACGCAAAATTCCCTGTAAATCACGACTTATCAGGGAAATTTTCCCTGATAACTGACCAATCGAAAAAGCGACGGAGACTAATGCGGATTTCGGCGAGTATCGTCTCCGTTTCCCGGAGGCAGAGCTGAAAATCTTCGCTGATATGGCGTATAAGTCCCGGAATAGTCGGGACTAATTCTCGGTCTCTGATTTTCCCTGAAAACAGGCAGACTGCGTGGCGGAGAGGAAGGGTGTAGGTCGGTTCAATGAAATCAATGAGTTGCGAGGTCTAACCGTCTAAAAGCACTTCATTGTTTTACAGAGTTTTTTTCTAAACGGTGTCTAACCTTGTCGCCGAGAAGGACCGAGGAACCGCGGAGTACGCACTTTGTATTGCCGATACTCATCGCCGTATTGTTGTTCAAGCCACGGCTCCTCTAACCTTGGGGCGACCCAATACATTACCGCCCAAAGAATGAGCAGCGTAACGACACGACTGTCACTTGCGATCAAACCCCAGCCAACAAGAGCAATCCAAGTGGCGACGTAAACCGGATTTCGACTCCGTGCGAACCAACCAGATTTCAACAACCCGCGTTTTTCCCCGAATGCGTTTCTCCACCCCATCTGAAGTGTAATCCGGAATGCGAGCCCAAATCCTATCGTCACGAGCAATCCACCGATTGCGCAAACCAGCAATTCATCGGGACCACTGGCCGGTCTAAAAGTTATGAGAGTTAGCGCCACGAGTGGATAAAGAAACAACCGAAACAGGGTCAAAAATGTTGCATGTTGCCAGGATTGCTTACTGGGTGGCGGGAAGAACTGAAAACCGCGCTTGAACATGGTAAGAGCCGAAAGAGCAAAAATGCTCAATGCTCCTGTCAGAGATATACCAAACGCGGTCCATTCGACCCAAGACGGTAAACTAAGCATGTCGAACTCGATCTAGATCCAACGTCTCGTTCGTTGGCAGTACTGATAAAACGTATCCCCGAACAATTCTTTGAGTGCGCGTTCTTCGGGTTTGATCTGAGTCATCGTGATCACGCAGACAAAAAGTGCTGGCGCTAAGAAAGAAGCAAGATTGCTAGCAAGGAATGCAGCTCCAATGAGGATGAGCGCCATCGCCAGATACATGGGGTTGCGGCTAAAGCGATAAAGCCCAGAGGTAACGAGCGTTTCCGCGTCGCCGGGTTCAATTGGGTTCACGGTTGTTCCTGCGCGTGCAAATGCTCCAACCGCAAACAAAAGCAAGAATATACCAGTCGCCATGAAGCCAACAGCGAGCACCGTCATCATCGCCCATTCAACGTCCAGAGCAGGCAGTAATATCGAAAGGCCCCAGGCGATCAGCGCGAACACAGCGAGGTAAACAAGAGGTGGGACACGAATCGTCATGGCGTCACCTCCTTTGTTGAAACTGAGTTGAGCGCTTCAGTCTTCAGCTCGCGCGATGCTTGAGCAGTAATGGCGATTGCGGATTTTAGGAACAAACCTGCGAGGAGCGTTGCAACGACGAGATCGGGCCAAGCCGCACCGGTAACCGCTACAAGTCCACCGGCGGCTATAACGCCTGCATTGCCGATCGCGTCATTGCGCGAGCACAGCCAAACGGATCTTACGTTGCTGTCACCATCCCGCCAGCGCAATAGAATGAACACGCTGGCCAGATTAGCTGTCAACGCCAAAAACCCAACAATGCCCATCGTTCCCGCTTCTGGCGGCGCTCCGCTGAGCACACGCAAACCCGTCATAACCAAAATGGTGAGCGCTATTAGAGCGAGAGATGCTCCTTTAACGAGAGAGGCCCGTGCACGTGTTTTGACTGACGCTCCAATCACCATCAGACTAAGTGCATAGGTTGCGGTGTCACCAGCAAAGTCGAGAGCGTCAGCTTTGAGGGCTTGAGACCCGGAAGTTATACCAGCCGTCATCTCCACGACAAACATCACAGCATTGATGGCGATAACCGCGATAAGGGCTCGTTTGTATCCATCGCTCATCCCATCGAACACTTTGTCGTCACAGCAACCGGACATTGGGTCATCCTTCTTTCGTTTGACCAGAATTTATTAAACCCTACAGTCTACAGTCGCTGTAGAAGCAAGCCTTTGAGAGATTTTTTTGATGAAACCAATGACGATTGGCCGTTTGTCCAAGGCGGCAGGTGTGAAAGTCACCACTATTCGCTACTATGAGTCTATCGACCTCATGGGTGAACCAGATCGAAGTGAGAGTGGACAGCGCCTCTATGGCGATGACTCGGTTCACAGATTGTCGTTCATTCGCCATGCACGCGATCTTGGGTTCCCGATGGAGGCGGTGCGAGACTTAATCCAATTACAAGCTGAGCCAGGTGAAGACTGCGCTGCAGTAGACGCCATCGCGAGACGACAGCTCTCCGACGTCCGAAAGCGCCTCAATCAGCTTGAAGCTTTGGAAGCTGAGCTCAAACGCATGATTTCCAGCTGCGAAGGCGGTAAGGTTGGTACGTGTCGGGTGATGGCTGCCTTGAATGATCACGACGAATGCTTGGAGCAGGCGCATGAGCGATTGCAGCCCATGTAAATTCGCGCTTGACCCTATAGCCACTGTAGAGGCTAAAACAATCTCATGAGACATTCCATTACGACGATCCTGACCGCTGCGGCTGTGGCAAGCGCTAGTGCAGTTGCGTCCGCTGAAACGCTCAGCACACAAATTACCGGGGCCTGGGCGAGCGGGGAGACGCTCGAGGCTTGTGACACCGCTCCAATCACACACTTTATGTCCGATGGCGTTGTCGCGGTGTTCCTGAAAAGGGATGGTGCCCTACACAGCAGCGGGGCGTGGTCGGCGAATGAGTCTGAACTGACCATGACGCATAATGATTTTCCATTGAGCGGCGATGGCCGCTCCAAGACACCTGTTATGCTGGAAATTGTAAAACTCGATGAGAATCAGTTTGTTACAAAGAACGCAGAGGGTCGAGAACGCGCGCGTATACGCTGTTCCGATATTGATATCACCATGGGGCATGATCATGATGCGCATTAAATCGTCGCACCACCTTAACGGTTCCGAGAATAAGATTTAGTAGTTCCAATATGATGTTGTCGTTGTTTATATCCTCCAATCGGCTCGTGGCCGCCGCGCTTATTGCGTGTGCGTTCCTAATTGCGCCTATGGCTGAGGCTGAACACGTCCAAATAGAGACCGCCACTGCGTGCGACATGGAGCGTGTTGAAGGCGCTTATGTCGATGACGACACCGATCACGGTGAACATGATCAGCACGCCCACAATTGCGGGCCGTGCCTCATTCATCTTCTTCGAAGAGACACAAACTCAGAATGCATCTTCCAGGCAGGCACCCAATCGATCCGCCCATTACTGAGCGAAGACTTGGTTTCTCTGCCACCTGGTAGCCTCTACCGACCTCCCCGAGCCTGATCTCCGAAATGTCGCGCTGTCTTAAGCAGCGCGCGACTTCTGAATCAGCTTGAGGATTTTTACCAATGTCAATTATCTTGAAGGGCTCAATAGCGGCCCTCGCGCTTTCCGCCATCTCCATAGGCGCCAACGCTTCACCTTGCGATGGTGAATTGTCCGCACCATCGCAGATTACTGCTGGAGAGCCGTTGACGCTTCGAGCCGTCTTGACCGAAGTGCGTCAGGTCTCACCGGCAGTTCGCGCCGCTGGTCTAGAGACGCACGCGCTTAACGCTGAAGCTGATCAGGCCAGCCGTTGGCTTAATCCCAGCCTGTCAGTTGAGCTGGAGAATTTTTCAGGAAGTGGCGCACTGTCTGGTTTTGATCAGACTGAAACGACGTTTGCGATTGAACAGACCTTCCGTCTCGGCGGCAAACGTTCCTTGACCGAACGCGCAGCTCGTGCGCGCCAGGCGCTAGCTAGCGCCGAATGCACTCTCATTCTAAGGGAAACCGAGATGGAGGCGGCGATTTCGTTTGCCGAACTCGTCGCAGCCGTTGAACTGGTCGAGCTGACTGAAGACAGCGCCGCTCTTGCTGATCAGTTAGCGGACACTGTGGAGCGGCGTGTGGAGGCCGGTGCTGCAGCGCCGCCAGAGCTTTCCCGGGCGCAGGCAGACGCCGCCATCTTGCGAGCGTCAGTGGAAACAGCGAAAGCCAATGTTGAGCAGAAGAAATACGCGCTTGCTTTGTTGTGGGGGAGCGCGGAGCCGGTATTTTCTGCGCCCAAGCATATGGCGATAGCAGGCCCCGACATCGAAGCTGAGAAGGTCAGAAAGCACCCTGCACTTGAGGTGGCGGAAGCAGAACTTCGTAAGCAGGATACTGAGCGCGATCTGGCACGTTCTTCAGCGATGCCGGATGTTACGGTTTCGGCGGGCGTTAGGCGCTTTGAAGAAACTGGCGACGAGGCGCTGGTGGCTGGTCTCAGTGTTCCACTGCCTCTGTTTGACCGTGGACGTGATCAGGTGCGCGCCTCAACATTTCGCGGCGAGGCGGCTGCACTAGGACGCGCTGCCACCGAGCAACGTCTTCTGGCCGCGCAGCGCAGCGCAGTTGCAACCCTAAACGCTGCCCAGAACCGGTTGGATATCTTGAACACCGACGCTCTTCCTGCCGCGCAGGAGGCCTACGATGCTGCTCTGCGCGGCTACGAGGTGGGTCGTTTTGATCTGACCACAACACTAAACGCCCGGTCGGCACTGCTCGATACAAGACTGGCCGTGATTGATGCCGGGCTTGCTTTGCGAAGCGAAGACTTGCGACTGCGCGCCCTGATCGGTGCGGCGCCCTTCGATGGAGATGATAGATGACCACGAGATTATACCTTCTTGCAGCCTTTATCGCTGCACTCACCTTGACCGCGTGTGGGAACGAGCAACCCAGCCCTCAAACAGCGATAGTCGCCGCAGATGCTCACCACGATGACCATGCAGATCATGAAGAACATGACGATCACGAAGATCATGAAGACGAAGGCGAGCACAGCGATCATGTCGAACTTTCACGAGACGCCGCCGCTGAAGCTGGTATACGCGTATCGCGCGCTGCACGAGCACCGCTTCAAGAATCGCTTTCGCTCCCAGCCGAACTTCGTTTCGATGCAGACCGTATCGCAGCTGTCTCTCCTCAGATTAGCGGGCGCATCATCAGACTTACAGCCACAGAGGGCGACACCGTTACGAGCGGTGCGACTTTAGCCGTCTTGTCGAGCCGAGAACTCGCAGACCTCAAGGCAGAATATTTGACTGCCACCACAGCGGAAGAACTCGCACGCCAGGCGCTGGACCGCGAAGAGACTTTGTTTTCTGATCGTATCACATCAGAAGCAGACCTTCAGGCAGCGCGCGCGGCGGTTGCTGCGGCCAGTGCAAATCGTGAAGGTGTAGAGAATAAACTGCATGCCGTCGGCGTCTCTCATGGAGAGCTAGAGCGCCTAAGCGATGCAGCGGATGGAACACTCGCTAATGTTCGCCTAAGCGCGCCGATCGGCGGCGTGATCGCACGGCGTACCGCCACACTCGGCGCAACAGTCTCAGCGGATGATCCAGCCGCGCCAGCCCTGTTCACCATTGTCGATGATCGTGTCCTGTGGGCCGATATCGCCGTCTACAAACAAAGTACCGGATCTGTTCAGGTCGGCTCCTTGGTCGTTCTGAAATCGGAGTCGGGAACCGCGCTCGCCGAGGGCGAAATCGCGACTGTGCTGCCCGCCATTGATGAAACATCCAGAACGGCCACCGCGCGAATGATTGTTGAGAATCCAGAAGGCCGTCTAAGGCCCGGCCAATTCGTAACAGCGGACATCTCCGTCGGCGACGGAGAAAGCCGATTGCAGGTGCCATCTGGCGCAATCGTCGAAGTCGAGGGCCGCACAAGCGTGTTCGTGCCTACCGAAGACGGCTTTGAGCCGAGCGTTGTTGTGCCCGGCGCAGAGGTGGGCGGTCAAACCGTCATTCTGTCCGGCTTGAGCGCAGGCGACGAGTTCGTGTCCGAAGGGGCATTCACACTCAAGGCTCAGCTCGAAAAAGACGCCTTTGGCGACGATCACGACCACTAGGAGGACGGATACATGCAAAACCTTATGCACCGCCTCGCTGGAGGCCGACTGCTCGCGGCAATCGCTGCCCTCGCGCTGACGATTGGCGGCCTGTTCGCATTTCGCGCTCTTCCCGTTGATGCGTTTCCAGATCCATCGCCATCACTGGTCCAGGTCTTTACTGAGACTGAAGGCCTGTCGCCTGAAGAAGTTGAGCGCTATGTGACTTTTCCTGTCGAGACCGCGATGTCCGGTCTACCAAATGTCGAAGAAATCAGGTCCGTTTCCAATTTCGGTCTGTCCATCGTGAACATCTATTTCGAGGATGGTACGGATGTGTATTTCGCACGCCAGGTCGTTGGTGAACGATTACCCGAGGCGAGTGACGGAATACCGGAAGGCTTCGGTACGCCGAAGATGGGACCAATCTCATCAGGTCTCGGCATCATCATGTATTTTCGCCTCGTTGATGACACTGGCGACTATAATCTGACTGAACTCCGAGAAATCGCAGACTGGATGATCAAGTATCCGCTCCAGTCGGTTGAAGGCGTCACCGAAGTCTTGGCGCTCGGCGGGTTCGAAAAACAGTATCAAGTTCGTCTCAATCCAGATCTGCTCATCTCCTACGACTTGCAAGTTGCAGACGTCATTGGCGCGTTGGAAAGCGCCAATCGCACGACAGGTGCTCAATTCATTGAAGTGGGCGCTGAGCAATACACGGTGCGCGGCGTCGGACTTGCGCGTTCGATAGCGGATCTTGAAGAAACGCCGGTCAAAACCGTAGATGGTCGGACCGTCCGCGTGAGTGATCTTGGATCGGTTGAAATCGGCGGCGCGGCGCGTCAGGGCCTTGCCACAGCCAATGGCGAGGGCGAAACCGTCGCCGGGCTCGTGCTTAAACTTTACGGTACTAACACGTCTGATGTCATTGAAAGGGCGCATGCTCGCTTTGACGAGATCAATGCCGCCTTGCCGGATGGTGTGCGCGCAGTGCCTTACTATGATCAAGGCACACTGGTTGAACGGGCGGCTTCAACCGTGACGACAGCGCTCTGGCAAGGTGCCTTGCTGGTCGCGGTCGTGGTCTTCATTTTCCTGGGCGGCTGGCGACCTAGTCTAGTGGTCGTTCTGTCAATCCCGTTTTCGGTGGGCTTTGCATTCATCGCCATGGGCGTGCTGGGGATCAGCGCAAATCTCATGTCGCTCGGCGGGGTGGCAATCGCCATCGGGATGATGGTTGATGGAGCGATTGTTATCGCGGAGAATGTGGATCGCAGATTCCGCGAGCGCCGCGACGGTGAAACAGATCGAGATGCGGTTGCGACCGCAACCGCCGAAGTGATCGCGCCGTTGATCGCGGCTGTCGCCGTGGTAATCATTGTCTTCTTGCCGCTCTTTTCGCTGCAGGGCGTCGAAGGCAAAACGTTCCGGCCACTCGCCGCATCTGCTGCGCTCGCCATGACGGGTTCACTAATCTACGCAGCTTTGGTTGCTCCAGCTATGGCGTTCGGTTTGATCAAGCCCCCCAAGCGTGATGTTGGCGCAGGCGAGGGTAAGATCGCCAGGCTCGTAAAACCCCTCGCAGGCTTTTTCGTGCGCATGCGCCTTGCAGCGATTGCGCTCGCCATTGGCTTGCTGCTGATCGGCGGGTTGGCTGGGTCGCGCCTTGGTTCAGAGTTCACGCCTGCATTGGAGGAAGGTGATATTCTATTGAGGGTCTCAATGGCTCCTTCAATCTCACTGACAGAAGGCCGGGAAACCTCTACGCGAGTTGAGCGACGGTTACTCCAATCATTCCCAGAAATTGAGTCTGTTGTGAGCCGTATCGGGCGCGGCGAGGTTGGTGCCCATGCCGACCCGGTCAACAGTATTGAGGCGTTTGTCGCCCTTAAACCTCGATCCGAATGGAGATCGGGCTTAACGCCAGACGATCTGCGAGCCGAGATTTCTGAGAACTTAGAAGGGTTCCCGGGCATCCGCGTGAACATCGGCCAGCCTATTGCGATGTCAGTGGATGAGTTGCTCACCGGCACAAAGGCGCAGCTGGCCGTCAAAATCTTTGGGCCAGACGCAGATGTTCTTCTTGAGGGTTCGCAGAACTTGCAATCGATCCTGCAGGATGTGCCAGGCGCAAGCGATGTGCAGGCCGATCAGATCACCGGCGCGCCGCAGCTTGTCGTAACGGTAGATCGCGCTGCTCTCGGACGCTACGGCCTCACCGTCGAAGACGCCCTGGACACACTCAGCGCGGCAGTCGGCGGCGCTGAGGCCGGAGCCTTGTTTGAAGGCGTGCGTCAGTTCCCTGTCGTTGTTCGGTTTGAGGAAAGCCGTCGCGACAGCCCTGAGATGATCGGGCGACTGATACTGGAGAGCGAAAGCGGCGCGCAGGTGCCTTTGTCCAGTGTGGCGACCATTCGAGAAGTCATTGGCCCTCGCCAGATCACGCGGGAAAATGGCGAGCGATTTATTACCGTTCAACTGAATGTGCGCGGACGCGACATCGGATCTTTTGTCGCTGATGCGCAAACAGCAACTGACGCAATTCTCGATCTTCCACCGGGCTACCGTGTCGAATGGGGCGGTCAGTTTGAATTGCAACAGCAAGCCAATGCCCGCTTTGCCGTGGTTATTCCAATCACGCTGGGCATTGTTTTGCTCATTTTACTGATGGCCTTCGGTCGACTGAAATCGGCGATCCTCATACTGTTGAATATTCCGCTTGCATTGACGGGCGGTGCATTGGCGCTCTGGCTGACGGGCTTGCCGGTATCCGTTCCCGCCACTGTCGGTTTCATTGCGCTATTTGGTATAGCTCTTGGCAACGGCATGGTGCTTGTCAGCTTCATGGACGACTTTGCCCGGGAGGGCCGAGACCGGGATGAACTCGCTATCGAAGCTGCCGGAATGAGAGCTCGGCCAGTATTGATGACTGCCATCACGACTGCGCTTGGACTGGCTCCGCTCCTCTTCGCAACAGGCGTCGGGGCGGAAGTACAGAGACCACTCGCAACAGTGGTCATGGGAGGATTAGTTTCATCAACGGTGTTGACCTTGCTCGTACTTCCGGCGCTGCATCGCTGGTTCGCTCCCAAGCCTGAAAGCCATCATTCACTCGTGGAGACTGCGCATAGGGAAGCGTAGAATTTACGAACGGTACAGATTTTATGAGACGCCGCATTGGACGTTTCAGATTGCCCGTTTTTGGGCGATCGAACCGGTGCGACGAAGGCAAAAAATGGAATCCAAATCTATCCTGGGTTGGGGTTGATTTACGAGGGTAAGGATGTTCACACCCCATGCACCTTTGGTGCTGACAAATCGCGCACGATATTGTCCAAAACACCTACGGTTGTTGAGAGTAACGCCGTGTACGCTCGGCTACATTAGCGCTTACAGAGCAGCTTCAACTGCGGTGGAAACCCAATGACCACAGCGGATGTCGCCCGTACACGCCTAGCGTTCGGCTTCTAAGTCTCTTTCTCGATCCGGCCGACGAAGCAAAACGCTCAATCCCGACATGCCACTAGACGATCTAAAAGCGAGTGCAGCCGTCATTAAAAGTCGCTGAAGCGATTGGCTTGGAGATGCCGATGAAGTCGTTGTTTTTTGGCACGGTACAGCTGCCTGTACACTGCGACCTGGTTGATACTGTTGTTGTCTCTCGGGCAGTTTAAAGCCAAGCGCTCGCGCCTCTTGAGACCACGCTTGGAAGAGGGCCGCGCGCTCGCGAGGACGTTTGGCTTGGCGGGTGCGAAGCGCTGCTAACTCCATTCCCTTGGGGGTTCGATAGCCATGGGTTTTCGCAGCCTCTTCTATCGCCATCCTACGTTTGGAAAACGCGCGCTCAACATGGTGCGGAATTGCGCGTATCCGAAACGACTCTCCAATTCGGTCGATCACATGGCCATCTCGTTCAAGTGCATTTGCAAGATGCGCTCGGTAGGCGGCGCCAGTTTCCTTTTGTGCTTTGTAAAGCTCGCGGCTGATCAGCGTCCCCCACGTCCCGTCACGACGCGGCGCAGCGTTGAAAATGAAAGCATGAGTATGAAGCTGCGGATCCAGGTCTCGACTCGTGTGGTGATGGTAGCGAGCGATCGTTAGACCCGCAACGGGTTCGCGCGTAGCGCCACCTTTTCCGCGCCGCGTAAAGGCATGATTGTCTTCAAGATGCTTTGTTGCGACTGATACAGCTTGGCGATGAGCTGCTTCGATTTTGGCGCGCTCAACTGGAGCAGAAAGCGCCCATAAGACAGACACAGATTTCGGCGCGCTATAGGTCATGTCCCAACCAGGCGCGTGGGACTTGTTTCCTGTCTGTACAAGCGGCTCGGCCGTTTTGGGGTCGTAGCCATTTAGAAGTGCTTCAAAGTCTTTTCGCGTTACGTCCCCGTCTAGTGCTAAACGTTCTGAACCGCGACCGTCCCAATCGCTTTCTGCGTCCGCTTCAGTTTCTTTTGTATAATACTCATCCTGAGCCATGTGCTTGAAGTAAGCGACCGCCGCGCCGACGGATTTGCGCGCGGAGATTGAGGCTACCATTACGCGTCAAATCCGTCTTCTGCGGTTCTGCTAATAAACGTCGCCATATCAGGCGATAGGATCGGGCGTTCTTCCAAGAGAGGATTGCGCTCCGGGAGCGGAGCAATGTCTTTAGCTGGTCTCGACGTCCAATCCGCCAGGATGCTAGCTGCTCGTTGCTCGGGCAGATCGAGAAACGGAATCTCTATATCATAAGCGTGCTGTCCCGGACCCACCATCAATGCGCGAATACCACCATCTATCACTCCAAGATGATCGGACAGTTCTGAGGGCGTTAGTACATCACTTTCTTCGCGCATGGTAACGCGCGTTACGGATCGTTGCCCATTCGTCCAGGTCTCGCTTTTGCGCTCATACTCGATGGTTTGTTTCCCAAGTAAGCGGCTCGTGATTTCAGCGCTCTCACCGAGATTCATGCGGGTAATGATATGCGTGCCAATCATCCCAATCCATGCATTGGCTTGATCTGGGCCATACGTCTTTCGGATCTGGGAAAGGTCCTGCGCACCCAGAACGACGCTTATGCCCTTGGAGCGACCGACATCCAAAAGGGTCGAGAAATGATCCATGCGTTCCAGTTGCGGAAACTCATCAAGGAAGAGCCAAGTTCGCGAGTCCGGGTTCTCACGCATCGCCGGAGAGCCGGCATAGCTTGCAAGCAGTCCTATTACTCCAGACAGCCACGCCTTGGAGAGTTGAGGGAACTTCCCATCGCGCTGCAAGATGATTGGTTTGCACTCGGGGAAATCTAACCATTTGCGTATTGAGAAGCCGCCCGCGCTCCGGGGCCAGGCCTCCGCTAATACCAGAACGATGTTCATATGTGCTTTGAACGTGGTGATGATGCTTTGAGTGGTCTTGGAGGCCGGTTCTTTCAAGAACTGGATCGCAGCCGGGTGATGGCGCTCTGCAATTTCGAGAAGCTTTTCTGCGTCTGAAACAACAAGGTCACGAAGGGTCACCCAATCCCATGCGTCCGAATAAGTATTCTGCAGCGAGACGATACAAGCGACAAAGATCTCTCGCGCTGCATCAGACCATATGCGATCCGAGCCACTGTCTGGAATAAGCCGCGCGGCAAGCTCTCTCGCCTCCTGCGAAGTTCGGCAATCATAAGCAATATCCCATTTTTGAGATCGCTGGTCGTGCGGGGCGATCATGCCTCCCATGAAGGGAAGCTTGGCGGTAAGATCTCCCTTGGTATCCAGGATCAGAACTTTATCGCCGCGATGGATCGTGCTTAGCATCAAAAGCAACATTGCCGTGGTCTTGCCCGCGCCGGTGCTGCCCCAGGCAAGGAAGTGTCGACTTTCCCGATCGAGGCTCATCGGAATTCCTATTGGGAATTCGATGCCCTGTCCGGATTGGCGGCACTCTTTGCGGGATACGCGTTTCAATTCTCTGGTCGCGGCGGTCCCTTGGAAGTGCTTTCGCCCACGCACCACTTTTGGCGGACGTTTGCCGTTCAGACAAACCCACGTGAAAATCAGCAAAGTGCTTAGGCTGAGCGCTGACAAAACGGACACCAGATTGTGACGATCAATAAATGCTTCGGAGGTGCCGTAATACGTCATGATGTCTTGGCATTGAGGCCAGTCACTCACACCGACAGGGTCATGAAAAAAAGACGTGATGCGAGCCTTGCCGCATCGATCCATGAATGCGCTGTCGTGGCGCGATATCTCACCCGAATTGGTTTCAACGCCAGCTGGAAGCATGTGAAAGCCAATTTGGTATGCTGACCAGGCCGAGATGAAGAGAAGAGCCGTGAGGACGAAAAGTGTGAGTTTCATTTTTGGCATTTTATTTTTCCTCCGTGTGAAGCTGGCCGCTCAAGGCGAGAAGGAGCTGTTCGAACATTTGTTCGACGCGGGAAAGCGCCGATTGAACCTCGCTTTGCGAACCGGTCAATGATTGAACTTCCTGACTTGCGATCGCGAGGTTGCGCTCGATTTTCAGTAGTCGATTTGCTTGCTCAAACGGGTCGCCATCAGACAAGCCAGATCTAATCAACTCACGAGCAACGCCAGTCGGAGTTCCCGATACTCTACGGGCGCGTTCGCACAGATCTTCAATGTCGCTTTCGAGCATTCTGATCGACAGCGGCCGAGTTGGGCGAGGTGTGTTTTCGTTGCTGGCTTTCTGCGCGGACATATAGGGCCTCCCGGGTTTCGAAGTACCCCGAGGCTAGGCACCGCAGGTGCCTGGCGCAAAGTATTCTGTATTGAAACAATTGGTTAGACGGGTCTATTTCGTCTAACTTCCATTTTTGTGGTGTGTCAGAACGCCGCATGGGAGCTTTTTAATCGGTCAAGATTGTTCCGGGAATTGCCGGGTTTTGCACGGTTTTGCCTTCTTTTGCTCTTGCTCAACTCGTTGGGGAATTTCTCGATTTGACTTTCAGAATCCTTCCGCAAATTCTGAGCAATCAGGCATTCCGGGTGTCGTGTTTTCATCTGTCCCGGAGACGAGTTAGAATAGGGTAGGACATGGAACGTCCAATAGACCGCAAGGCAGGTATCAAGCCACGAGGGCTCTCAAGATCTGAAGCAGCTCTCTATATTGGAGTATCACCAGGCACGTTCGATAAGCTGGTCCGCGAGGGCTTGATGCCTGAACCCATACCTATTCGATCAAGAAAAGTATGGGACCGCTTGCGCCTAGACTCGGCTTTTGAGAGTCTAGCGTCAGATAACGATAATGAATGGGACGATGATCCATGGCAGCCACTCGCAAAAGACCGCCTTATCTAAAAATCTACCATGATCGGCATGGCAGAGAACGCATCTACTTTCGGCGGAAGGGGTACAAGGAAGTCGCGCTTTCAGCTCCGCTCTATAGTGATGAATTTTGGAAATCTTACGAGAAAGCAGTGAATGGACCTCGACCTGCGATAGGAGCAGATCGCAACAAGCCTGGCTCGATGAATGAAGTGATCGTCGCGTACTATAAGTCTGCCGACTTCAAAAACCTGAAACCGAGCACGAAGTTGACATATCGAGGCATCATCGAACGCTTCCGCAACGTGCACGGTGAGAAGACTGTTTCTCGTTTGCAGGCGCGTCACATTCGGCAAATGATGCGAGAAAAGTCTGACACGCCGTCCGCGGCGAACAACTTCCTGCGCATCCTACACTTGCTCATGCGCCAGGCTATCGAACTTGAGTTAAGAGAAGACGATCCAACTCAGTTTGTTCGGAAGATAAAGATCAAAACTACCGGCTTTAAGTCCTGGCAAGAGACAGACATCGAAGCTTACATCAAAGCTCATCCGGCCGGAACCAAAGCTCACCTTGCTTTGATGCTGTTGCTTTACACTGGTCTTCGACGTTCAGACGTTGTTCGCGTCGGGCCTCAGCATATCCGAGATGGAATACTAACGATCAAGCAAACGAAGACCGGCAATGACGTGAACATTCCTGTGCACCCAATGTTGTCGACGGCGCTCCAACAGTGCTCACGCGATCAACTGGTCTATCTCACGACTTCATTTGGGAAGCCTTATACGCCGGCAGGGTTCGGCAATTGGTTCAGAGACGTAACTGACCAAGCGGGTCTTAAGGGGCTGACGGCGCATGGTTTGCGAAAGGCGATTGCTCGTCGGCTGGCGGAAGCTGGCTGCACGCCGCATGAGATCATGTCGATCACCGGGCATCAAAATTTGAAAGAGGTTGTTCTCTATACGGCTGCTGCGAACCGAAAACAAATGGCGCAGTCTGCGATGGACCGACTTAACGATGGCGCGGAGTAGGGCCGGAAAGTCCTAGAAACGGTCGTTACGTCTACGGCAAAAACTTCCTAAAGCCTGACATTAGAATTCGCTAGACAACCCCAACCCTAGGAAGGTTAGGTGCGCCTGCTTGCGGCGGTTCAGTGGCTTGGTGATCATATTCGCTACGAGAGCGGCTCCAACTATCTGCTATTTCGCACAAACTGATCGTAGCTATCAAAAGAACGATCCTCGCCATAACCGTCGTCTTTCACTTGTTCATCAAAATGCAGAAGTGAGAAGACCAAATCGTAGCGGTCTGAAGCCAAAATGAACTCGCAACAAGGCTCATTGAGCCACACGTCTTGTCCGTGCTGTTTTTCGAGGTTTCGTCCATCTGGTGATGGCGGCTGAGCGGCAAGTGATCGCCGGGGTATTGGGATTGGTGGTTGGTTCCGTGTTCGGAAAAACAATCCAGACTTTAACGCGGAATCACTCGAACGAGCCCATTTGATGAAACCATCTCTCGATACGACGAGAACCGCACGACGACTTGTATACTGCAACCAACGTAGTATCGCAGCGGTCAATGAAACTTCATATCTTTCTGCACATGCCCCAATGTCCGCGAGTGTTGGTTTGTCAGATGCTCCAATCTTAGAACGAAAGTCATTTAACGGCATAAGCAGACTGGCAGCGAAGTCATTTGCTTCAGACTCGACTTGCGCATACTCGCTATCCCATTTCAGGAAGTCTTCTTGCTGGCATTCTAGCCCATTCGGATATTTGTTGCGGTGGACAAGATAATGGCCCAACTCATGTGCGAGCGTGAAGTTTATTCTTCCAGAAGATTGAATGTCTGAATTGTAAATTATGCCCCATCCTTTGGGTTTTCCCGGGGGCGATGGATATAGAGCGCCTTCAAACCCAGGAAGGCTCGCCCCCTTGATTAGGTTTATGGGGCGGTCTGGATACAATTGTTTGGTGAAGTCCTCAGCGACCAGCTTAACGTCTACAGGAAAACGACCATCAGTATAAACCGCGTCGAGTAAGCGGGTTAAGTGATTTGCCCATCGCTTTGGCGACCAGTCTTTGTTCACTCGTCATCACCCCAAATATCCAGCATTTTCTGAAGCCGTTCTTTTGTTTCTGGCTTCATAGCGCGATACTTCCGATAAAAGTGCGCGTCGGCAGCATCCTCTTTTGCAACTTCTCCTTCTGCATCAAGCAGATATTCGACAGTTGTCCCCAAACAATCGGCTATCCGCTTCAGTTTCTCGGCAGATGGACGCGCAACAGGTTTGTTCTCCAATTCCCAGATGTAGCTCTTACTGGACTCACTTTGCGCAGCCAATTGGTCGAGTGTGAGCTTGCAATCTTTGCGTAGCTTTCTGATTTTTTCTCCAATTTGTGTGCTCAATCTACTCCCCTTTTCCTTTAATTTTTTCTGTTCGGTATTCCGGTATTTTACATACTTGACTCCAGAAAATCAATATGAGATAAATTCGGTATACCGAACTTTTAATTACGATATAAGGGAAGCAAGAAGATGACCAAAGGACCAAAAACACATCATGTCGTCCCGAATCCAAACGGAGGCTGGGATGTAAAGAGAGGCGGGGCTAAACGGGTCAGCGGCCACTATGCGACCAAGCAAAGTGCCATTTCGGCGGGTCGCAAGATCAGTCAGAATCAAAAAACCGAATTCCGCATTCACAACAAAGATGGAAGGATTGCCCAAAGCGATAGTCACGGCAAAGATCCCTTCCCACCACGGGGTTAGAGTGATGGGGGGCAAACACGAATACTCTGTGATCGGTCACCGGCGCGCAAAAATCGCAATGGTTCAAGCGTTTCTAGCCGGTGCAATTGCGGGACTGCTGTCTCTGGCAGCCACGGCTCTGATAAACCAACTCATTGAATTGAAGTGGGTTGGTTCAATGAGCGTCATTTATTGGCCGATAACTGGCGGAGCTGTCTTCGCCATTCTCTTTGCCCTCTTTGAAGCCGTTGTTTGGCGCAACAAGTGGATCAACTGGCTTGTTGGCATACCTGATTTGTCGGGCCGTTGGCGAGTATCCGGTCAGTCTTTTAATGAGCATAATGAGCCAAAATTTGATTGGGTTGGTGAAATCACCATCACGCAATCATATGAGAAGTTGAAGGTCTACTTGAAGACCGAAACAAGCAGTTCTAGCAGCGTGACAGCAGCTATAGTCCCAGAAGGCGATGATGGCTTCCGGCTCATCTACAGCTATCAAAACTCACCACGTCCAGGAAACCCGGAACTCCAACGACATCTGGGGCACTGTGAACTCTTATTCGATAAATCTCTAACCACAGCAGAAGGCGATTACTTCAACAATTTCAGTCGCATGACGCACGGCACCATGAAACTGAAAAGGAAATAATCCCATGGCTTATACACTTGAACAAAAACTAGGTCGGCTCCGAAATCGCCGGTACGACCCTTCAGTCTTCGATACACTTCCGCAAATGCGGGAGTCCTACCAAAAGCGGAGCTCGAATGAGGCAACGCTCTACGCCTTGGGCAGTATGCAGGAAGTCGAACCGAGGTCCACAGAAATATCCCTGGAAGAGGCTCAGAAGGTAGAGGACAATCTAAGGTCAGGTCTTGGAAGCGTATCTCTCTATCCGGATTTCAAGCTGCAGGGCTCAGTAGCCGCCAACGTTCATATCCGAGGTGTTTCCGATGTCGATCTCTTATGCGTTG
>Ga0316207_10002822_pt1 | contig 17133 bp, 16 predicted proteins | sample 6weekpyrite_MG_FD_204943 | JGI IMG/M metagenome (GOLD analysis project Ga0316207, IMG submission 204943) | Microbial mat bacterial communities from mineral coupon in-situ incubated in ocean water Damariscotta River, Maine, United States -... | ecosystem: Environmental > Aquatic > Marine >...
ATAATCAAATAATATAAGTATAGAGATCTTCAATGTCAGACAAGATTGTCAAAATTGCCACCCGCAAAAGCCCACTCGCCCTATGGCAAGCTGAATTTGTTAAAGCAGAACTATTAAAACATCATCCAGACTTGCAAATTGAACTAGTCAAAATGGTCACCCAGGGAGATAAAATTCTCGATACGCCTTTAGCAAAAGTTGGCGGAAAAGGCTTATTTGTCAAAGAATTAGAAGTAGGCATGCTAGAAGGTGATGCTGACATTGCCGTACACTCTATGAAAGATGTGCCTGTAGAATTCCCTGAAGGTTTACATTTAGCCGTTATTTGTGAACGCGAAGATCCACGTGACGCATTTGTCTCAAATACCCACGACAATCTTGACGATTTACCTCAGGGCGCCAAAGTAGGCACTTCAAGTATGCGTAGAGAATGTCAATTACGTGCTAACCGGCCTGATCTGGAAATCCTTAGCTTACGTGGTAATGTCAATACACGCCTTAAAAAGCTTGATGAAGGCCAATATGATGCCATCATTCTAGCCGCCGCTGGCTTAAAACGACTGGGGTTTGACGACAGAATCAAACATTGTATTGATCCATTGCAAAGCCTACCTGCTATTGGCCAAGGCGCCGTTGGCATTGAATGTAGAGCTGACGATGAGCGCATTAATCGATTAATTGCACCGTTGAATCACGATGAAACCGCCACACGAGTATTAGCCGAACGTTCAATGAATAATCGCCTGGAAGGTGGTTGCCAGGTACCGATTGGTGGTTATGCTGAGCTAGGGCATGGCGTCATCGTTTTACGCGGATTAGTTGGCAAACCAGATGGTACAGAAATCATTCGTGGTGATATCAGTGGTAAGCCCGAAAACGCCGAAGAACTCGGACGCGTGTTGGCCGATGACTTACTTTCACGCGGCGCCAAAGAAATCCTTGATGAAGTCTACAAAAACGCCTGAGGCCTCATCCCAATTACAAAATATTGGTGTACTTGTTACTCGACCAGCTCATCAGGCCGAAGCACTTTGTCGCTTAATTGAGCAACACAATGGCATTGCCATACGATTTCCCGTACTTGAAATTGCAGATATTGAAGATAATCAAGTTTTAAAATCTCAGATAGAGCGTTTAGATGAATTTGATATTGCCATATTCATCAGTCCAAATGCCGTCAACAGAGCCCTCTCGCATATTAGATCGGTCAGAAATTGGCCAAACAAAATTAAAATTGCCGCTGTGGGAAAATCCAGTGCTAAAGCGCTTGACAGCTTAGGCCTGATAGTCGATATTTTTCCTTCGCTTTCTTTTAATAGTGAAGCCCTGCTTGAGTTAGAGCCAATGCTCAATGTTGCAGGAAAAAACATCATTATTTTTCGAGGCGTAGGCGGCAGGGAATATTTAGCGGAAACTCTCATAAGTCGGGGGGCGAATGTGGAATATGCTGAGTGTTATCGCCGTATAAAACCACAAACCGACGCGTTAAAAGTCATAAAACGCGGAGAAAGTGGTGAAATAAAAATAATAATATGCACGAGTAACGAGGGTTTGCACAATTTGTACGATATGATCGGCCCAGAGGGTCGTCAATGGCTGATTAATACACCAATTATAGTAGTCAGCGAACGAGCAGCAGAATTAGCTAGGCAATTAGGTTTTAATTCAGATGTTCTAGTATCGGAACGAGCAAATGATGATGCAATTTTGAACTCCATATTATTATGGAGTAGTATGAAAGAGGTGTAGGAAAGAAATAATGACAACAAACAGACAAAACAGAAGATCATCGCGAGATTCTAATAAAAAACCTAAAAAAAATCGAAATTCCTCGCCTGAAATCACAAAAAACGTAAGTACTAGTAACGCAGATAATAAAACTATTGCGGAACCAGACACTTCCGCCACAAATCAACTGGGAGATAGGAAAGAAAAAATGGCAGCACCTAAAACCAATCCTGAGACAACAGAAGCCAAAAAGGCTAACAAAACAACAGAATCCGTTGCAACACCAGCACCTGTACAAAAATCAGGATCTGGCGCTGCTACAGGCCTCGCATTTCTAGCATTTATCCTCAGTGTCGGTGCAGGTGGTGGCGGTTACTGGTTATGGAACCAAATGAACCTAGAAAAACAACAGTCAGCATCGGCGATCGTTCAGTTACAAAATCAACTGCAAGCTGAAATGGCAAAAAGCCAACAATCAATCAGAAATGAGGTTAATGAAGCTCAAGCAACGATTAAATCTGAGAATAACCAAACGCAACAAGCTATTTCAACTGAGCTAACAACAAAGTCAATGGCAATTGAAAGCTTAGCAAAACAAATTGAAAGCGCAGCTGCTGCCAAAATTTCTGCAGCAGAGTCTAATTTAACTGCTGCACAAGCTGAATTAGGCCAAGCTAACCAAAGCATTAAAGAAACTCAAAAACGCCAAGAGTCTTTGGAAACAAGCCTCGAAGCTGTATATGCTCGTATCGGCAACACTTCACGCGAATGGGCTATTGCTGAAGCTGATTACCTTTTAAAAATAGCTAACCACCGTTTACAATTGGAGCAAGATGTTACAACGTCGATCCAAGCGTTAACGTTAGCTGACAAACGTATTAACTCAATTTCGGATCCAGCCTTAAACGAAGTTCGAAATGTTATCGCACAAGAGCTGATTTCATTACAAACACTTCCTATTCCTGACCAAGCAGGTGTTTCAATGCAATTATCTGAACTTCAAGATCAAGTAGACCAACTACCATTAGCAGCGCGTACGCTACCCACACATGCGAAAGAGTCTGACGATTTCCAGGCGGATGATGCGATGAAAGTTGATTCATGGGCAGCACTTCCTACAGCAATACTAGATGTTTTAAAAGGCATGGTTGCCGTAAACTACAACGACAAACCTGTAGAGCCTTTACTATCACCTGAACAAGTAAAAAATCTGCATGAAAATTTAAAACTCAAACTTGAGCAAGCTAGAATCGTATTATTACGTGGTGACGAAAAACTTTATGGTGCAAACATGGATCTAGCAATAGACTGGACCACTAAACATTTTAATAGTGACGAAGTTTCTACCAAGAAATTTATAGATGCTTTGAATTACCTAAAAACGAAGCAGGTGGTATTGAAAACACCTGACATCTCTACCTCTCTCCGTACATTACGCAAAGTAGCTAAGCGTTTAGAAATGAATTTACCTAGTATGAATGACAATGCTAGCAATGAAGTTTCTGAAAAAAACGCTGATCTTGCAATGAATTAATAGTGAGGAAAAAAATAAAATGAAATTATTAATCCAAACCATCATCATGATTGCCGCAGGTATTGGCTTAGCACTGTATGTCCGAGAAGATCCAGGGTATGTACTTTTTGGAATTGGCAACTATAGTATTGAAACATCGCTAGTTATTTTTGTTATTGGTGCAATTGTTACTTATATTGCCCTATATTTTGTACTCAAGTTAGTCGGAGCTGTTGTGTTCGCTCCTTCACGTATTGGCAAATGGCAAAATCAACGACGTGATAGAGTTGCTGCAACAGCACTTAGCCGAGGTTTATTAGCACAAGCAGAAGGCAAATGGCGTCAATCAGAAAAAGCCTTATTAACCTATGCAAAAAAAACAGATAGCGCGATTAATTATTTAGCTGCTGCAAAATCTGCTCAAGCGCAAGGTTCTACAGAGCGAATGAATCAATATCTTGATATGGCGCAAGCTACAGATCCTGCTTCAAGCTCTGCAATTCGATTAACTCAGGCAGAGTTGTTAATTGATAGCGGCCAGTACGATAGAGCGACAACTGCATTACTACGCATACATCAGGAAGACCCTAAAAATAGTCGTTCATTAATATTAATGACCAAACTTTTCAAGAAAAGTAAAAACTGGGCGAAATTATCGGAACTGCTATACGATTTAAAGCGCAACAAGATATTACAACCCGCTCAATATAACGAACTCGAAAAGCTAGTCTATAGTGAGTTATTAAAGAAAGCCTGCGAGTCAGACAATTTACTAGAAATTCGAAATTCCTGGAGCATCATTCCAAAATATTTACAAAAAGATAATGAAGTTATTGCAATTTTTGCAAAAAAACTCATTAACGAAGGTGAACACGCTGAAGCAGAACCTTATTTGCGTGCAGCTATTCGCCAACACTGGAGTGATGATCTGGTTTATTTGTATGGTTTGTTATATACAGAGAATCCTTACGGCGAACTCAGTGTTGCTGAAAAGTGGTATAAGAAAAATGCTACCAACCCTACATTATTGCTCACCTTAGGACGACTAAGCAGTCGCAGCGAACTTTGGGGTAAAGCACGATCATACTTGGAAACAAGTGTTGAAAATGGTGGTGGTGCAGAAGCTTATCATGCACTAGCACAAGTTCTTGAGCATATTGACGAACATGAACTTGCAGCTAACATGTATCGTAAAGGTTTGGAAATTGCGTCCGGCAAAGGTTTACCTGAACTTGCCGCGTTAACTGCTAAGAAAAAAGCAAAAGCTGAAGCACTTGCTAAACAAGAAGCTGAACAAGAAGCAAAAGCTTTAGAAGATGAAAATTCAGAAAAAAGTGTTGCTGCTAGCGCTGCATAATTCTGCTACATAAAACAAAAAAACCGCGCTTCTATAGCGCGGTTTTTTGATTCTAAATTCTAATAATTTGGCCTAATATTCCTACCACTGTTTAGATACAATCAACTCCAAAGGTAAAAGAATCGAAATAAAAATGATCTTCATCCATTCCTTGCTTTAAAAACAACTCACGACCTGAATCAATCATTTCCGGATGGCCACTCGCATAAACATCATAACCACTTAAGTCAGGAAAATCCTCAGCTACGGCTAAATGCACTAAGCCAGAACGTCCTTGCCAATTATCTTTTTCATTTGCCTCGGATATAACAGGGATATATTGAAAATTATCATGTTCTTTTGCCCAATTCTCTGGCAACTCCGGCATATAAAGCAAATCTTGGGTACGAGCCCCCCAATACAAATATATAGGTCGTTTAATACCTTCTGAAAAGGCATGTTCCAAAATACTTTTCATGGGAGCAAAACCTGTCCCACCCGCCATCAATATTATTGGCTTTTCCGAATCTTCACGAAGAAAAAAACTTCCAAATGGTCCTTCAATGCGTAACAAGTCTTTTTCTTGCATTTCATCAAAGACATAACTAGTAAACTCTCCACCTTCAATTTTACGAATATGCAAACGAATAAACTCATCATCATAAGGTGGATTTGCCATTGAATAACTTCGTCTACGTCCATCTTTATATAAGATATCAATATATTGCCCAGCAAGAAATTGTAGCCGTTCAATCATTGGCAACTTTAAATAAACACGCATAACTTCTGGCGCTAACTTTTCTACTTTTGCTACTCGGCAAGGCAATGTTTTAACAACAATATCTTTTGCCGCAGATATTTCCTTAATTTCTAAAACCAAATCTGACGCCGGGTAAGCCTGACAAAAAACACAAACACCGTTTTCTGCATCATGTTCACTAACAGCTAAAGGTGGTTCATCATCTTCATAGTGAAATTCACCTTCGAGGATTTTTCCTTTACATGCACCACAAGAACCTGCTCGACAGCCATAGGCAAATGCAAAACCATTACGCAAAGCACTCTCTAGAATCGTCTCTTCAGCTTCAATTTCAAATTCATGACCACTTGGGGTAATTTTGACGTTATAACTCATTCGGTTCCCATAAATTATTGCCATAACATCAAAAACCAATAAAAACTTTGATTTTTGATATATCTAGCTTAAACAATACGAATTAAACTTCGTGCCTTACCAACCAGGAGAACTCGGGAATATATCTCGAATTCATAAAATATCCGAGTTAAGCTACACTTTTAATATAAAAAGATCAATTATGCCTGAAAATATACTAATTATCGGCTGCGGAGACACAGGAAAGCGCGTTTTAAAGCAATTACAACCACAAAATAACAATATTTTTGTCACAAGCCACAAAAAAGACTCCCAAAAACAACTAAAACAGCTTGGAATTTCCCTTATCCCAGCAAATCTTGACAATAAAGAGGATCTGGAACAACTACCCACAAATAATGCGAGTATATTTTACTTTGCCCCACCCGCAGCTAGCGGGACAACAGATGTTCGCATGTCAAACTTTGTACAAAGCCTGAGCAGAAAAAATCCACCAAAACGCATTGTTTATATTAGCACCACAGGTGTATATGGGAATTGTGACGGCCAATGGATTTCAGAAACGGCAACACTCAATCCCGGAGCTGATCGATCAAAACGCCGATTGCATGCCGAATCACTCATTCAAGAATATTGCTCTAGCAATTCATGTGAATTTGTCATTTTACGAGTCACGGGTATTTATTGCCTAGAAAAATTACCACTTGAACGCTTAAAAAACGGCATGAAAGTATTACATCCAGATATTGCACCCGCTTCCAATCGAATTCATGCTGATGATCTGGCTAATTGTTGTGTTAAAGCCATGTTTGATGGGCCGGCAAACGAAATTTTTAACATAGCCGATGGGAATCCCAGTTCAATTAGCGACTATTTCATTCAAATAGCAAAAATATTCCATCTACCTGAGCCCGAACTTTTAAATTGGGAACAAACCGAAAAGGAAATATCTCCCGCTATGCTTTCCTATTTACACGAATCAAAAAAAATCAATATCGATAAATTACTCAGTGTACTAAACATCAAATTAAACTTTCCTACACTTATCGACGGATTACAAAACTGTTTTGAATTACAAAAGAAAAATCACTAATGAAGTGAGGTATAAAATATATGCAACAAATACGATTTAAAAGAGACTAATGAAAAAACCAATCGTCGTAGTCAGAGATCACAAATGAAAATATTAATTGCTCTTCTTCTATTTCTGTTTCCTTATGCAACCATTGCTGGCCCATTACATAGCGCAGTCCTAGCCAATAATTTGGAACAGATAGAACAATTACTAGCAAAAGGTGAAAACATAAACGAAATAAATGAAGAAGGTTCGTGGCCACTACTTATCGCATCGACCTACGGATTTGCAGATGCCAGTACATTACTCATCAACAAAGGCGCAGACGTTAATCAAGCAAATCAACACGGCTACACCGCACTACATGAAGCCGCCAGCATGGGATACATAAAGGTCGTCAAAGTATTAGTCAAACACAAAGCTGACATCAACAAAGTTGATGTAAACAACTACGACGCTTTAAAATACGCCCAAACCAGCGGAGTACCCATGGTAATTCGATATTTAAAACGTCATAGTGCGGTTGAATAATTTTGTATGAGATTTGAATACGCGCTTCACCAGCGATATGAGTTCCATTTTTAAGACACAATAGCCATCCATGGCGTTTGACGCGCACTGTCCCTGTGCGCAACACTTAAAAATGGAACTCATACCACTAGCAAATCGCTCTATACAGAGACTAACTTCAAGGATGTAATATTTTCAGGTCAAAAGAAAAAACAATGTAGCTGTTCAGATTATTCTTGGTTTGCTCGAGTTCAAGGAAAAAGCGCGCACTAGCCCATGGACGGGCGTAGGTAGAACAACGCAGGAGCAGTTGTCGAGTTCACACAGGTGAATGAGCACTTTTGACACGGAAATCGGACAAACCAAGGATGAGCTGGGTAGCTGCTACTCGTGGGCGAATATTTCTCCGCCGTGTGTGCCCAGCATTTCAAGGGCTTCACCACCACCACGAGCCACACAGGTCAACGGATCTTCAGCAATAATAACCGGCAAGCCAGTCTCTTCTGCCAATAAGCGATCAATACCTGTCAACAAAGCGCCACCGCCTGTCAACACCATACCTCGCTCGGCAACATCCGATCCAAGTTCAGGCGGAGTTTGCTCTAATGCAGTTTTTACCGCACTAACAATTCCCGATAATGGCTCACTAAGCGTCTCTAAAATTTCATTACTATTTAAAGTAAAACTTCTTGGGACACCTTCAGCTAGATTTCTACCACGAACCTCGATTTCACGAACTTCGTCGGCAGGATAGGCATTTCCAATTTCCTGTTTAATTTTTTCTGCGGTGGCATCACCAATTAATGTGCCGTAGTTTCTACGCACATAGGAAATAATCGCTTCATCGAATCGATCTCCACCAATACGGACAGAATCCGAATAAACAATGCCATTTAATGACATAACTGCGATTTCTGTTGTTCCACCACCAATATCCACAACCATGGATCCACTGGCTTCTCCAACCGGCATGCCTGCACCAATGGCCGCTGCCATAGGCTCTTCAATGAGGTAAATTTCTCGTGCACCCGCACCTGCCGCTGACTCTTTGATCGCTCGACGCTCAACTTGAGTGGAACCTGACGGAACACAAACTAAAACCCTTGGGCTTGGACGTAAAAAACGCGACTCATGTACTTTTAGGATAAAGTGCTGCAGCATTTTTTCAGTAATGGTGAAGTCTGCAATTACACCATCTTTTAATGGTCTGATAGCAACGATATTAGTCGGTGTTCTACCAAGCATTCGCTTAGCTTCTAATCCTACCGCCGCAATACTTTTTGGCCCACCTACTCCACGATCCTGGCGAATTGCAACTACTGATGGTTCAGCAAGCACAATACCTTTCTCTCGCACATAAATCAGAGTATTTGATGTCCCCAAATCGATGGATAAATCACTCGAAAACATCCCACGAAAGCGTCCAAACATATTCCCATTTACCCTTAATTTAGAAAAAGTAGAAATCAAACAAAAACTTGTTTGATGCTAAAAAAATTTGGACTGATTATAATCTACAAAAGCCAGCATTTCCTCTACTATCTTTTGGTAAAGCAAGGTTTTATTAAAGATTACAGTTTTTTAAAAGCATGTCGCTACAGTTTAAGATAGTTAACACACCCGGGTTTTGCGTGAGTTGGCACAAGTAATGATAGTTTTTTGAGCATTTACAATACACGGACTGTAGTTTAAGCAAATATGGCAGATTCAACATTACAATTTAAATTTAGTGAAGACGATACTACGCTAGAAGCAATTTATGATGTTGCTGCTTCAAGAGAAACAATTGTTGACTCCAAATGGGTAAAAAAACAACTCGCAGAAAGCGGATTTGATAATTTATTCGTTTTTCCAGACGAGCTACTTCAACTCGTTGACATACTAAATAATGCAGATCCTGGTCCTGGCCGGATAAAAATCGCACAGAAAAGAGATGCGCAAATCGAGATTTCTATCTCGAGGGATAAAATGTCGGCATATATGACGATTCATCCGCCAATGGGTGGAACGCCAGCCTCACTGGACATGATTAAACAAGCGCTAGCAGAAAAAAGCATTCGCAATGGCTTTATTTCACAGGCTATCAAAATGGCCATTGTAAACGGCGAAGCAGATAATATATTAATTGCTGCTGGCGAACCCATCATTAACGGCGAAGATTCTAAATTCGTCTGTTTGCTACCTGAAGTAAAAATTCGAACACCACACGTCGCAGAAAATGGAAATGTTGACTACCGCGATCTCGGTGAAATAATGGTTGTCAAAGCTGGCGAAAAACTTATGCGTCGAGAGCCTTCAACGCCGGGTAAAGCATCAAAAAATGTCTTAGGTGAAGTTGTTAATCCTGTACAAGGCAAAGATGTTCCCTACGCAAAAGGACTTGAGGGTGTAGAACTTTCCAAAGATGATCCGAATATTTTAGTCGCGCTCAACACTGGACAACCTATTATTTCTGAAAATGGGGTTAGCGTAGAAGACACCATGGTTGTACCAGTCGTTAACTTGGCCAGTGGAAATATTGTATTTGATGGCTCAGTTATTATTCAAGGTGATGTAGAAAATAGCATGAAGGTTAAAGCCAGTGGTGATATTAACATCGCAGGTATGGTCGAAAGTGCTGAGCTAGATGCAGGTGGTGACATTAAAGTAAATGGCGCTATTATCGGTCGTGGGGATGTACGCGATAGCAAAGGTCGCCTTAATTCTGAAACTGCCATCATTAAAGCTCAGGGCTCTATTTCTGCAAAATTTACAGAAAACGCATATCTAGAAGCTCAAAACAATATTTTTATTCAAGATTGGGTGCTCAAATCAGAAATTTCCGCACTGAACGAAATTATTGTTGGGAATAAAGACGCGAAAAAAGGCCAAATTATCGGTGGTAAAGCTACCTCTGGTATATTAATTAAAGCCATAAACATTGGCTCAAATGCAGGTGCCCTAACTCAAATTTGTGTAGGTTCTGCGGTAAACGTTGATACCGAGCTTGAAAATGTCAATAAAGAGTTAACCAGTCACGATAAAGCGCTTAAAGATATGCGCAAGGCTATCAGCAGTCTGAAAAACAACCCAACCGCACAAGCTCAAGAAATGTTGAAAAAAACATTATTAACACGTAAAAACATTGAAGAAAATGTGGCTAAACTGGCAACAGAAAAAAGCAGACTTAATACTGAAAAGGTCCGTTCTCAAAATGCCAAGCTAACAGTTGATAAAACAATATATACTGGTGTGAGTGTTACTATAGGTGGTATATCTAAGAATATCGACGAAGACTTAGGTCGACGATCTTTTGCCCTTGAAGACGGAAAACTCGTTCAAAAGATCGAATAGTTCTTTCGCTAAAAAACCTATCTAAATTAATTAAATTGATCTAGAAACGAATCTACATTCGTTTGTACGATACTTTCAGGCATACTTTTTTCGGCAGGCGTCTCGCTAACCGGCACAACAGACTCGAGCTGCTCTGTGTATGCATATTCAGAAATATCTTTTGAAAAATCATCAGAAGTCAATTTCTCCAAATCCTGAGTTGGAGTTTCATCCAAAATTTCTCCGCTAACCATATCGATTGTAAATCCCATCGGTGCTTCCTCCGCGTATTACAAAATTGGCTTCACTATCTATATCGGCGTTGTTGCTCGCCATCATTTAGCAAATAGCGTGAACTCCATCACACTTTAATAGGCGTTTATAAATTGACTATTAATTATATGGAGGCAATTATTAATCCATTCAAGGGCTAAACATTTAAACTTAACAACAAGCATCTAATCTATTGATTTTCCAGCTAGTAATTAAGCATAATATTCAAGCTGCAAATTAGACTACTCCCAAAATAATTAAGTTTGGGGTAGTGTGACACCTGTTTGGCCTTGGTATTTACCAGCTCTGTCCTTATACGACGTTTCACACACTTCATCAGACTCAAAAAACAACATTTGAGCAACGCCTTCGTTAGCATAAATTTTAGCGGGTAAAGTCGTGGTATTTGAAAATTCTAGCGTCACATGACCTTCCCACTCGGGTTCCAGCGGTGTGACATTTACAATAATTCCGCAGCGTGCGTAAGTTGACTTACCTAAACATATTGTTAATACACTTCGTGGGATCCGAAAATATTCTACCGTACGCGCTAAAGCAAAAGAATTTGGCGGAATAATACAAACATCAGATTTCACATCAACGAAACTATTGTCATCAAAATCTTTAGGATCAACGATGGCCGAATTTATATTCGTAAAAATTTTAAACTCATCAGCACAACGCACGTCATAACCATAACTGGATGTACCGTATGAAATGATACGACCATTGTCCGTTTGTTTTACTTGTCCCGGCTCAAAAGGTGAAATCATGTCAGACTCACCAACCATGCGACGAATCCATTTATCAGACTTAATACTCAAAACATTCCCCAACAATTATTTTAAACCAGACAGAGTATACGGTATTTTTATACGAATTAGTTATCAAAGGTGGCGAATTCGCCATCTTTGATAATGTATCTATTATGAATTTTCGATCACTATATTTGGAAATTTTGACGAATAATCCTTGCCCTGTAACGACAACTTGGCTGTTACTCGTCTACCAATTTCACGATAAATCTCAGCAACTCGACTATCTGGATCAGCAATCACCGATGGTTTACCGCCATCAGCCTGCTCTCGAATACCAATGTCTAGTGGCAATGAACCTAAAAAATCTACATCATAATCTTGTGACATACGCTCGCCACCACCAGTTCCAAAAATATGCTCTTCATGACCACAACTGCTGCAAATATGAATGCTCATATTTTCAACTACACCCAACACAGGCACATTAACTTTCTCAAACATTTTCAGACCTTTGCGAGCGTCTAACAAAGCAATATCCTGCGGAGTTGTCACGATAACCGCACCACTAACTGGCACTTTTTGGGACAAGGTCAACTGAATGTCACCTGTTCCCGGTGGCAAATCAATCAATAAATAATCCAATTCATCCCATTGTGTATCATTAAGTAATTGCTCTAGCGCCTGAGTAACCATGGGGCCACGCCATATCATAGGCGTTTCCTCATCAATCAAAAAACCAATCGACATAGTCTGAACCCCATAATTTTCCATGGGTTGCATACTTTGACCATCAGTAGACTCAGGTTGACCGCTGATACCCATCATTCGAGGCATACTTGGACCATAAATATCAGCATCCATAATCCCGACTTTGCCACCTTCTGCTGCAATGGCTAGTGCTAAATTAGCCGTCGTCGTTGATTTACCCACACCCCCCTTACCAGAGGCAACAGCAATAATATTTTTCACGCCTTTTATAGGCTTAACACCTTGTTGAACTGAGTGATTCACCACTTTAGAACTGACATTTACCGCAACTTCATCAACACCGGCTATGGACTTTACTTGAGAAATCAATGCATCAGACAAAGTCGTCGCATGACCCGCTGCTGGAAATCCCAAAGAAACATCGATGCTCACTTTTCCACCATCAACAGTGATGTTTTTAATTGCCTTTGTGGAGACCAGGTCTTTCTCCAGATAGGGATCAATATAATTCTTGATTTGTGTTTCTACCTGCATTTGAGAAACTTCTGACATTTTAAATTCTCCACGTTTATCAATTTTTAGGCGGCCAGTATACATGCAGCTCACCAATTCTATTTTATTCTTGGATTGATAATTCACTTGAATTAACAAGGTAAATACCAAACTCTGTTAGCATTTGCTTATTTTATAACATATTTGATCTCTCTCGAGAAATGCCGGTTCATTATCCGTCTTTCTGGTATAATAAAAAACCTTTGCTTTATACCGTTTTTCATCAATATTCATAGACTTAACATGACTTCACAATCAAGACAGATTTTAGTAACCAGCGCCCTCCCTTACGCCAATGGACCTATCCATATGGGCCATATGGTTGAATATATTCAAACCGATATTTGGGCACGTTTTCAAAAACTCAATGGTAATACTTGTTATTACGTTTGTGCGGATGATGCTCATGGCACGCCTATCATGTTGCATGCTGAAAAACGCGGTATAAAACCTGAAGTTTTAATCGCGGAAATTGCTAAGGAGCATCAAGCTGACTTTGCTGACTTCGGTGTTCAATTTGATAATTATCACTCTACGCATTCAGAAGAAAATAAAGCGCTGGCAGAAGAAATTTATTTACGACTTAAAAATGCCGGTCATATTGCAGCACGAAAAATAAAACAAGCTTACGATCCAGAAAAAAACATGTTTCTACCCGATCGTTATGTGAAAGGCGAATGCCCGAAATGTGGAGCAAAAGACCAGTACGGAGATAATTGTGAAGCATGTGGAGCAACTTATTCTCCCACTGATTTAAAGAATCCAGTATCTGCTGTTTCTGGTGCCACACCAATTGAAAAAGAATCCGAACATTTATTTTTCAAACTCGGTGATTTCGAAAATATGTTGCAAAAGTGGACCACTGATATTGAAGCAGACACTGATCACCCCACTTTGCAAACAGAAGTTAGCCATAAACTTCAAGAATGGTTTAAAGCCGGATTAATGGATTGGGATATTTCCCGAGATGAACCTTATTTTGGGTTTCAAATTCCCGAGACAGAGAATAAGTATTTTTATGTCTGGATGGATGCACCCATGGGTTACATCTCCAGTTTTAAAAATCTCTGCGATCGCAAAGATATCGACTTCGATTCCTTTTGGAAGCCCGACAGTTCTGCTGAGGTCTATCATTTTATCGGCAAGGATATTATTAATTTTCACGCTTTATTTTGGCCAGCTGTATTACATGGTGCAGACTATAGAAAACCAACCGCTGTCTTTGCACATGGCTTTTTAACAGTTAACGGACAGAAGATGTCAAAGTCTCGTGGTACATTTATCAAGGCTCGCACATACTTAGATCATCTAAACCCGGAATACCTACGTTATTACTTTGCTGCGCGTTTAAATAATCGTGTTGATGATCTCGACTTAAACTTTGAAGACTTTGTTAACAGAGTCAACTCAGATCTAGTTGGCAAAGTGGTTAATCTTGCCAGTCGTTGCGCGGGATTTATTGTAAAACGCTTCGATAAAACTTTATCGGCAGAATTATCTGAACCTGACTTATACAATAGCTTTGTAAAAGCCGGTGAAAAAATTGCGGGATTCTACGAAAATAGAGAATATCATGCTGCAATGCGAGAGATCATGGCCTTAGCCGATCGCGCAAATCAGTATGTCGACGAGAAAGAACCCTGGGTTATTGCAAAACAGGAAGGCAAAGAAAATGAACTACAAAATATTTGCAGTGTAGGTATTAATTTATTTAAAGTGATCATCACTTATTTAAAGCCTGTATTACCCGTTACTGTAGAAAAAGCAGAAGCTTTTCTTAATTTTACAGGACTTAACTGGCAAAATTTTGATACACCATTACTCAGCCATCAAATTAGTAAATTTAAACCCCTCATGACACGAGTGGAACAAGAAAAAATAGATCAAATGATTGAAGACAGTAAACAAGTCGAAACACCTGAGGTAACCGGACCACTCGCAGATGACCCCATCAGTGAAACTATTGAATACGAAGATTTTGCCAAAATTGATTTACGTATTGCCTTAATTCAAAACGCCGAACACGTAGAAGGAGCCAATAAATTATTAAAATTAACGCTCGATCTAGGTGGCGAAACTCGCCAAGTTTTTGCCGGTATCAAGTCTGCCTACGCACCAGAAGATTTAATTGGCAAGCACACTGTCATGGTCGCTAACCTAGCGCCACGAAAAATGCGCTTCGGTCTATCTGAAGGTATGGTCTTAGCCGCAGGCCCCGGTGGAAAAGACTTGTGGGTACTCGAACCAGACGCGGGTGCTTTACCCGGTATGCGTGTTAAATAAAGGAAAATGTCAAAGGAATGACTGAATTTGCCTTAATTCTAGTAAGTACTGTACTCGTTAATAATTTTGTACTGGTTAAGTTTCTTGGCCTATGTCCTTTCATGGGTGTTTCACGCAAATTAGAAACTGCCACAGGTATGGCTTTAGCAACAACCTTTGTTCTAACTTTATCATCAATTTGTAGCTACTTAGCAAACACTTATTTGCTTGCCCCATTTGGCCTAGAATATTTGCGCACAATTATGTTTATTCTCATGATTGCTGCCGTTGTGCAAGTGACAGAAATGGTAGTTCACAAAACCAGTCCTTTATTGTATCAGGTGCTCGGTATTTACTTACCATTGATTACCACTAACTGTGCGGTACTTGGTGTTGCTTTACTGAATGTCCAGCAAGAATATGGTTTCTTAGAGTCAGCCACATACGGTTTCGGCGCATCAATTGGCTTTTCGTTGATTCTCATTTTATTTTCAGCCATCCGAGAACGATTGGCTGTAGCTGACGTGCCTTTACCTTTTCAAGGCCCTGCTATTGCGCTTATTACAGCAGGATTAATGTCTATGGCATTTATGGGCTTTTCTGGGCTCGTAAAAGGTTAGGTTTAGCTATGTTATCCGCAATCCTTGTCCTAGGAATATTAGCCGCAGTTTTTGGCATCATACTTGGCTTCACAGCAATTCGTTTTAAAGTGGAAGGCGACCCCCTGGTAGATCAAATTGACGCTCTACTACCGCAAACTCAATGTGGCCAATGTACTTACCCTGGTTGCAAACCATATGCACAAGCTATCGCTGATGGCGAAGCGGAAATTAATCAATGCCCTCCTGGTGGTGAAGCAACGATAGCTGCATTAGCGGATTTACTCGACCGAGAAATTATTCCGCTGAATCCGGAAAATGGCGAAGAAAGTATAAAAACTGTTGTTTATATTGATGAACAAACTTGCATCGGTTGCACACTCTGCATTCAAGCTTGTCCACTAGATGCTATTGTGGGTGCCGCCAAGCAAATGCATACGGTTATTACCGAGGAATGTACCGGTTGTGATTTGTGTATTCCACCCTGCCCGGTTGATTGTATTCATATCATCGAGATCAAACCTAGCCTAGAAACATGGCAATGGGACAAGCCAGAAGAATTACCGGAGCCAAACAATGATCGGTAAATTATTCGCTATCTCTGGTGGTGTTCATTTACCTCAGCATAAAACTGAATCAACCAGCAAACCTGTACGCCGTACAAGAATTCCTAAACAGCTTGTATTACCTTTAAGCCAACATATTGGTGCTGCTGCCGAACCGATGGTTGAAGTAGGTCAACAGGTATTAAAGGGTGAAAAGATTGCACATGCTTCTGGTTATGTCTCTGCGCCAATACATGCGCCAACCTCTGGTACCATAGAAGCCATTGAAAAACGCCCCATTCCTCATCCTTCAAATATGAGTGATGAGTGTATTGTTATTAAACCTGACAATAAAGACCAATGGATAGAATTACAAAGCCATTCGGAAAGCTACCAAACATTTGATCCCAGCGAATTACGCAACATCATTCGTAATGCTGGCATTGTTGGATTAGGTGGCGCAGGTTTTCCAACATTTATTAAACACAACCCAGGGCCCAATGGTCATGTTGACACACTAATTATCAATGGTGCGGAATGTGAGCCTTACATCACATGTGATGACATGATCATGCGTGAACGAGCGCAAGAAATTATTTGTGGTTTACTCATCGCTAAACATGCTTTGCAAGCAAAGCGAGGTGTTATTGCCATTGAAGACAATAAGCCAGAAGCAATAGCTGCATTAAAACAGGCAGCTTTGGAATTTGAAGATCACAATATTGATGTTGTTAGCATTCCTACCATTTATCCAGCGGGTAGTGAAAAGCAAATTATTCAAAGGATCACTGGCAAACAAGTCCCTGCTGACGGCTTGCCCATTCATATTGGCGTCGTTTGCCAAAACG
>Ga0316207_10002823_pt1 | contig 17131 bp, 15 predicted proteins | sample 6weekpyrite_MG_FD_204943 | JGI IMG/M metagenome (GOLD analysis project Ga0316207, IMG submission 204943) | Microbial mat bacterial communities from mineral coupon in-situ incubated in ocean water Damariscotta River, Maine, United States -... | ecosystem: Environmental > Aquatic > Marine >...
TTCGGACTCTTGCCATGGCGTTTTCCAGATTCCAAAATGCTAGGTACTATTTCTTCATTTCTTAAGCCACCGCTACTTGCACCTTGAATAATCAATTTTGTGGGAACACCGGCGGCAGTCGCTTCCTCTATAATTTCTTCTTTTAATTCAGGTGCTACGAAGGTGGAAATTTGAACCAATTCTTGCTCTGGGGAAGGATAGCGTTTTCTTTCGCCTTTTTTAGCCCGAGGAGAAAGTAAATTGTCGGGGAGTTTACCTATTTTACCAGGCTTTTTCTTTCGGTCAGCTACATAACCGTTTGTCTTGGGTGTTAAATTATAGGTACCACCTTCATTCGATAAAGATACACCACCGGAAATTACATCTACGAATAAACCTTTTTTGGCGCCAGGAAGTTTTAAGCATTCTCCATCACAATATTTGGAAGTAAAGTCAGTACCACGTATTCCCATGGTGGCAACTGGTGTTTTTAATTGGAACGATGCTTTATTCTTCTTGCCGATGCTTCCTGTCACTGATCGGAACCCACCTTTTAATAACGAGTAATTGGTTTTATCTTTATCTACGTCACCAGTGGCAACGAATTCTTCAACTTGAAATTGTGTATCGGGTCGGACTGAAATGTTACTGCCATCGATCATGACGAGTTGAGCTTGGCTGCGCTTGTTGGTAATGATGATATCACCAATATTGACCGGGTTTCCTCGTCGAAAGCGTTTTTGTTGGCCATTTGCAGATTGTAGTAAGACTTTCCCCAATACCATTTTGGCTTTACCCACAGGTTTGGCTAAGGCATTCTGGCTCGCGATTGCAAGAGAGAGAAAAACTAAAAAGCTTAGGAAAACAGTGCGTTGCAGTTTCATTTTAGTGAGCGGCCGTAAATTGTTTATTATTAATATGTTTCGGCTAAATACAGGGAATGTTTAGGTGTTTTGAGCCCACCTTTGACTAGCCTGGGGTGGCAAGCTAAGGGGTTGATTCGTATAAGTTATTTTTGAAAGCTACACTTGGGAAAAGGATGTGCGCCAGGCCGTCTTTGATAACCTCTTCATCTACTGGAGACTCGATCCACTCATCTTGTATCAATTTGTAGGTAAGCGGTTTTTTCTCAGGCGGGTATAAAACAGCTGTATTATTTGTTCTAAAGACAAAAATATCTTGAAATATCATTATGTTAGCGAGTTTAGATTTGGGGATTCTTGCTAATAGATTTTTGCCTATCATAGGGTGTCGTAAATCATGCCCCAGAAGAGGAATAACAGTGGGTAATAAATCCAACTGACTTGCAAGTGTATCGATTTTTTTTGCCGGTAATCCACTATTAAATAATAATCCAGGTATTCGAAATTCATCGACAGGGACCGGTTGAGTGCTGGAGTGTTTGTATGGGTGATCTGCCGTGATCAGAAAAATCGTATCAGAGTAATAAGGTTCGCCTTTTATTTTTTTAAAAAATTCCCCTAGTGCATAGTCTGTATATTTAACAGTATTTTCTACAGAGTTGATGTTATTTGTGGCTAATTCTATTTTTCCTTGTGGAAAATCATGTGGTTTGTGATTCGATAAAGTAAGGGTGATGGAAACAAAAAGGGCGTTACTTTGTTTGTTAATGACTTCTAGTGTTTTAGCCAAGGTATCTTCGTCAGAAACTCCCCAGGTTGCTTGAAAGCTTGGGTTTTCATAATCTGATTGGCCGATAACCGTATCAACACCGTTACCGAGAAAAAACGAAGCCATATTATCAAAATGTTTCTCACCACCGTAGATGAAACTGGTATTGTAGCCAAGCGGTTTTAATAGATTACTGATAGTGAAAAAATCGTTCTGAGCACCATCCATTCTTAATATGGAGCTAGACCCGGATGTGGCGGGGAAGCCACTTGTCATGGCTTGAACACCACGGTCTGTTCGAGTACCAATTGCATGAAGATTACTAAATACGATACTTTCTTTGCTAATCGCATCTAAATTTGGCGTAAGGTGTCCACCATTTAAGTGGCCAACGTACTTTGCACTAAGGCCCTCAATAATGATTATTACAAGATTCTTAGGCGTTTCATTGTTATGTGAGCTTTTCACCGCGTGGTAAGTTGAATTTTTACTAAGAAAATCTCTCTCATTTACGTTCATGTATTTTTTTACACGGGTTATTACTTCATCCGCAGGCATATCACCATAAAGTTCGCTAGCCAACATGGAAGCAGTTTGGGTACGATAAAATGCATGAGTGAGTGAATAGCTGGCGTTTAACGCAATCTGATTAGATATAAAGTTATTGGAAAAGGCTGCTAGGCTTGGGTTTGCTGTTGCTTCTCCAATACCAGATCTTGCGCCTAATGCCAGCAATATTAAAATAAGCGGTAATATTGTTAATCGTGTTGAGAGTTTCCATTGTTCAATACTATCTATACAAGCATTAAAAAAATAAAAACTTGCCCTAAAAATGAGAGCAAGAAAAATGGCTGTAGATAACATTAGCCATTGATAGTCTGCCCACAACATGAAAAAAACTTCTTTTGGGTGGGTTAGGTATTGAAAACTAAGCTGGTTTGGCCGGCTGCTAAACTCAGCCATAAAAGGCCAGGTTGCTATTTCATTCATTAAAAAGAAAATAATGAGTAGCGAGAAATAAATGCTAAGTAATAATCTTAAAACAATTTTTTGTGGATTGTTTAGTAAAAAGTTTAATAGGGTGGGAACAATTAGGCTTAGGCAAATAATGATAGCATCTGTTCTTAAGCCAACTAAAAAAAGAGGTAAAATCGAATCTAGTTGCGTTGTGTTTTCCCAGTGGTAGATACTGAGAAATACTCGATTGATAAAAAAACCATAAGCACATACTAGAAAGAATATGAAACTCGGCCCAATAGGACCGAGTTTTTCAGAGAGCCTTAGTAACATTTAGTCCAGAAAGCTTTCCAAGGTGTCATCAAAATTTGCTTTATACAAATCTGCGAATTCTTTACGGCTGAAAGTGTGATTTTGTGGGCCGTGACTGGCAATTTTAATGGCACCAATCAAAGACGCAATGCGCCCAGTAACTTCCCAACCCAAATCATTCATAATGCCGTAGAGTAATCCTGCACGATACGCATCGCCACAACCTGTTGGGTCTGCCAAGGTATCAGCTTTAGCGCATGGGATTTCTAAACGGTGTTCTTTGGTATATATATGGGAGCCTTGCCCTCCCAGTGTGACAATATAAGCTTCTACTTGCTCCGCAATTTCATGGGGTGAAAGGCCTGTGCGCTCTTGTAATAATTCAGCTTCGTAATCGTTAACCGTTACCCAAGTGGCTTGTTTGATAAATGCTTTTAAATCTTCGCCATCAAACATGGGCATGCCTTGTCCAGGATCAAAAATAAATGGTATGCCTGCTTCTTGAAATTCTCTCGCATGTTGAATCATGCCATCACGACCATCTGGAGATACGATTCCTATTGTAACGCCATCGGCTTCTGAAACAGTATTTTCGTGAGACGCACCCATTGCTCCTGGGTGAAATGCGGTGATTTGATTATCGTCAAGGTCTGTAGTGATAAAAGCTTGGCCAGTAAATTCACTATCAATTATTTTAATGTGTTTGCGATCGATTTTATGTTGGTCCATCCAATCTGCATAAGGTGTGAAGTCTTTCCCGACAGTTGCCATTGGTAGTGGATTTCCGCCTAGTAATTTTAAATTAAATGCAATGTTACCAGCACAGCCACCAAACTCTCGTCGCATTTGCGGCACAAGAAAAGAAACATTCAACATATGTACTTTGTCGGGAAGTATATGGTTTTTAAACTGATCCGGAAAAGTCATTACAGAATCAAAAGCATAAGAGCCACAAATAAGTGCTGTCATAGTTTACTCCAATATTTATCCAAAAATTATGCAAGCCCAAACAATAGCTACATTAGAAAGTGCACAAAACACTGCCGCAGAGCCGATGTCTTTCGCGCGGCCAGATAATTCATTTTTTTCAAGGCTAATCCGGTCTACGGTGGCTTCCACAGCGGTATTTAACAATTCTGTGATAAATACAAGAATTAAACTGCCAAGTAATAATGCGAGTTCAATACCATTGTCAGCGATCCAGAATGCAATGGGCGTGAGTATGATGCTAAGCCACACTTCTTGTCGAAAAGCTTCTTCATAGCGATATGTTGCTTTGAACCCGTGCCAGGAATATTCTGCAGCTTTTACAAATCGAAAAAGTCCGCGGTTTTGATTAGCCATTGATTTTTGATTAGTCCTTATTCGCTTGCCATGCGAGATCTAATTGTCTTGCGGCACGAACATCATCCAATCGTTTTACTGGCATGGTGTAAGGTGCGTTTTTAACAAATTGTGGATCTTGCTTCGCTTCATTATAGATTTTTTCCAATGTATCTGCGAATGCATCTAGTAATTCTTTTGTCTCGGTTTCTGTTGGTTCAATTAATAAACACTCAGGAACTAATAGCGGAAAGTAAGTGGTTGGTGCATGAAAGCCATAGTCTAGTAAACGTTTGGCAAAATCCATGGTGTTAACGCCGAACTCTTTACTTTCTTTTTTGAGGGTGATGATAAACTCATGAGTTGCTCGACGATTATTAAATGCGACAGTGAATCCACGATCTCTTAGTAGTTTCATTAAGTAATTTGCGTTCAAAGTGGCAAATTCTGCAACACGAATCATACCTTCTTTACCTAATAGTCTTGCGTAGATATATGCGCGTAGGTTTATTCCAGCATTACCCATAAAGCTAGAAAGTCGTCCCATAGTATCCGGACAATCTTTTTCAGTTAACAATCGATAAGTGTCGCCGTCTTTTCCGACCATTGGAATAGGTAAGTAGGGTATCAATCGATCGTTTACACCGACTGGACCTGATCCTGGGCCACCGCCACCGTGTGGTGTAGAGAATGTTTTGTGTAAATTCATATGAATTACATCAAAACCCATGTCGCCAGGTTTTACTTTACCTAGGATGGCGTTTAGGTTCGCACCATCGTAATACAATAGGCCGCCAGCATCGTGAACCAATTTAGCAATTTCTGTGATTCGTCTTTCAAATACACCTAATGTTGACGGATTAGTCAGCATCAAGCCGGCAGTTTGTGGTCCAACAGCTTCTTTTAACGCATCAAAATCCACATCGCCATTTTTATCTGTGGGGATTTCTCTTACTTTGTAGCCACACATAACCGCAGTCGCTGGATTTGTGCCATGTGCTGCATCAGGTACGAGTATCTCTGTTCGTTCCGTATCTTTACGTGCATCGTGATATGCACGAATCATTGCAACGCCTGCAAACTCTCCTTGCGCACCGGCCATGGGTGCTAAAGATACTTCTTTCATGCCAGTGACATCTTTTAGAATTTCTTGCAGGTCGTGCATGCAGCTCAAGTATCCTTGGCTGAGGCTATCAACACTTCTGGGATGTCTAGAAGTAAATCCTGGCAACATTGATAACTGATTACATGCACGTGGATTATATTTCATGGTGCACGAACCTAAAGGATAAAAATGGGTGTCTATAGAAAAATTCTTTTGAGACAGCTGTGTATAGTGCCGTACAGCTTGTAGCTCAGAAACTTCGGGCAGTGTTGGTTTATCTTTACGTAATAATTCTGCCGGGATGCTTGATGTCACCGCATCGTCGGAAGTTTGTTGCGAAAGATTAGTTCTTCCTGCTCGAGATTGTTCGAATATCAACATAGTTTTATGCCTTTTAATTCAGACTTTGTATTGCGGCATTAAAATCAGGCTCGCCAGCAATATCGTCTGTTAGTTCTTCATAAATAATGGTATTGGATGGGTTTAGAACAAAAACAGCTCTTGCCGTTAATGCTTTTAATGGACCATCAATTAGCAACACACCGTAATCTTCAGCAAATTGTTTGGATTGCATCAAAGATAAGGTAGTGATGTTTTTTAATTTGTTTTGCTTACTAAAACGCTGTTGGGCAAATGGCAAGTCCGCGGAAATAACATAGCAGCTGGTATTTTCCAGTTTTGCCGCCATTTCATTGAGTGTTTTAGTGGTTTTCGCACAAACATGTGTGTCTAGGCTGGGCACGGAATAAATCAACTTATTACCCTTACCCAATTGCTCAAGACAAATTTCTTCTAACTTAAAATTAACGGCACAAAATGCTGGCGCTGGATTGTCCACACCAGGCAGATTGCCATTTGTGTTACATTCTTGTCCGCTAAGATTAGTCTTTGCCATTAAGCCAGTACTGCGCTGAGCTTATGACAGAAGAAATCTAGTTGCTCTTCTGTTTTAGTTTCGGTAACGCAAACCAATAAGCAGTTCTCTAGCTCTGGGTAATCGTCAGCCAAAGCAATTCCACCAACGATTTTATCTGAAGCCAAGGCTTCAAGGACGTCCATTGCGGGTTTTTTCAGACGTATGACGATTTCGTGAAAACTATTGCCATTAAAGACGCTTTCTACGCCATTTAGTGATGTTAGTTTCTCAGCAAGCTTTTGAGTATTGCTATGACTGATTGCCGCGGTTTGCTTAATGCCTTCAAAACCCATTATGCCAAGATAAATGGTTGCCGCTGTCACCATAAGGCCTTGGTTTGTGCAAATATTTGAAGTGGCTTTGGAGCGACGAATGTGTTGCTCGCGGGCTTGCAAGGTCAAGGTGTATCCGGTTTTACCATCGACATCAACGGTGCGACCAACAATTCGTCCAGGTAACTGACGCGCAAATGTCATCTTAGTGCACATGAAACCAAAATAGGGGCCGCCAGATGACATTGGAATACCAAAGGGTTGTCCATCGCCACAAGCAATGTCAGCGCCGCTTACTCCCCAATGCCCAGGTGCTTTGATCATTGCTAAACTCATTGGGTTAACGACAGCAATAACGAGTGCGTTATGTGAATGGGCCCAATCTGTTAAAGCATCTACATCTTCTAGTGTGCCAAAGTAATTCGGTTGTGGAATGACGAGGGCTGCAAAGTCGCCTGGCTCAGCAGGCAATTGTTCGATGCCAGTTTTGCCGCTTTCTCGATCGAAATCTATTTCTTCCAAAATAATATTTTGATTTTTGACAATAGTATTCGCCACTTTGCGATAGCTTGGGTGAACCGACTTTGGAATCAAAATACGTTTTGTCTTAGATTTACGGTTAGCGCGTACAGCCATGAGAATGGCTTCCGCCAAACCTGACGCACCGTCATATAAAGAGGCATTTGATACTTCTAACCCAGTCAATGAACTCATTATGGTTTGATATTCATAGATTAGTTGCAAAGTACCTTGGCTGGCTTCTGCTTGATAAGGGGTATAAGCGCTATAAAACTCACCGCGTGTAGCAACTTCCCACACTGCTGCAGGAATGTGATGTTCATATGCACCGCCACCAGCGAAGCAAAGTGATTCGCCATCTTGAGCGGCGCGTTGTCGCATGAGTTGTTGAACTTCAAGCTCTGAAGCGCGTGTTGGTACTTGCTCCAGGGTAGAGTTTTTTAGCTCTGTTGGTATTTCATCAAATAAATCATCGATGCTTGAAATGCCTAATTCACTTAGCATTGATTCAATATCGTTTTCTGTGTGTGGTATAAACGGCATAATTTTGTTCTATAGTTTAGTGGTCTTCAGACTCAATGAATTCTTGGTATGCATTGGCATCCATCAGCTCATCTAGCTCGCTAGGGTCATCAATTTTGATTTGGTAAATCCAGCCGTCACCATAGGGATTGCCGTTAATGGACTCTGGCGTGTCACCGAGACTTTCATTGCCCTCAACGATTTCTCCGGTTACTGCAGCATAAACATCAGAGGCGGCTTTTACAGACTCAACAACAGCGCAGGCCTCTTCTTTACTGACTTGGCTTCCAGCTTCTGGTGGTTCAACAAATACTATATCACCAAGTAGTTCTTGCGCATGGTCAGTAATGCCAACACGTGCTGTGCCGTCATGGCTTAGTTCTACCCACTCGTGAGTAGCTGTGTATTTTAATTCTGATGGAATTTCACTCATAATAAAGTCCTCGATTTAGGTTGTTATCTGTCTTGAATGCAGGTCTTGCCATTTCTAACGAATGTAGGTTTAACTATGTTTGCTGGAATGAGTTTGCCACGCATATCAATATTACACTTTGAATCATTTGTTTTTGGTATTCTTGCCATTGCTATTGCTTTTTGCAAGGTGGGAGAAAAACTGCCGCTGGTCACTTCACCTTCGGATCCGTTTTTTAAGACAATTTTTTGGTGATTTCGTATAACACCTTTGCCCTCTAGAACGATGCCTACAAAATCACAGTGAGTGTCATTTTGCTTGGCGGCCAGAGCTTCTCGCCCGATAAAATTTCGATCATTTGGCTCCATAGCCACAGTCCACGTGAGTCCGCATTCCCATGGCGTGATTCCTTCATCCATATCTGTACCGTAAAGATTCATTCCTGCTTCGAGGCGTAAAGTATCTCTTGCACCAAGGCCGCAGGGTTTTATGCCGACATCGTTTAATCTTTGCCAAAGATCGGCGGCTTGATCCGCAGGTAACATAATTTCGTAGCCATCTTCACCTGTATAGCCTGTTCTGGCGATCATCCAGTCACCTTCGATAGTGGCATTAAAGGGTTTCAATGAATCAGCTTTGGTTGGTAATTCACCTGGAAATAAGGGGGTTGCTAATTGACGAGCCTCTGGGCCTTGCGCGGCAATCATGGCGAGGTCTTTACGTTCTTTTATTTCTACTTCAAATTCTTTAGCAACGCCGCTTATCCAACTTATGTCTTTGTCTCGTGTCGCTGCATTGACGACAGTGCGATAAAAACTGTCATCCATATAATAAGTGATTAAGTCATCAATAACGCCGCCTTTTTCATTGAGCATGCAGCTATAAAGTGCTTTGCCTTGGGTTTTTAATTTACTGATGTCGTTTGCGAGGAGTTTTGAAAGAAAAGCTTTAACATTTTGGCCCCGCATATCAAGTATTGTCATGTGAGAGACGTCAAACATGCCAGCGGCTTTTCTTACTTGATGATGTTCTTCGATTTGTGAGCCATAGTTAATCGGCATTTGCCATCCGGAGAAGTCGACAATTTTACCGCCCATCTCAACATGTTTGTCATATAGTGGGGTTTTGTTGCTCATAGGAGATACTCCATTTTTTACGCACGTTTAAGGGATGTTTATCAAGATAAACATTAGCCCCTCTGTCCGCAAACCTGAGAGTTTAGATGGCTAATACATTATGATTAGCAATCTTCCCCTTCGGTGGGTTAATTAAAACCTCTCTCCAGAGTCAACATAGTAAAGAATGGGAATTTACTGTATCTATTTGGTCCTTTTGCCTGAGCGATTCCGGGCTGGTTGCGCCTTCGGCTCTCCTCATTTTGAATCAGAGGAGTCTCTCCCAAATAGACTTGTTGAGTACGAATGATACCGTTTGTTGGTAAAAAAACCAAGGGAATTTAGCATTTTCATCGAGTTGATAACTCGATATTTATAGTGTTTTACAGGTTTTTTCTGAATGCTCAACAAGTTAATGATTTGTGCATTGGTTTAATGATTTTAGAAAGAAAAACTCAAATTCGAATATGGTTTAATCAAAAAGTAAAAAAAACAGGGATAAAACTGGCTTTTTTGTTTTTATTTGTATTCACAAATTTCACAAATGTGCTATTTTTACAGTGTTTGAGTAATTACATGAAAGTGTCTATTGCTTTGAGCAGGTTCGAATACATTTCGTAGCTATTCGGAAAGGGTAACTTTTTAAAAGGGTAAAACATGGTAGCCAAGAAAAAGGTAACTAAGAAATCCACTGCAGCAGCAAAGAAAAAAACTGTTGCGAAAAAGAAAGCAGCGCCGGCAAAGAAAGCCGCTGCGCCAGTTAAGAAAAAAGTAACGACTGCACTTTCTGAGTGTATGACTAAATCACAAATGCTTAACCACATCGCTGAAGCAACAGACTTAAATCGTAAAGATGTTACAGCAGTGCTTGATGAGTTGACTTTATTGATTGAGCGTCATGTTAAGAAAAGAGCAGTTGGTGAATTTAAACTTCCTGGTATATTAAAAATCAAGGTTGTTAAAAAGCCTGCTGTCAAAGCTAGAAAAGGAACTAATCCTTTCACTGGCGAAGAGATGATGTTTAAAGCTAAGCCAGCGCGAAATGTTGTGAAAGTTCTACCGCTTAAAGCGTTAAAGGATATGGCACTTTAACAAATGAAAAAGCCGCTGATATATTCAGCGGCTTTTTTAGACCCTGTAAACAATTAGTTTAATCCCCAAACATATCTAGTTGTTTTTTCTTGTTTGAAATTGTTTGGTCTGTCGTACAAATAATTTTGTTTCTTCCTGATCGTTTTGCCTCGTAGAGGCATTGATCTGCCTTTTGTACAAGCGTATTGCCTAGTTTATTAGTATCAATTGAGTATTTTCCTGCCTGAATAGTGGCTATTCCTATGGAAATAGTGACTTTTATCGCTTCACCAGAGCTTAATGTAAAGTCACGCGTTGCAATGCCTGAGCGAATTCGTTCGGCGATCTCACAAGCTGTTTCAGCATTTGTGTTATTCAAAATTGCAGAAAATTCTTCGCCGCCATATCGGGCAATTACATCACTGGTCCTGAGGTTCATGCGGATTAAACCCGCAACCTCACGTAAAACCATATCACCTTCATTGTGCCCATGTGTATCGTTGACCGCTTTAAAGTGATCAACATCAAAAAACAAACAACTGATTATTAGCTCATCACGTTGAGCGCGACCAACTTCTTCATTTAGACGTTGGTCGAAAAAGCGTCTATTGTTCACACCTGTGAGTACATCGGTTAAACCAAGTTTTTTCAGTCGCTCTTGATTTGCGACATTTTTGAGACACACAGTAACGATTGATGCCAGGCGTTGTAAGAAATCTGTTCCATCATTTTGCTCAAATCGATCAACTTGATGACTTGCAAGGTTTAAACTTCCTACAAGCTCCATGTTTCGTGACAATGGGACTAACGCAACACTAGTTGTTCGTTGTAAATTTGTAGGGAAGAATTTTCTATGTGCACTTGGGTCGTATTGCCCGAGATGTGGTTTCAAAGAAAATCCATAAAAAGCATCGATATTACTAATGTTATCAGTAAAAATAATATCGGGATGTTCAGAGATTCGAATACCTTCGTCTTCTAATAGGCGCTGTATCTCATATTCTGGGTCATAGAGTACTAAGCTAATGCGATCTAGGTTTGACTGGGAGCGGTATTCATAAATTACAATTTGTAATAATTCATAGATTTCAGTACAAGCAATTAGTCGTAACTCTAACTCTTGTAGGCGACGTAGTTTTTCTTCGTTTTGTCGAACATTTGCAAGTAGGGCACGTAATTGCCGTTGCAATTGGCGATTTTCTTGGACTAGTTGACCATGATCTCCTTGGTCTAGCGATTCTTCGCTAATTAGTCCTGAAGATTTAGTAAATTCCATAAATTCTTTCGGTAGTGCGGTCATGATGTATGCGAAATACGTTCACCTAGTTTGACTCCAATCAAGGTAGCAGTATATGTGCCATACAATGTGACCACGTTTTAATGCATTTTACTCAATAACTCTTCAAAAGTGATGTTATCCTCGTATTAAAACACCTTATTAGTCTTTGATTATTATGGACTAAATACCACTTTCAATAATTAGGGGTATGTGCCCTTGCGGTAAAATAATCTCAGGGTTTTATGGAAGAGCTATGTATTGTCAATTGTTTGGTGACAGATAATTGACAATAACCATACTAAACGGATTAAGGTGTGTTGGCTTTTCCCGATAAATTCTTCTCTTTCATTTTCCTTTTTAGGTCTTCCATAGAGAATTTGGGTTTAAATTTTGGAAAGCCAATTTCAAAAGCATTTAATTTTATTTGTTGATTTCCGTGTGTATCAATAATGGAAACATGGTAGCTGCCAAGGGGCATGTTTTTAGGTATGGAAACTTGAAATCCCTGATGTGACTTAGAAATATCTAAATGTGGTAGCAATTTTCCGGAAGCAATTAGAGACTCGCCTGAGAAAAAGACACCATCTGTAGAGGCGGCTATTTTTTCAATACGATGTGTTGATGGGTATTGTGCGACGAGCTGCAATTTATCATTGTCTTTCAAAATATTTAATTGGCGATTAGCAGAAGTTATATAAAGTAAGTTTTGCTTAGCGAAAATATCTAATATTGGATAACCAATATTTAGGCTTGAAACGAGGCTTAACTTATTGTCTTCGACTCGGTATTTTGAAATAGTATTTTGTGAGTCTACAATGTAGACATTGTTTTCTTTGGCGAAAAACATTATTACCTGAGAATTAAGTGTATAAGTTGCTTCCTTTTTTAAACTGCTAGGATTCGAAAGTGAGAATTTCACAAGTTCTGAATTGTTATTTAGAACCCATAAAGTTTGATTTTGTGTTTGAATTTGCTTCGTGTTTAGATTCATCGACAAAATAACTTCCGGAAATTTTGGATTAGTTAAATCGACGGAAATGACTTGTCCAGTCTCCGCCAGTGCAACTGCTGTTGTACCTAGAAGGGAGACATTAACCAACTTTTCCCCTAGATTTATATTGCTGAGCCACTTTGGCTGAAAGGAATTTGAGATATCGATAATATTTAATCCGTTGTCTTCGCTGGCAATAATTGCAAGAGAATTATTCACAGCGAGAGCTCGTGCATCCCCAACAATGTCTATGCCGCTAGACCAAACCGGGTTTAAAGTGTTTGTAGCCTCATAGATTTGTAAACCTCTTGACCCATGTGCGGTATATAAGAAGTTCTTATGCATTTTTATATCATTAATAACGCCTGATGTTTGATATTTTGCTATTTGTCTTAAACGGTTTTTATTATTAGCATCAATGACTTTTACACCGCCCCACCAATCCATTGCATAGACATAATCATCTTTAACGCTTAGGCCCCATGTTGCACCATCTGTATCAAAATAACTTTTAAGTTTAGGGCTTTTTTCATCACTAATATCAATTACAGAAACACCAGCTTCCCACGAAGCCAAGTAAAGCGTGTCTCCTTTTATATCTATGCCGCGAGCACTACCCGGAGTCTTTAAGGAGGATAAAAGTTTTATATTTTGACTGTCACTAATGTCCAAGATAAACAGGCCCAAATCAAAAAAGGCGAGATAAGCTCGGTTATTACGAATAATTATATCTTCAGCAAAACCACCCGGATTAAATTGTGTTGTAAGTGTTGGTTTTTCTGGGTTTGTTATGTCAAAAACAAGAAGCCCGTTTTGATCGTCAGCGACAAAGAGCTCATTGTCCTTTAGTGCTAGCGCCCACGGTTTTCCAGGTGTATTTATCGAGCCAACTAATTTGGGTTTATTTGCTACGCTAATATCGATTATATGAAACCCGCCGTAATGTGAAGCGAGATAAAGCATGTTGTGCCTTAGCTTCATCGTATAGGCTAAGCCATCCAGTGGAAGGTTGCTTAACAGTTTTGGGTTGCGAGGCTTACTGACGTCTAGTATTTGTAGTCCATGATCATCATCGGCAACATAGGCAATATTGTTTCTTACTAGTATGCCTTTTGGCGAGCCTGGTGTATGGTAGCTGCTGATGAGCTTGGGGTTGTGTGGAGTACTAATGTCATAGAGATGAATACCCGAGAACCAATCTGCCACGTATAATATATCTTTGTCGATAAACGAGCGTCGGCTTCCACCTTGATTAACCCCCAAAGTACTTATGAGTGGTGAACTTTGTGATTCAAAGTTAATTGTTGTTATTGTCTTGTTTGCTAAAGTATATGCTTTATTGTTTCTAAAGAGTAAAGTCCGCGGTGAAAAGCCTAAATAAATATCAGAAATCAGTAAAGGGCGGTTCGCTCCTATGATATCGATTAATGTTAGTATTCCTTCATCATCTGAAACTAATACAGTGGTTGCGTCATTTGCGATATTTATAATGTTACCTAGTTTGTTGTAACTAGATTTCCAATGTAATTGGTTTTGATTGTCAATTTCTAAAATGGTTAACCCGGTTCGACCGTTAGCGACCAATAATAGATTTTGATAAGTGATAATTTTATGGATGCGGCTGTTTAGTTTGATCTTCGAGTGCTCAAATAATGTGTTATTTTTTGAACTCCATAGAGTGATTTCATGATTAGTTGCTGTTATGCAGTCACTAGTGCGTGTTGCTAAGGTGGTTGGCGCATCATTAAGCGTGGTTGAATTTGTAGAATTATCTTTTAGATCGATTTGGGTAAGTGTATTTCCTTTTAATGTAGCGCAGATTACTTTATCTGATATTGAAAGTTGCGTGATATTACTAAATAGCTCTATTTCAGTGGTTTTTTGAAGATGACTAAATATTTCGATTTTGTTTTTGTGACTTATGGCTAACATGCTATCTTGTGCGCTTATGTGTTCGAAGTTTTCTTTCACAAAACTGCCAAATGATAGTCTCTCTGTGTGATCTGTAATTATTACTGGTGTATCCTGGTTTAAGAATAAATCAGAATTTTCTGAATGAATATTTAGGCGGTGTTCTATGTAAGTTCCGCCTGGAATAATGCTTAGTTCGCTGTCTGGCAATATGTTTTCAACTTGCACAGAGACGTTGGCACTATGTCGCATTTTAATAATATCTGGTGAGACAGAGGAAATATTGTTGCCTGCTAAGGCAGTGCCTATAAATGTGAAAACTATAATGCTGGCGGTAATAATTGTATTTTTCATAAAAGTTGCATTCTAAATAAAAACGCCGCCTTTAAGGCGGCGTTGATTGTAATGAATTAATTTTAAAGTACGTCTATAGGTTTTGCTTTTGCGAGTGATCCATGTGGTTTTAAGCGGCTAAGAAGTTTTTTAGCTTGTATTGCATCAATTTCTTCTGGCGTGTAATAAATTCCGCGATATTCTTCTTGAGTAAAACGTGTATGGATTATATAGCTTTTCCCCGTTTCAAAATCAAACTCAGCAGACCTGAAAACTTCTTCGGGCATTGGCTTGCTAGTTAAATATGTGTAAGAGCGCAAAGTTATCTCTGTTTTTCCAGGTTTTATATTTAATGCGATGTACTCGCCAGAGCTTAACTTGGCAGCTAGATTTTTATCTATCTCGATCTTGATATCATTATCAGCCATTCCCCTAGTTCTTATTGGGGTAGGTCTTATAAAATAAACGGTTGCAGCATTATTGCTGTTATTGTCTACAATACGTTCGTTGTTTTTTATGCTAGAAGTAGTACAAGCACTTAAGACTAATACAAGAACTACAATTAGACTTTTTGCCCAACCGACGTAAGAAAACATGTCACTCCCCTGTATATTTGTTCGAATGCAATATTAGCATAAGCTTTGCTCGCTTAAAGTTTAATTTCTGATAATGGGGTAATCATCAGATTCCCATAGTTCTATGCCACCCAGTAGATTATAAACCTGTTCAAACCCCATTGTATTTAAAGTTTCAACAGCAAGGGCGCTTCGTCCGCCGGTGGAGCAATAAACGACAATCGGGCGTTCTCTTGCTTGGCAAAGTTCTGGGTGCCGCTTTTTGTATTGTTTGTCTGCAGCACCTTCTAAAGTACCGCGAGGTACTAAAACTGCATTTTCAATATGCCCAGCGGCATATTCGCTTTCTTCACGAATATCCAGAATCATTAGCTCAGGTTCTTCTTCTATCATATCGAGTAAATCATCAATGCTGATTTCTTCAATTTTTTGTTTTGCTTCTTTTACAATATCAAATAGGGAAAGACTCATTGTTGTACCTTTAAATACTTTAGACTTCTAACCAAAAAGTCACTGGACCATCATTAACGAGTGAAACTTTCATATCAGCCCCAAATTGACCCTGCTGGACATTGGAGTATGTTTCATTTGCTTGTTCGACGATATATGAAAATAACTGTTTTGCTTGATCAGGTGCTGCCGCATTGGAGAAACCTGGTCGTGTTCCTTTTTTTGTATCTGCTGCCAATGTAAATTGTGGGACTAGAAATAAGCCCCCATTTATATCCTGTAAACTAAGGTTCATTTTATCATCTTCATCACTGAAAATACGATAGGATAATAAGCGCTCAAGCAATCGATTTGCTTTTGCTTTATTGTCTTCTCGTTGAACGCCAACTAATACAAGTATGCCTTGGTCAATTTGGCCGATAATTTTTTCGTCCACAATAACATTGGCAGAAGTGACGCGCTGGATAAGTCCAATCATTACAATTTCAATAAAGTTCTGTGATTAATGATCATCGGCAAATCGATTTTCGAATCCAATGAGGGCTAAAATCCCCATGAATAATAAGCCTGCTAATATCAATATTGGGCCAATGCCTGTTTGAAGCAGGGTTGTCGCCCATTCGATCGCAAATACACGCTCGAGTATGAGCATACCACCATGCATAATTGTTCCAACAATAAACATCCAACTGACAATGTTTTTTAATATTGGTGCTACAGCGATGAAGCATAAAACAATACCAACGATTATGTTGAGCACAGCTTCCAAATTGCCATGGGCGTGAGGGCCGCCTTTGATATAGTCGATAGCAAATTCCGCATTATTGAGCTGGTTAATGGCTAGTAGGCCGTCTGTGTTTGCTTTTGCAATGGCATCAGCAGGTAATTCTTCCAGGTCTTCTTCAAATTCATTGGTCTTAAGTTCTTGTAAGCGTCCGACAGCTTCTTGCTTTTTACCTGCGGAATCTGTGTAAGACCCTGCTTCGGTGTCTTCATACATTAGGACCATGTAGGGTCCTATACTTGCCGTTATAAGTAAAAACAAAAAACCAAATACGATATTCTTCTTCCCAATCATCCTTTCTCTCCCTAATAAAGGAACCGTGTGCTTTAAATAATAAGTGTCTTGTTGTAATTAGCTGTTAATTGAGCCTAATGACTTAACTTACCTTGAGTAAATTTCTAATGCAAAAAAAAGTAAAGCTGGTTTAAAAATAGCCCGTAACATATCTGGGTGGCAACCTTATTTAATGACTTACAAGATATTGTAGTGCTTCAATATTATTGGGGTAGCGCTCCAAGACCTTTCTATAGGTAGACTTTACAATTTCAGTGTTGTTGAGCTTTATATTGGCACGAGCAAGGAAAATCAAAGAATCGGTGTCGGTTGGAAATCGCTCAGAAAATGTCGCTGCGTGTTTGTTCAATTTATCCCATTGTGATTGTGCAGCTTCGCA
>Ga0316207_10002824_pt1 | contig 17129 bp, 27 predicted proteins | sample 6weekpyrite_MG_FD_204943 | JGI IMG/M metagenome (GOLD analysis project Ga0316207, IMG submission 204943) | Microbial mat bacterial communities from mineral coupon in-situ incubated in ocean water Damariscotta River, Maine, United States -... | ecosystem: Environmental > Aquatic > Marine >...
GGGATAACACGTTAATGGGTGCGTCTCACAACCGAGACGTTAGTAATGCTTGAGCCGTATGCTTGGAAACAGGCACGTACGGTTCTGAGGGAACTTGGCGGCAGTAATGCCGCCCGGTTACCCGGTTATCCGTTTGGGGCTGGTAGCATTTTTAGGCGTAAAACTTTAATCAAGTGAATGTATGGAAGTTAATAAAGCATCGGATAATTCTGAATACCTGAAACGGGTCAATCGGGTCTTAGACTATTTAGACAGTAACTATGCTAAGGAAGTAGACGTTGCTTCGCTTGCTGGTATTGCTAATTTCTCTCCTTATCATTTTCATCGGATATTTAGGGCGATAGTTAGAGAGCCGTTGAATAAATATGTTCAGCGTATTCGAATCGAAAAAGCAGCACACCTTTTAGCGTATCAGTCAGATAAATCAATAACTGATATCTCAGGTGAATGTGGGTTCTCTAGCCCGGCTACGTTTGCAAGAGTATTTAAAGAATACTTCGGAATAAATGCTACTGAGTGGAGGAAAAGCGGTTACGAGAAATTTAGCAAGAATCGCAAAGCACGAAGCAAGAACAGTGAAGAGGTAAGCAAGGCTTGGAAAGATCCGGTTGTTTCACCAATGTACATTGATCCTTCAACAAATAACTATAGTTGGAGAATTGGCATGTTGAATAGAAGTGATATAGCCGTTGAAGTAAAGAATCTACCTGAAGTAAAGGTTGCATACATTCGGCACATAGGTGAGTTTAAGGGTGAAACAGAGAAATGGGCATCACTGTTCCAGAACCTAATGAAATGGGGTGGGGCCAGGGGCCTAATACAGTGTCCTGGAACTGAATTTTATACTGTATTTAGAGACGACTTAAACATCACAGATTTTTCGAAGTTTAAGGCGGATGTGTGCATTTCCCTGAGCTCAGATATCAAGCCTGAAGGGGAAGTTGGCGTCGCTGAGATACCATCAGGAAAATATGCGATTGCTAGCTTCGAAATAAATGGTGATGAATTCGAGCAGGCTTGGGATTTAATCTATAGCGAATGGCTGCCTAACAGCGGGTATCAGCCTGATGAACGATGTTGCTTTGAACGGTATCTTAATGACCCGAAGCAGCATCCAAAGAACAAACACCTAATTGAAGTATGTATCCCGGTCAGACCTTTGTAGTTAATTTGAGGGGAGAAACGGATATAAAAACTAATAACAAGACCCCGGGTCCTGTTAATGCAGGATTTTATTTGTCATTCTTGTCTTTGCGTAATTTGACCGATATTTTAAAGGACAAAGATGTGATTGTTTTTGTACCGATTTTCCTTTTATCTATTTTTTCAATGAATGTAATGTCATCTGAATCTCTAAACTTAAAGCCGAAATATTATTCAAAGTCTATGCAAAGAGTTGAACACATAAACTCTTCGGTAATGAATTTGAGTTTCTATGAACCAAGTAGAAATAGTATTATGAAAAGTAATGGAGTCTACCCCAAATAATAGACATAAATTATGCTGTCATTACCACTTTAGTTATCAACGCCTATCTAACAAACGATTGTGCTACCTCAATTGAAGATCGAGGTTTTCCTTGTCCCTGGGCGTTGCCTCTCTCAGCAAGATTCAATGGTTGTGATTAATTACGAAAAACAATTACAACCCGGCACGTTTGAACACGCCATTCACTATTTAATTGAAAAATATTGGATCTTTCTATCTTTTACCCCCGCTATCAAAACGACAGTACTGGCAGACCCGCGTATGATCCTGCTATTTTATTGAAGATCATTCTCTTTGCCTATTCAAAAGGCATTACCCCCAGCCGTGAAATGCAATGGTGCTGCGAAACCAATATCATCTTTAAAGCCTTATCCTGCGATACCGTTCCGCATTACACGACCCTGGCCGCTTTTGTCAGTTAACGTAGCCAGGAAATTGAGGAACTATTTGAGCAAGTCCTCTTGATTTGTTTTAAACAAGGATTATTGGGTAATGAACTGTTCGCCATTGATGGTTGTAAAATGTCGTCCGATGCCTCTAAGGAGTGGCCGGGGAATTTTAAAGAATTAGAGAAAAAGCGCATGAAGCTCAAACGGAAAATACAACACCATTTGAAAGAGCATGAACGCCTCGATAAAAGTGAGTCACGTGATGAAGCACGACTAAAGCGAACACAGCAAACTATTGATACGCTTGATAATGCCTTTGAGAAGGTCGATCAATTTCTAAAGACAAATAGCCCAGGGCAGGTTTTTGCTCCTGCAAAACCGACATTTCCTACTTCCCTGTAGGTCAAGGGCCTTGGCAAACAAGGAAGCGAAGTCAAAAGTAATATCACCGATAATGAATCGGCAAAAATGACCACCAGTAAAGGCACCATCCAAGGATTCAATGGCATTACAGCGGTTGATAAGAAACATCAAGTGATCATCGACGCACAAGCTTTTGGTAGTGGGCAGGAGCAGCATACCCTACAACCCGTTGTAGAATCGATTAAGGATAAGTATCAACGATTAGGCATTAGCGAGAACATCTATCAGAATGACACCATTGTCACCGCAGATACTGGTTTTGCTAATGAAGCTAACATGAAATATCTCAACGAAAACGATATCAACGCTTACATACCGGATAATCAATTTCGCAGTCGTGATCCAAAGTTTAGCGATCAAAAAGAAACGCATGGCAAACGCCACCAAAATGAAAAATCGAAACATCAATCAATATTGTCAGCTAACGAATTTGACTTTGACCCCGTCAATCAAACCTGCCACTGCCCAGCGGGTGAAACCATGTGGCTAAAAGCCGATAAGCATGTCGCTTTTGAAAACCGAAAGTTATTTTTCGTTGGTCGCCTAAGCATATGCCAGCAATGCGAACTCAAACATCGCTGCATGAGAAACCCTGATTCAGCGAACTTACGTACCGGCAGTGGACGACAAGTGTCCTTTATTATAACGAATGCAAAACGTCCACCGAATTGCACTGATTGGATGAAGCTCCGGGTAGACAGCGACAAGGGAAAAGAGGTTTACAGTCATCGTATGTCCGTTGTAGACAGATTATTGCTCCTGCATAATCTGCGTTTCCGCCGTCCATGGCGGTCAACCTATATTTGCTAACATAAGCACTAACAAGCGACTCAACCGGTTTAGTTTACGGGGAAAACAAAAAGTCCTAGGTCAATGGCAACTGTACTGTATGATTCATAACATTGAGAAATTGCAGCATTATGGGCAATTGAGCCATTAAAGGTAACTAAAACACATTTTGTTGATCAATTACGCCTGCAGACTGTTCTACAAAATGCTGATAGAATGAATAACACTAAAATAAATACTACGGCCATAGAAAATGATACGTACTTTCATTGTGAAAAACGACTTTTTCTACCGCCTCGTTATGTGTCAAAAGTCAAAACAACACTGTTAACTCTATGATTTTATGGAGAAATAAAACGTCTTGAGAAATGTCGAAAAATGTCTACAATATATAGACATATTAAATAATTCGGTGGAGCTCAAAATCATGAAAGCATCAATAGTTGACTTAAGATATAAAACAACTGACATCCTAAAAGCCCTTGATCGTAATGAAAGTGTTACTGTTCTGTATCATGGAAAAGTTAAAGGTATCATAAAGCCGGTTAAAGAAAAATCACAATCTAAAGTTAAAGATCATCCTTTTTTTGGTATGCGTAGCAATGCAGAAATGTCAGTATTGGAAGAGTTAGAAAACTTGAGAAAGTCTCGATATGATATTTGATACCGATATTTTAATTTGGGTTCAACGAGGAAATGAGAAAGCCGCCAAACTCATAGAGAAAGTCGAAGATCGATATCTTTCAATTCAAAGTTATATGGAGTTACTACAGGGGGCGAAAAATAAAACTCAACATAAACTTGTGAAAGATTTCATTTCTGAATTTGAGTTTTCAATATTGCCATTTTCTGAAAATATCGGGCATAGAGCGTTAATATATGTTGAAGAATACTCTCTTTCTTCGAATATGAGAGCTGGCGATGCCATAATAGCAGCTACCGCAGTAGAGAACAATATACCACTTACATCAAGTAATATAAAACATTTCAAAGTTGTTAAAGACTTGCAGCTTAAGAATTTCAAACCATGACACATAACAGGGCCTATCAACTCGACCGGCGAAAGCGTAGCGACTTTGTGCCTGTCTCTACCGCGCCAGTTTGACACAAAGCCACCCCACTTTCGTCGGCAAGTCATGGGCAACATTGAAGCTGTAGAAAAAGTCGAGAAATAGAAATTTGCGTGAAATTAATGGGTAGCAAAACGAGATCGTAGAATACAGCGCAGTACAGGAGGTGAATATTTTCATGCAAATTCATGCCAGGGTTTTTCTACAGCCTCGTTGACTCTGTCGAATAACGTTAGAAATTGCGAGAAAACTCGTGTTTCATGTAACTACCTCAGTTAAAATAACTTATCAAATCATTTTCCAGTAAATAACTCATGACTAAACGTCCGCCTGATGAAAAGTCGGTTACAAATTCTTAACAAAAACCAAATTATTCAGAACCGAACTTCCGACAAGACACATTCATTTCTGTTTCACCCCAAGATAAAATACAACCTAATACCTTTGAGTTTGCTATCCGGCATCTCATTGACAATAAACTTGATCTCAGTGCCTTTGATGAACGCTATAGTAATAGTGGAACGGGACGTAAAGCGTATGCTCCTTCAGTTCTTCTCAAAATTATTTTGCTGGCTTACTCCATGGGCACAACCAGTAGTCGTACCATGGAGAAACTATGCCGCGTTCACGTCACCTTCATGGCGATTTCTGGCTTTAGCTACCCTGACCACAGTACGTTGGCCACTTTCGTGTCTAAACTCGAGCATGAAATCGTCGATCTATTTCAACAAGTATTGTTTGTTTGCGATGAAGAAGGTCTCATCGGTAAAAAGCTATTTGCCATTGATGGTTGTAAGCTACCGAGTAACACCTCAAAAAATTCCAGTGGCACACACGATGAACTTGAACGTAAGAGTAAGAAATTACGTCGAGCTGTCCAAAAGATGGTAGAGAAACATCATTCAAATGATAATGGTGACTATGACGAAGAAATGAAAGCGGATGAAGAAAAGCAGACCGATACACTCAATACACAAAGTGATCGCATCGATGCATTTCTAAAAAAACGAACCCAGAATCGGTAGTCGCGGAAAAGAAGTACAAAGCAATATCACCGACAATGACCCGAAATTGCTCCTGCATTTCGGGCATACAACACATTCCTGTGTATAACAGTGCCAAAATACAAACCTCCCATGGTGCCATCCAAGGCTTCACGGGACTTGATGCAGGAGATAGTGCATATCAAGTCATCACACAAGCCAGTGCGGCAGGTCAAGGTTCAGAACAAAGCTTATTAAAACCCTGTATAGATGAACTGCGTGATAATCTGGTCGCTATTAGTCCGGAATTAGAAAGAGAAGACGTGTTAAACCAAAGTACGCTACTAACAGATTCAGGGTTTCACAGTGAAGACAATTTTCAGTGGTTAGATCAAGAAGCGATAGGCAGCTACATTGCCGATAATCAATACCGAAAAACCACTGCGAGTTTACAATGCGTTATGTTATCGTTTTCGAGGGTATGAAAAATATTGCCGAGATTGCGAACTACGCTCACACTACTTAAAAAACCAAAAAAGTCCGCGACAACTTTCAGTGTCGATCGAAATGATAGTCGCAAAAGAAAACCATACCCAACGTATGATCGATAAAATGGATACACCCGAAGGACGAAACATATATAGCCAACGGCTAGGCATTATTGAAACTATCTTTGGGAATATTCGAACAACCAAAGGATTAGATCGATTTAGCCTGCAAGGACAAGCCAAAGTGAATGTGCAGTGGAAGCTGTTTTGTATTGTTCACAATATTGAAAAAATAAAGAACTATGGACAGATGTGTTGAGATGACAGAAAACGTCAATTACGATTTATCAGTCTTTATAGATTGTCATAGGCGAGTTTAGAAAGTAAAATAATTATTGGGGGAAAATATTTAACGCCCTCATTAGATCGAACTGGGCATCCTTGTAATGGAAAAATATTATGGGATTGGATAATGTTGTGGTTAAATTGGTTTTTCGACAGCCTCGTTATGCGTCATTAGTATTGACATATCATATTAGGTATGCATACTTAATATGGTATGTGGGAAATATACGAACATAGACGTGTTGTTAAACAATTAAGTTCCATGCCAGCTGACGTGCTAATGAGGTATGAAAAATGGAAGGATATTGTTACTATCTCAGGCCCACAAGGTCTCCAAAAAATCAAAGGCTTTCATGATGAGTCATTGAGTGGAGACTGGAAGGAGCATCTTTCTTCTCGCTTAAATCAACAATATCGAGTTATCTATAAAGTTGAAAAAGAGCAAATCCTCATTCAAGTAGTCAATGTCGCACCTCACGATTATCGGAGGAAATAGTATGAAAAATTATCGCAAAGCTAAAAAACAAATAGATGTATCAGTGGGTGAGTCTGTCAAAACTATGAGAGAATTCCAAGAACTTAGTCAAAATGGATTGGCGAAAATGACTGGCATCCCTCAGTCAACCATTTCAGCTATTGAAAACGACAGAGTTCAACTCGGAGTGGAGCGAGCCAAAGTTCTTGCAAGGGCACTTCAATGTCACCCAGCAGTTCTTGTGTTTCCAGGCTGGGATATCGAGCACGAGTCTGCCGCATAAATCGGGTAGCCGGGAGTTTTTCTCTCCCAGCCCTCACACCACCCATCATGCGGGTCCGCAATGGGCGGTTCGAGTCAATGATAAGCAAACGAAATCCCACTATCCCTGAGCGAAAACAATCCTTGTTGTTTTAATCAAGCGTCATTCAATGCGATTTGAACACCTTTAGTTTTATCATTACGCCAATACCCTTTGCTGGATATTTCGCACTTTATGGCTAAAGAGTCAGATACGCCACCTTTCAATAAGCGACCTATCTTGGTACGAGGCTTTCTCCACTGCTTCCAGTAACACATTCGTATACGACGACGTATCCATTGATCAAGATCGGAGGCCTGCTGGTATCGCATGCCTAAGCGGAAGTAGTTCATCCAACCACGCAAGTATAATGTCAGTTTTTGGTAACGAAATGTCATTGAGACACCCCTGCTTCGACCCGTTAAACGTTTAACTTCTCGTTTAAACTTTTCCATCAATTTGGGGTGAGTGATAATGTTATTTCGTTTAAAACTAAAACCCAAAAGCTAGCATTGATCGACTTTAACCACCTGGCTTTTACCTTCGTTAATCTGCAACTTTAATCGGTTCTCGAGAAAACGAAACTCACCCACATTGACGACGGGTTTGATTTTCTGGGTTTCAATCTCAGAAAATATAATCAAAAGCTGCTCGTCAAGCCGGAGAAAAGCAAAGCGAGTGATTTGCGCAGAAAGTCAATGCACTATTGATACAATACCGGGGCGTACCCTTCCATGTCATGCTAGTTAAGTTAAACCAACTCTTACGGGATTGGGCTTATGCGCATCGACAGGTGGTCGCTAAGCAGTTGTTCAATCGCCTTGATAACGGTGTTTATCAAAGCGTGTGTCGCTGGCTTCGCAAAGCACATCGTACAAAACCTGGGTATGGATTGCAAAACGCTACCGAAAGCGGATCAAGGGACGTTGGCAATTTTCACACTTTAGGGTGACGCCGAAAGGCATGGTGAAAACTGTATGTTTATTTCGGTTGGGTGATTTGCCCATTCGTTACCATAATAAAATACGTGCTGATGCAACGCCTTATGATCCAGCCTATCGGGATTATTTTAATGATCGTCAGTGGCGGCATCAATCGATGGCCAAGAGAGACAGGCAGTTTCTCAACGCGTCATCGTTTGATAAGTTGGCTGATTGGCGGTAATGCCGAGTCACTTGATATCAATAGCCGGGTCACGAATCAGTGGCTTTTGAAGGGCTTGAGCCAATTGATGGGAAACTATCACGTACAGTTCTTAGGGGGCGAAGGGCCTTGAGGTCCTTAGCTACCCGATTATTTCTCGGAAATACTTCTTGCTATATCGTACGTATAATCGTACGATATAGCTATTGAAGGAGGTATTTAAATGTCAGTACTTAAAGCAACAGAAGCACGAGCCAACTTATACAATCTGATCGATGAAACGGCAGATTCTCACCAACCTATTGTTATTACAGGGAAAAGAAATAATGCAGTTTTGATATCCGAGGAAGATTGGAACGCCATAAATGAAACCTTATATTTGGTTTCTATTCCTGGGGTTCGTGAATCTATCAAAGAGGGATTGGAAGCTGATCTTTCTGAGTGTAAAAAGGATATTGATTGGTGAGTTGGGAGTTATTCTATACGAAGCAAGCTCAAAAAGACGCTAAAAAGTTAAGCCAGTCAGGATTAAAAAAGAAAGCTCAGAATTTACTAGAAATAATTTCAATAAACCCTTTTCAAAACCCACCACCTTACGAAAAACTAGTTGGGGATCTTTCAGGCGCCTATTCGAGAAGAATTAACATCCAACATCGACTGGTCTATCAAGTTTTAGAAAAAGAAAATGCCATTAAAATTCTTCGGATGTGGACTCATTACGAATAACGAAATATAAAAAGTAATATTGAGACTACAGGTCTTGATCATCTAACCGTTATATGTCAGTCATAGCATTCAGTAATTTTAATTTTTTGTGAAATGGCAGAAAGTCTTTGTCACAATGTAATAATGAGTATTTATTCTCGATACAAAATGTAGCAATTATTACATCAATAGTTTTTCTTACAGTTGCTCCTTTTTTTCTAAGTAACCGAAAGTTATCAGCGCTCTGAATTGCAATTGAAGTATTAAGCAAATTTTCGACAGGGAGAGATGTTAGTAATTCTTTTGCCACTTTGTAATCTTTTTCACGTCTAAAACCTTGCAATACTTCTGTGAGAATAAGGTCTCCTGTTGCTAAAGGGGCGTTACCCAAAAAATTATCTAGTCGTGTAGTTTCAGGTATATCTGTACCGTTAAAATAGGCAATCCATACGCTAGAATCCACTAGTATCATTTATTAGTTCTCATGTCATCCAAATCGCCTTCCCATTTTAACTTACCCCTAAATTTCCGTATGTTTTCTTGTTTTTTAAGTGAAATCAATGTCTTGAGACCGAGCTCTACAGCTTCACGTTTGGTTTTTACTCCAGTTAGTTTAATTACATCACCAATCAGGTTATCATCAATTACTATATTAGTTCGCATATGTCACCATGTGTATATTATTAATATATATACACATTAAAGCATTGATAACAGCCTAGGTCAATACTGACATATAAAACGTAATGTCGTATATGGACTCGTCCTAACTAGCAAACGTATTTCAGATAAATAGAAAATAGTTTAGTTCACGTATATTCGGTCTTTATTATGGGGTGCTACCCCTGACCTTAACGGCATAATTCACCGTTCACCAAATTCCTAAACGAGACGTTGACTTCATGAGCCGTCTATATTATCAGGGTTTATTTGGCGTAACTATTTTGCTAATTACCATTAATACAATTCGCTAATACCTGGTTTACAAAGATGCTTTTTTTATTTAAATATAATTCTACCGTGCGACGGGAGTTTTATATTCATTGCCAGTTTTAAGAATAGCCCATGCCATTCTCACAATCTTATTGGCTAAAGCCACCGTTGTATTGTTATGGCGTTTCGTTAATCGTTGATTGCGCACCCAACAACTTAATCCATCTTTTTTTTCATTTACTCGAATGACTGGTGCTCGTGCACCATGTACGACCAGTCAACGAAGATACTTACCCCCATGTTTACTGATTTTACCCAGCCGATTCTTTCCCCACTACCGCTATGGGAAGGTACCAATCCTATACTTGCACTCGCACCCCTTCCTCGCCGAAAAGCACTCCCATCACCCAATCGTGCGAACAGCATGCTGGCAACCAACCAGCCCACACCCGGTATTTTTTGAAGCCTGACAAAAGCATCGATTTGTTTTGCATGATGCGTTAGTTTCTGAGTTTGATTTTCAATAACTCTGTCGAGCATAATCAATTGATCGAGCAAATCTCGCAGACAAGCGCGAGCCACTGTTGTTAACTCATTAGTAGCATCTTCTAAAGCACATGGCACTTGTCGACGCAACTGCGTTATACCGAATGAAAACTTAACGCCATATTCCATCGCTAGTCCACGAATCCGATTAGCTAATTGTGTTCGTTGTTTTACATAACCATCACGTATCTTATGTTGTGTTGCTAAGTCTCATTGTTCCAGGGAGCGAATGGTGATGAAATAAATCACTGGATTTTTTGATGCTTCATAAATGGAGACGGAATCATTTTTTCATTCTTATTTCCACGACGATATTTAGCAACAATGTGCGGTGGGATTAGTTTAACATCATGCTTTTATTGCCTGAGACAACAGGCCTCTATCATCTAACTGCTAAATGCCCGTTAACAATAAATCTATGGCACCAAGAATTTCATATCTGAATTTTTCGAGAGAAGTTATTTCTTTTTTGAGAATAGATTTAGGGACCGTAGTCATTTGATGAGTCAGCAGAACAAAGCAGCCTTCGTCAATATCGATAATTGGACAAAGTTTTTTAGCATTTGTTTGTTTTAGCGTTTTGTAAAGAGATAGTGGAATTACAATTCTAGAATTTAAATCATCCAATAAATCGCTTTGCACATTTACAAAATATGGGTACGCTTTTTTCGAACTTTTGTTTTCATTTTTATAGAGGGTATATTGGCTCAATAAAGTTCTCGATATGAATCAGAGAATAGGCCATTTTCGTCTGCAAGCTCATTTAAGTGTTCAAGTGCTTTTTTGTTGTCTTTCAGCCAATTTTCTGTAGCAGCTTTCTTCACTTGTTGGGCTAAAGCATGTTCTAATGTGGCGGATAGATTTATTTTTAAGTCACGAGCCTTTTTAAGTAAGTCACTATTAATACTTAGGTTTGCGGATTTTTTGGGTGCTTTATCATCGTAAAATTTAGGCATAATATCTATCCTCATTGGTAATGCGCATAGACAATGTAGCACATGAGCCAGCATCTAACAAGCAGGTAAGCGCAGACCAACAACAGCATCGTTTAAATGGGATAATTTCGCTGCACTACATTTTACCCCATTTAAACGCCACAGTTGTTGGCCGATTACCCTTAGCGTTAGACCTAATTGAAATTTTTTTGGAAAGAAAATGAAATTCATATATTCACAATTATCATCTGATTCAGTACTAGAAATTATTAATTCACATTATGAATTAGGAAATTCAATTTCTTCAAAATTTTATGTTCATGGCCTACATGATAATTATCTTATCGAAAGCAGAAATAGAAAATATATTTTTCGTCTATATCGTAACAATTGGCGAACAAAAGAAGAAATATTATTTGAAATAGATTTATTATCATATCTCGAAAAAACATCTTCTAATGTAGCAGCACCAGTAAAGTCGAAAAACAATGAGCTGGTTACATACATTGAGGCTCCAGAAGGTATTCGATCTGGAGTTCTTTTTCATTATGCAGAAGGACACCCGCCATCAAATGATATATCGTGTGAAGAATGCCATATTTTGGGAGTTTCTGTGGCAAAAATTCATGAAAACTCTGATGGCTTTAAATCAAAATATAAACGCGAAACGCTTGATTTACCTTATTTAGTTGATGACTCGTTAAAGTTAATCAGACCATTTTTAAATGCTAGTCAATTTGATAGTTTGAGTAATATTAGAGAAATAATATTTAAAAATATTTCCAATATAACTCCTAATAATTCAGATTTTGGAATTTGTACTGGCGATATTAACTTAACAAATTTTCATATTAATAAAAATAAAATAATTACTCATTTTGATTTTGACCAATGTGGTTATGGGTTTAGGGTATTTGAAATTGGTAAGTTTACAAGTGGTTTTCGCAGAAATGATGTGAAGCATGACAAACTTCTTGCATTTATAAATGGTTATGAAAGTGTTCGAGAAATTTCGGAAAATGAAAAACGGGCAATTCCTTACTTTGAAATAGTAGCACCCATTTGGGTGCTAGCAATTCATGCTAGTAATGTCGATAAAATTGGCTATCAATATCTTGACGAAGGATTTTGGAAAAAACGCATGGAAAAAATAGAAGCTTTAACTGTAGTAACTCAGACCTAATCTGACAGTTACCCGTTTAATAGGAATGCCTGTCAGGTTAAATTTGAGCTACTACACCAACAACAGCCTCATTTATATCGGGCATTAAACTATGCTATATTCTGCTCCATTTAAACGCCATAGTTGTTGGCTACTTATTGGCGACGTTGATTTAGGAGCATATTTTGCCATATAAAATCATATACTCAGAAAACCCTAATGGTGTAACTACATTTTTTACCGGCATATTAACCGACCAAGAAATTATACAAAGTTGTGAAGATAGAATCGCTTCAGAAGACAAAGTACGAGACCTTTACTTTATTAAAGATGATTTGTTAGACGTTACAGAATTTAGAGTTTCATCAGAAACAATACAAACTTGTGCTTCATTTGCCCTAAAAGCTTCGGAAATAAATAAACGGCTTGTACATGTTGCAATTGTCCCAACAGATTTGGTGTATGGCATGGCTCGTATGTGGCAAGCATACTCAGATGGAACAAACTGGAATAAAAATATATTTAGAAACCGCGAAGAAGCAGAGAAATGGCTTACGGTCAATATAGGCAAAATCTAACTAGGCGCTCAAGTCGCGACCTGCCTTGCGGTCGGCCGCTTAGCTTGGCGTTGTTATATGTCAGTCGTAGCATTTAGCAGTTTCAATTTTTTGTGAAACGGTAGAAAGTCATTGTCACAATGTAATAATGAGCAATAGCTCAGACCGAATCTGACAATTACCCGTTTAATAGGGATGCCTATCAGGTTAAATTTGAGCTAAATTCTTTTCAGCCCAAATCTGATTACCTTACTAAATATAATAAACAAACCTTGGCGTTTCTTTTTTTTATGTCTTTATGGTTTTGTAATGCTGCTTTAAAGTTGGGTTTTAGCTACTACATATTAGGATCAATTTAGCTAGTTTGTTATACGGTCAGTGTACAAATACGATGTTTAGTGATTTTTGTTTGCTGGGTTTAGTCGATTGATTAGTTCCCATCGTACCATTTTTGAATCGCATCCAACTCTGCACGTACTAGTGACCGACCCTGAGCCGCAACCCGTTCCGTGTAAGAAGCAATTTCGGCAGAGTGTTCTTTTTTGTCAATGACGCTGCTAATTTCGTCGGCCTCCACTTGGCTCAGTTCTTCAATAGTCTTGTCCAATAAGTTGCTTGGTTTCTCGATATTTTTAATGTGGAAATGATTACCAACTATAAATATGGCGAAGGTAAAATACGGAAAATAATAAGTGATGATGCCTACTTCCGGCTTACGCATCAATGGAATAATGAAGAGCAATAAAAATGCAAGCCATGCGGCAGTAACAGTTGCCATTCCGATCATGAAGCGTATATTTTTTTTCCTAAATACCGCTCGTTCAATGACAGCTTCCTCGCGCTTTGCTGAGATGTCAGCATGCACAGGTGGTATCCCAGTAATATCGAAATTAAAAGACATGATCTACTCCGGTTATGATTACTTTAGTTATTTTGATTTCTAGATTTTAGAGTTTCGTAACACAGAAGAAAAGAAAAAGTATTAAAAAGTGTTGAGACCTAGAGGCCACAGGGACAACCACTAAAATCACAAATTTTCATACTATTTAATGATAAATTTCACTGAGTTTTAAGATGACACTTACAATCGACCACAATTAATAAAAGTATGCAAACCAGGCTATGTTTAATATGGATAATTTATGATCATTTAAGATCAATTAACGTATAACAATTAGGTCAACTCGAGTCCACCAACTCCTCGAATAAAATCTTGTCATAATTGATAGCCTCATTAGTCACACGCATGATAGGGTTACGTATGAATAATCATCTAACACGTGGCTAAATGAACTTAGAACTCCATCACTTCTTTATTCTTGTAGAGCCTGGTGGAAAGGTGGCTGAGCTATTGGCAGCTATCGGAATGCAAGAAGGAACGAGAAACACACATGAAGGTCAAGGAACTTCGAATAGACGATTTTTCTTCTCGAATGGAGCGCTTGAGTTGTTGTGGATTCATAGTGACAAAGAGGCTATGCAAGGCCCTGGGCAAGGTATGTTGTTAGCCGAGCGAGCGAAAGGGAAAAAAGCCTCACCATTTGGAGTAATCTTCAACAGAAAAGATGATATTGATCTAGAAATGCCATTTAGAGGCTGGAAGTATAAGCCAGATTATTTTCAATCTCCATGGGCATTTCATATTGGAGATAACTCAAATAATACAGTTGAACCGCTGTGCGTATATATGCCATTTGTGGAGCCTGGTATGCAGAAAGGCTCTGATGAAAATGTATTATTCAATACTATTAGCAAAGTCATAGTTTATACGCCTTCAAAATCCCTATCTCATGTAATTAACGTGGTAAATAAAGCAGATAGGTTGTCTGTCAAACGGGGTCAGGAACACCTGATGGAAATTACGTTCAATGATAATAAAGACGACTTGTCTCATGATTTCAGGCCAGATATACCCCTAATTGTGCACTGGTAAGTTACGGCGAATTAATTTAAATAAATATAAATTATAGTAACCTAGACAGACGCTTCTAAACTAGTAAATATCAGATAACTCTATCAGTTGAGTACGTTGACTATTTATTATTAAAAATTGTTAAAACCATTAAAACGGTGAAACCATGGATCAAAAAGTAAAAATCTATCTCGATAATCTACCCTCCCCTCAAAAAGAGATTTGCAAAAAAGTTAGAAAGATAATTATGAAAACTTTTCCAGACTTACAAGAGTCATTCAAAAACGGTGTGCCGTGGTATGAATGTAAGTATTATATTGTTGGCTTAAAAGACCATGTCAACATCGGTTTTTCTATCGCTGGTTTAACGCAAAAAGAAATGAGTTTGTTTGAAGGCAAAGGGAAACTCATGCGTCATATAAAAATATACACTTTAGAGGATATAAATGAAGACGAAATTGTAAAACGTCTTAAAGTTATTAAAAAAGTCCATGAAAACTAGCTTTTAATATATCCTAAGAAATCCACTTTGTTATCAATGAAAAATTAACTTCGTGAGAAACACCTTATTAATATTGCTCTTAAATTAAACCAAATTTAGCTCGGTCTATAAGGGGGTTTAGTTCGTCAAAGCACAGACCCAATTGTAGTTTTTCTAACCTAATTTTTGTGCTTACTATACCGCACATTTTCACCCCACCATGTACTTTAGGTTTATTCAAGCTCGTGTTATTACTGCCGATACTTAATGAGCAGATATACCCATTAAGCGTTGAGCAATCAATCACTTATCTGATTACCATCCAGTAATTATCAATTCAATTTGGGAATTATCAAGCAATATTCTAATTTATCAAGTGACCTCAATATGACCAGTTTAAATATTTTCGATCCAATACGATTAAGATGCGTTTTAATCTCCCTAATAACATGCTTATTTAGCTCAATTAGCTTCGCAGAAGTTGTCGAAAATAAAATGCCAAATGGCTTGATTGCAAAAGCTGAGTATTCTGAAAACGAACTAAACAAACCCGCCATCTTAATATTACATGGATTCTTGCAAACGCATAATTCTAACACCATCATTCAGCTATCAAGTCATTTAACAACCGAAGGATATTCAGTGTTAGCTCCATCACTGACATTAGGTGTAAGCAAACGCAAACAGAGTTTGTCATGTGAGGCCATTCATTTGCATAGCATGGATGATGATATTAATGAAATCGACCATTGGGTTAAATGGTTAACGAAAAAAGGTTTCAAAGAGGTTTATATTATTGGCCATAGTTACGGAAGTCTACATGCAATAATCTATGCAGCCAACAAAGCAAATCCCATCGTTCGAAAATTGATTGCAACGAGTCTCGTTGATAACGAACATGGCGTCGGGAAAAAAAATCATAAAAAACAACTCGCCATTGTGAAAAACAAAATTTCCAATAAGGATACATCGCTCGGAAAATACAAAATCAGTTTTTGCAAAGAATATATTTCACCGTCGGATGCATTCTTCTCATACGCAAAGTGGAATCAGAATCAGATAATTAGTCTTCTCAATAGTATTAAAACACCTGTACATATCATATTAGGCTCTAGCGATAATAGAATCGATAAAAATTGGCCTAATCGCTTGAACACTGCGGGGGCAAAGTTAACAATTATAGAGGGTGCTAATCATTTTTTTGCTGCGGAATATGAATTTGATCTCGCAGATTCGGTAATTTCGCTTCTTGATAATAATTAATTTAGATGCTTAAAAACATCCTAAAAAAGTTCTTCCCTCTATCAGTTAAAGTATACGCAATGGGTTTCACCATTGTGTCTTTCTTATTGCTTATTAGTTTCTTGTGGTTTAACTTTAACAAAGTTAATGAACTGCAGGATAAGATGAATTTTGAAAATTCGATTCTTGCGAAAAAAGAACTAAATCAGGCAATATCAAAAAGCATTCAGTCGGCAAAGAATATAGCAACTCAGCTTGAAAACTGGGATGAAACAATACAGCAACTTCACAACCCCGTTTATTACACCTATTGGCGTAGAAATCGAGCATTAGAGGCACCTTTTATAGAAAATTACTTCATTGCATTAGAGATTTATAATAAAAACGGAAATTCAATTTCAGACAAAAAGCATTTTCCCCTACTCCCAAGTATGAATGATTCCACGTTGGGTTCTTTCGTTGCAAAAAACAATGAAAATCTTACTCTATATTTTAGTCTACCAATTAAAGAATCGACAAATGCATCAGAACACGACGGTTATTTAGCTATTGAATTAGACTTGGCAATGTTACTAAATGATGTGCAAAGATTTAAGCTTATTTCTTCGGCATCACTAAATTTTCAAATAAATAAAAATGGGTCTTCAGAAAAAACAATGGGTAAATAATTAGTCAAATAAGGAAAGTTGAATCACATTGAGCCTCGATGCATGATGGTAGTTGCGAAACAATCCATCACAAAAAAGAAGCCCAATGCGAATA